>JAEEGH010007768.1_pt1 | contig 25624 bp, 25 predicted proteins | sample 9134181 | NCBI WGS metagenome assembly JAEEGH01 (sample SAMN16246544, study PRJNA631951) | gut metagenome | biome: gut microbiome; feature: rumen; material: DP-attached | host: Bos | place: Iran: Karaj | collected 2018-10
AGCCGTCTGTCCAGGGGAACAAAGTAGATCTTCGGACGACCGCCGCCGATGTCGAAAACGCTGTTTTTCAGCTGCTTTCCGGTACGTTTGCTCACCAGACAGTTGGAGGAAAGCCAGACCCAGGGGCTGGTGAAATCCCGTCCCCAGTTTTTGTCCGCATAGCCGTAGCTCTTCTTGGGGGAGACGATGTATTTCCTGCCGTTCCAGGTGATGGTGCCCTTGTAGCGGGTCTTCATGCCCTCCGCATGCCAATACATGGCAAAGGCCTCCGCATCCCGCAGGGGTTTGCTGGCGCCGTATCCCACATTGAAGGCGATGTCTTTTTTCATGGCCAGATCCCAGGTCATCTCTCCCGCGTCACACATCCACTCCGGGTGAACCGCTGCCTCCTCAGGGGAGATGCTGACGGATCCGCGAAGTCTCGTCTCGGAAGCATAGCAGTCTGCGGCCTTCACTTTGTAGGGAGCCTTTTTGCGAATGGTCACATCACTCCAACCAAAAAAGCGATGGAGCTGCGCATGATCCTCGCCCCAGGTGCCGACCTTTACCATGAGGTAGGAGGGGAACTTCCCGGCTTCCTGATTTTCCGGGAGCTGTCCCAACACGGGCTCATCGCCGCCGAGAGCGGGATTGCAGGTGAAAAATTCGATGAAGAAGGGCTTATCCTCTCCGGTCTCCGCATCCTGTGCGGTGAAGGAATGCCACCACCAGTCGTAGCCGTGATGGGCCAGGGGACCGTGGAGCATAAAGCTGTTTCTGGTAATGTCGTGATGGTTAAACATGGTCGCATCCTCAATTCAAGTAGTTTGATCTCAGTCGGTCGAGAGGTATTCCGGTCCATGAACATCATAGTACATCAATACCATTTTTACTACGCCGTCATAGCTGTTTTCCTGCAGAATGTCCCCCTGAACGCTCCAGCCTTTATCCGCCACCTGGGCGGCGGTATTGGAAAAATTCTGGGCAGGATGGCTGACAGCCTCGTAGCGCTCCCGGGCAATGGTTCTGGCGTATGCTCTGTCCGTCTTCACCAGATCGCTGACGGCGGGGCGCTCCTTCATGTAGGCCCGCACCTCCTCCGGAGGCATGAACAGATCGGCGGTCTGGTAAAATGCATTCTCGATATAGTAGTAGATCTCATTGTAGCCTGCGTATCGAAGCAGAGGATCCTCGCTGCCGATGCAGGAGAGAAACGCCAGGAAATTGGCTTCATTTTCCTGATAATATCCCTGATGATGGGAGGACTCATGGGCCAGCAGGAAGGGGTAATAGAGGTCGGTGCAATACTCGTTCCAGGTAACCTCCATGGTGTAGGGGTAAGTGTAACCGCCGATGTTCATCCACTCCAGAAAATCGGAGCAAAGCGCCGCCTTCATAGGGGGATAGTAGCCGTAAAGGCCGGGGTAGACAGAAGCCAGAGATCGCATGGAAGTAACCACGGATTCAGTCATGGAATCCCGATCATAGATCACATTTCCCTCTTCGTCCCGGGCCACCTCCTCGGCAGCGGCATTGAGCTGCGTCACGATGTGGTCCCGCACAGCCCCCACTTCCTCCAGGGTGTAGCCCCGGTCCGCAGCCCCCGGTACAGTGAGGATGCTCGCCCGGAAAGGGATCACCCAGTTCAGGGTATAGATCAGGAGCAGAAGCAGCGCAGCAACGAGACATCCGTAGGCGTAGCCCGCCACCCACTTCCGGAAACCTTCCCGCTTCCGCAGAAACAGGAGCAGCACTGCCAGAACGATCAGCAGGACCAGGGCTGCTGCCCCGAGGTACATAAGGATCTCTCCCAGTGCAAAAGAGGTATGGCCGGTGATCCTCCCCAGATCATCGGAGATCACGGGATAAACAAACCTCTTATAGACATCACAAAAAGGCCTGATACAGGCCAGGAGGTTGAGAACCACCGTCAAAAGGAATAACACTGCCGGGACTTTGCCGTATGTTTTTTTCTTTCCGGGGTCTTTTCCCCGCTCGGAAGTACCCATAGCCGTTCCTCACACTCAGATCAAGCCCAATCCCCGCAGCACCAGGATCCAGCAGAAGATGGTTCCGATGGAAAGCACCGTGGAGATCATCACATACTCTCCTGCCAGGTCCGCGTCCGCTCCCATGCTCTGGGCCATGGGATAGGAAGCTGCCGCAACGGGAGTGGCAAACATGCAAAAGACCACAAACAGCTCGTTTCCCCGGTATCCCATCAGGGACATGAGGGTCACCAGAAGGGTGGGGACCAGCAGAAGTTTCAGCGTAATGCCCACTGCCAGAGGCACCTTGTTTTTCCGGATATCGGAGATGTGCAGGGTACCGCCCAGGACAAATAATGACAGAGGTGTCGCCATATTGCAAAGCTGCGCAATGGGATCCACCAGCACGGAGGGCATCCGCACAGGCAGGAGATTGAACAGAATGCCGGCGATGGCGCCGATGATCAGGGGATTTTTCAGGATGTTCCGAAGGAGTTTTCCGTAGGAGACCTTCCCGCCGCGGTAGTATTCCAGGATAGCGACGGAAGTGATGTTGTAGATGGGAACAACGAAGGCGACAACAATGCTGGCCATGGTGGCCCCCAGCTCCCCGCAGACACTCCCTGCCAGGGGAATGGCATAGAGTACGGAATTGCTGCGGAAAATGGCCTGGGTAATGACGCCTTTTCTCCGGTCGTCCTTCTCAAAAAGGGGTACGAGAAAGAAGGCCAACAGGATCACCGTCAGAGTGGCGGCAATGGCAAAGCCCACATAGCCTGCGCCTTTCAGCAGGCCAAAGTCCACATCATAGAGATTGTTGAACATGATGAAGGGGAAAAAGACGTGGAATACCACAGTATTTAACTCCCGCAGGAAGTCTTCCTTTACGGCGCCCAGTTTTTTCGCTATGGCTCCCAGCAGGATATAGATCACAAACGGGATCACCGCATTGGTGGCGATCATCAGATTTTCCATACTTCCCCCCCACACGGATCCTCCGAACCGATTTATCGGACAGGATCCATTGCAAAATCACACTTCCGGCAGTTCCACGCGGCTGTCTTCGGCAAAGGGCAGGTGTCCTCAGCAGTTCCACGCGGATGCCCTCAGCAATTCCCCACATAAACATAGGGGAGCACTTCCCGGGCGACGTCCGCCAGTCGGTACACCTTCTCCACTTCCGTGGGGCCCCGATCCGTCATATGAAACCTGGGGAAAAAACGGGATACATGGAGCGGCACAGTCTCCCCATCAGGATTGCGCAGCCCTGCGATCCAGCGGGACTCCTCCCGCATGGCTTCCTCGCTGTCGTTTTCTCCGGGAATGATCAGGGTGGTGAGCTCCACATGCGCAGTCCCCACCGCTTTTTCGATAAAATGCATGACCTGCGAGAGGCTTCCGCCCAGCAGATCCCTATAGAAGCTCTCGGTAAACCCCTTCAGGTCGATGTTCATGGCATCGACATAGGGAGACAGTACCTCCAGGATCTCCGGCTCCGCCGTTCCGTTGGTGACCAGCACCACCTTCAGGCCTTCCGCCTTCGCCAGCTTTGCGGTATCCAGTACATATTCATAGCCGATGAGGGGCTCGTTGTAGGTAAAAGCAATACCGATATTCCCCCGGCTCCTCGCTCCCAGCGCCAGCTCCGTCAGCTCCTCCGGGGTCAGAGAATCGGAACTTTCCGCAAACCGGAAGGCCTCCTCGGACCAGGAGATCTCGTAGTTCTGGCAGAAAGGGCAACGCAGGTTGCAGCCGAAACTCCCCACGGAAAGGATATAGCTGCCGGGAAAAAATCGGGCCAGCGGCTTTTTCTCAATGGGGTCCAGGGCAAGGCTTGTTACTTTGCCGTAATTGTAAGCTTTGGTCACGCCGCCTTCTGCGGTTCTGCCGCCGCAAAAACCTACGCCGCCGTCCCGGATCTCACAATGCCTGAAACAGACCGGACATTTTGCCATAGCCCTTCCTCCCCCTGAAATCGGATCGATCAGTAGTGCCTCACCACCTCAAAGCGCTGCAATTTATAGGGCTCGTCCTCCCGGATCCCGCCCTTTTGTCTTGCGATGTCGATCTGCTGCTCGATGGAATCCACACCGTCCAGGTTGGGAAGCAGCAGCCCCCGCTTGATACCGTGGCTGACGATGACACCGTAGCGCTTCACATCCAGTTCCGCGGGAGAAGAGATATCCTCCGCGTCTCCCAGGATATCCACAGTGATCTCCAGATATTTCAACTCCTCCTGGGTGATGGGATCGAAACGGGGATCCCTGGAGCAGGCGCTGATACCATTCTGAATGATCTCTTCCGCAATGCAGGATTCCGTTGCCGCAATGGTACCGATGCACCCCCGGAGTCTGCCGCATTTGTGGATGGAAACAAAAGCACCGGCGCGATCGGAATACATTTCCGAAGGCAATCCCTTAGGGACGGGCAGTCTGTCGCCACCCCGCACCCAGGCTTCCACGGAAGCTCTGGCCAGGGCTACATAGTCGTCGCTGCCCTCCATTTTTCGCATGCATTCTGACAGGAGGTGTTCCTCATACCGGGCCCGGAAATGTCTGCTTTCATCCGGCGCTCCGGGATAGAAGGTGCAGATCCCGTACCCCACACCGGTAATGTCCTGATGGGAAAGCGCATGGGCCTTGACCGCAAGCCCGTCAAAGGCTCCCCCCATGATCACAAAAGAGCGATGGCCGCACTCCGCAGCCCGCTCGCAAAAGGCTTCTTCGTACTCCAGCAGGGCGCCGAAATCCGCAGCGCCGCAGTCCTTCATGATGCGCTCGTCGTATTCGGGACCTTCCTTGGCAAAGCCGTAAGGTCCGTAGGTTTGCAGCTTATGAGAGAGGTCTCCGCTGGCGATGATCACCACCCGCTTCCCTGTCTCATCTACCGCACGATTTAAGAGCTCTCCGAAGTGATAATGGTCCGTTAGGGGCAAACCGGAGAGACCGATGCGGACGATCTTCCCTTCATGATATTTGCTCCGGAGAAACCACAGAGGCACCATAGTACCATGATCCAGCTCCGGATCCCGCTCCCCCAGGGTTCCCGCAGGGAAGTCCTCCGCATCTGCCAGAGCGCAGATCCTGCGTACCAGATCGGTGTCATACTCTTCCGTAAAGCACACCTCGGATGCTCCGAAACGACCGAAATCTCCCTCGGCAGTTTCTCCGGGGGAGATGTGGAAATAGTCTGCGTACATGATGGAGTGGGGACTCAAAATGACGATAGTGTCAGGATGAAGTGCCGCCACTTCCTCCGCAACCTGTTCGTACGCCGCGGCGGTCTCCGTCACCTGTTTTTCGCTTCCTCTCCCGACGGCCGGGACGATCATGGGGGGATGAGGTACCATAAAGGCTGCTAAGATCGGCATGTTTCACCTCCGTTACTGGAGCGTATCGTCGTAGAAGGTATAAGTCTTCTTCCCGTGCTTTTTGGATACATACATGGCTTCGTCGGTTTTTTCAAAGAGATCTTTGGAGTCTTTAGCGAATTTACCGTCCATGATACCGACGCTGATGGAGACAGGAGGCAGGCCGTCATCCGTCTTCGCAAGCTCCTGATTGATCTGGGCAATCTTCGATTCGATGATCCGATGCCGGATCTCGCCGGAATGCATCAGGAACACCACAAACTCATCGCCGCCGATACGGCAGATGCAGTCATCGTCCCGAAAGACTCTGTTCATCACGGTCACCAGTTTCGCCAGGATCTTGTCTCCGGTCTCGTGACCGTAGGTGTCGTTGATGGTCTTAAAATTATCCACATCCAGAAGCATCATGTAAGTGCTGTTCAGATCCAGGTTGGACAGCAGGAGATCGTACCCTGCACGATTATATGCACCGGTGAGTTCATCATGGGAGGCGATGTAGCTGAGGCTCTCGATGCTGGATTTGTTTTTCTCATACATCCGGTTGTATGCGGCCGCCAGATAGCGGAACTCGTTGGTTCCCTCTTCCGTCAGGGGACGATCCTCCTTGATCTCATCCACGGCGCGCATGATGGGCTTGATGGCCAGGCGTGTGGTGAGCCAGATCAGGAAAAAGATAAGCGCTGCCTGGATCACGACGGCAACACGCACAATGGTGATCTCCCGCCGCAGGGAGTTCATTTTTTCATCCACAATGCTCTCGGTGAGCCGTTCCACTTCCGCAAGGCTTTCCTGCACGGCTTCCCGGATCCCGTCCTTTTGATCATAATATTCTTCATCCAGCACCATCTCCGTGGCCCGACGGATCTTTTCCTCAGAGGAAAGCGCAGCGTCCGCCTCGGAAAGGGCAACGCTTCCGATCACCTCGGGATATGCCTCGATCCCCTTGGCTTCGATCACCAGACGCATGGCGTAGTATTCCCGCTCCATCAGCTGCACGGAGCCGTTCATTGCTTCCAGCAATGACTGATAAGCTGCTTCCGTTCTCTCGTTCACATTCATTTTGGAGATGGCATCCTCACGACGCTTTGACTGAAAAGCCTCGACAAAATACTGCTCCAAAAAACGGGTGTCCCCATCGATGGAGAATCGCTGCACCTGCTCGGTGAGGTAGTCCGAAGCATTCATGAGCTCGTGGGCGGCATTTTGCAGTTCCGAGTTCTGTCTGGACGCTTCCATGGTATCCAAAAAGGTATCTGCCAGACGGAACGTTGCGAAAACCACAGTCCCGGAAAAGAACACTATGATGATCACCAGCCACAGATGGACCAGGCGGTGAGATATGCCGTTTTTCAGGAATTGGATCATTCTTCTCCTCCAATTTCGTAAATGAGTGCCTGTTTTCGGTAAAAGATCACTTTTTCACAAATATAATACTACTAAAAATCCCGTAAAATGGCAAAAAATCAGGGCTTTTCAAATCTAAAAAAATTATAATAAATGACCCGGTCCAAAGACCGGGCCATTTGCTTTCTTATTCCTCAACGAAGATCCCTGTGAGTTTCGGCACCTGAAATCTGTTGATAAAGAGGTCGCATTTGCACAGGAAGGTATAAAATACGTGCATTCCGCGGCCGTACATGGATTCATAATTCGCCTGTCCCTTGGAGAGGATCACATCCGCTTCCTCCAGTGCGGCTCTCGCTTCCGAAGGAAGCATCTCAGGGATGGTGCCGGCGATGGGCATGCCGTTGGTGAGGATCTCCGCCACACGATCCAGTCCCACATAGCGGGCATCCTCATCCGTGGCGTCGTTTACCACTTCACCGCCCCGGACCATGGCGCTGCATTTCAGATGAGGGAAGCGCTTCCTGATCTGCTCCAGAAAGAGCTTATCCAGCACGATCTCACCGCAGTTATCGCACAGCAGAAGAAGATTTTTTCCGGCCTCGCATTCCCGCAGGAAGGATTCGTACACCGGCAGGTCCCTTTCCTGCATCTCCGTGTCCGCAAAAAGGGAGAGAAATTCCTCCCGGTCCACATGATACATAGCCGCGCCGTAATCGATATAATTCCCGATGCGGCTCATGATCAGTGCTTTCGACAGAGGGTCCGGGGCGCTTTCAATCTGACCCCGCAACTGTTCCTCCATGTCCAGGAGCAGGTCATTGTATTGCTTTTTCACATCCCGGAAATCCGGTTCCTCTCCGAAGTATTTTGCACGGAGCCGGTTAAAACGATACCCCATGAGCGCGGTGGTATCGTCCTCCCCACGCCGGTCCAGAAGATCCTTTACCTCGGCGAGATACGCCGCATTATCCGTTTTCGCCGCCTGCCTGTCGTAAAGGCATTTGGCACAACTTTCAGAAATACGCATGCTCTGTGGTTCCTTTGTCTGTAATTTCGTTTTGCTCCCTCAGGAAGCTTCGTATCTGCCGGCCTGCACCTTCCACATGCGGGCATACTGTCCGCCCAGGGCCAGAAGGCTTTCGTGGGTTCCCTCCTCCACGATGCGCCCGTTTTCCAGTAGGATGATGCGGTCCGCATCTCTGGTGGTGGAGAGTCTGTGAGAGATATAGAACACGGTCTTTCCTTCCGCAGCAGATTCCATGGCTTTGTTGAGCTCGTACTCCGCGATGGGATCCAGCGCGCTGGAGGGCTCATCCATGATCAGGATATCCGCATCCTTGTAAAAGGCTCTGGAGATGGCAATCTTCTGGCTCTCACCTCCGGAGAAGTTCACGCCTTCCTTATCAAACTCCGCAGTGACCTGGGTATCCAGGCCTTTCTCCAGACTCTTCAGGCGTTCGCCGAAGCCTGCGCGCTCCAGGGCGGATGCGGCATCTTTTCTCCGGGAGGTTCTGACAGAGCCGTCATTTTCAGACCCATCCTCTTCCGCAGAAGTCATAATGACATTTTCCTCCAGGGATGCGCCGTACATCTGGTAATCCTGGAAGACAACGCCGATGCGGTGGCGGTAGTCGAGAGGCTTGTACTCCCTGATATCCCTGCCGTGGTAGGTGATGGTTCCTTCCGTGGGATCATAGAGACGCATCAGGAGTTTGATCAGGGTCGTTTTGCCCGCGCCGTTGTGACCCACCAGAGCGTAGGTCATGCCGCCACGGAACTCCATGTTGACGTGGGAGAGGACCTCTTTATCCTTGTAAGCAAAGGAGACATTCCGGAACTCCAGGGTGCGGATCTCGGTACCGGGGTCGATTCCGGGCTGATCCTCGGGGATCTGCTCCTTATACTCCAGGAAGGTGCGCAGATACTCGATGAAGAGACCGTTCCGGAACAGACTGGTGAGGCTCTCCGTAAAACCGATGAGGATCCAGGTGGTGGACACCATCATACTGGTGATGACCGCCAGTTCCGCCAGACTCATGGTATTGCTCACCAGGGTGCGGTATGCACCGTAGATGAGCAGTCCTTCGAAAATGAAGGTGAAGGTGCACATGACGTAGAACCAGTGCAGGACCATGGCTTTGCGGGTGTATTTGCGGGTCACGTCCGCCAGGCCCTGAATGGCGTCACGATACTGTCTTCTCATGAGAGAGAACACATCCGTCAGGCGCATCTCCTTCGCATATTCCGGGAGATACATGACACGGTTAATGTAGGCGATGCGTCTGTTATGGGGCGCCATATCCTGGTTTCTGGCATAGTCCAGGTGACTGATCTTCCGATTGAAGACAAAATTACCCACCACGGGGAAAAGGATAAAGAGCACCGAGATCTTATCCACCTGGTACATAAAGACAAAGGCACACACACTGGAAATGGCACCGAAGATGGTACGGAAAACGGCACTGACCGTCTCCCGGAGGCGCTCGTCGGCCTTCTCCATTGCCAGAGTATATTTGTCGTAGAATTCGCTGTTCTCAAAGCATTCCAGTTCCACGTTCCTGGATTTTCTGAACAGGCGGGTGTAGAGACCCTTGTTAACTATGGCATAGCAGATGGGGTAGGTATAGCCCGTCAGGATCTTGGAATACAGGCTCATGGAACACATGACCACCGCAACCACCCCCACGAAGGTCATGATGGTCCCGAAGCTGTCCCCCGCTTCCAGGGAATTGATCACATAGCGCATGAAAAATGCACTGTAAAACAGCCACTCAAAATAGCCCAAAAACTGACTGATCGCATCATGGACCATCAGCTTTGGGCAGATTTTCGCAAGGAGGCTGCAGGCGTAGAGATTGTTCCGGATCGCCCGACCCCTCCCGATCTCGCGTTTCTTTTTGTTCTTACTCATTTTTTCTCCCCAATGGCGACCGATCTTTACGACACTGTCGTCATTTCTTACTCCTCATTTTTTGAAAACATGCTTTTACAGATCAAAGATGCTCATCTGTTCGTACCGTTCCGGAAGCTCCTGCATATACCCAAAGCATTCCTCCGGGGTGGACATGATCCCGTTTTCCCTGCAGATGCGCCGGAAAATCCCCGTCAGTTCTTTCGCGTTGGGACTGGACAGTTCATAGGCATTCCCGTACCGTTTGATATACCGCTCTTTCATTCCCGGAAAATGCCTGTCGAGGGCCGAATAATAATACTCTCTGTCCCCCTCCCGCAGGGTCAGGCCCATGCCGAAATCGATCACGCCCTTTACACCCACTCGAACACATTCCTTCAGGATCGCGGTGATATTTTCCTCCGTGTCATTGATGAAGGGCAGGATGGGGGTCATCCATACGACGGTGGGAATGCCCCTCTTTTGCATCTCTTCCAGCACTTCGATGCGACGTTTTGTGTTGCAGACATGCGGCTCCAGGATACTGCACAGCTCATCATCATATGTTGTGAGAGTCATCTGAACAACGCATTTTGCGGTGCGGTTGATCTCCTCCAGCAGATCGATATCCCGGAGGATACGGTCCGATTTTGTCTGGATGGCAAGACCGAACTCATGGTCACGGATGATCTCCAGGCACTTCCTTGTAAGCTGCAGCTCTTCTTCGCAATGCATGTAAGGATCCGACATGGAGCCTGTGCCGATCATGCACTTTTTTCGTTTGGATCGCAGCGCCTTTTCCAGCAGCTCCGGGGCGTTCTGCTTTACCTCGATATCTTCGAAAGGGTGGGTGAATTGATAGCACCGGCTGCGGCTGTCACAGTAAATGCAGCCGTGGGTGCATCCCCGGTAGATATTCATTCCGCAGCGCCCGCCGCTTGTGGTGAGGATCCCTTTGGCATCCACAAAATGCATAGATTCAGCCTTTCTCAGTTAATACTCCACCTTCACGGATTCCAGTCCGTAGATCTCCTTAAAGGTCTTCTCATCCTCAGGATTCCGGATCAGCATGACTTCCGTAAAATGCCCGTCGGTTTTGCTCTTGAATCCCGCCACTTTCTCTCCCGTGCAGATGGAGCTCCGGATGACGGCATACTGGGTCTCGGGATCGTATTCGATCTTCACCCGCGGGGGTTCTTTATGAAAAAGAGTTTTAAACATCATAGTATCAATTCTCCGTCATGAAGCCTTAGGATCTTATCTGCGCTTTTCCCCAGCTCTTCATCGTGGGTTATCATCACAACGCAATAGCCGTCCTTGTGGGCAAGATCCTTAAGAATCCCAAACAGCATCTCACTGTTTTTGGAATCAAGATTACCGGTCGGCTCATCCGCCAAAAGGATTCTTGTCTTCATTCCGAGGGCCCTTGCTATGGCAACACGCTGCTGCTCTCCGCCGGATAACATGGCGGGGAAGCGGTTTAACACAGAGTCGGGAAGACCGACCTTCTTGATCAGTTCCGCGGCACGCTTTTTCGCCAATGCGGGTTTCATCCCTTTCAACTCCATGGGGTACATCACGTTTTCCGCCGCCGTAAGCATCGGAAACAGTCGAAAATCCTGATAGATCACGGAAACGCTTTCGCGACGGTATTTTTCCAGATCGATATCCGCAGTGGAAACACCTTCGCACAAGACGGTACCCTCCGTGGGTAAGTCAAGTCCTGCCATCAGGGATAAAAGTGTTGTTTTCCCGCTGCCCGAGCTTCCGAGGATGGCATAAACACATCCTTCTTCAAAACTGTAGGTTATCCCATGCAGGGCTTCCAGACGTTGGTACTGGGACTGATATACATATTTTACATCCCGTAATTCGATGACGCTCATTTATCTCTCCCATCCTCATTCTCTGACCGTCAAAAGCTCCATCAGATCGACCTTTCCGACAAAAAGAATCGAAACGGTCGCTCCGAAAAGATAACAAACAAGGAAGATCAGTAAGGCCAATATCTGTACGATGCCGCCGGTATAAAGCCACAGAAGCGACACACATCCCAGAAGACATCCCAGAAGGCTTAAGACGACCTGCTCCAGGAAAAACGAAACAAATACCCGGCTCTTTTTCGCTCCCAGCCCGCGCATGAGCGCAAACTCCCGCCGCCTCGTAAATACCATCAGCCATGAAATGATGAATCCCAACAAGCTGACCAGAACGGAAATCATCATAGACATGACCCGGCCCATGGCAATGTTGCGTTCCATATTTTCCTTCAGTTTTAAAAATGCCGCGTCCTTTAAGACAAGCGTAGTTCGGTTTTTCTTAGTGTGCCCGACGGCACTGAAGCCCTCGGCCCTTAACCTTTCCCTTACCTCATCGAGTTCCCCTGCAGAGGAAACGGTAAACCTGCAGGTACGAAGTGAAAAGGTTTGTTCCATTCGTTTCCGCTGTGCTTCGCTGTAATCTCCGGACAGCTCATCACCTGTAAGTAATGCCGGGGGAATATAGCACGAAAGCGGCACATAGATATTGGCTTTGCTGCCCTGCTGTACATAACTTCCGACTGCCTTTACGATCACACCGATCTCCGCACTTCGGTCAGTCCTTACAAAACAGATGACGGTATCACCAAGGCTCAGCCCTCTTTCTTCCAAAAAGGATTTACTGAACACCCCCGGAATGGGATGATCGTCCATGTCCCCATCCATTCTGAAATTGAAGGGCGTAAGCTCCGAGCCATTCAGGACATTTTCGTCCCAGCCTTCCAACCAGACAAGACCGGGATCGGAATAATAAAATTCTTTTGCCCCCTTCAGAGAATTCAGCGCAACGAGTTCCGGTTGATTACCGATCCAGTTACTTCGCCGTTCTTTTCCGTTTTCGCTGTTGCTGAATTGGGGCATTTCATCGAAAAGCCAATAATGATACCCGTAGGATACGGAAACGTCATCCACGCCTTTTACATGAAGCAGCGATTTCACGGAATTCACAGACAATGCAAGCCCGGAATAAGATCTTCCGTTGATACTGACCACTGTCCCGTCAATGGAAGAGTTCTCCAGCGCATCCTTTAATTCCTTTTGCCAGCCCTGATACATCCCACTTAGAAAGATCACCATCGTTGTAAGAAGCATCGATATCAGAGGGACAATGACCGACTTCAGCCCTCCTCTCCTGATCGAAAGAAGAGAATACCGCAATCCTCCTCTGAAATGTACGGATGTTTCCCCTTTGGGAACATAGACCCGGCTCTTCCCCCTTTTGGGCGTTTTCATACGACGCTGAACCTTAAGAAAGAATATGCAAAACAGGAGCGAAACCACCACAATGCCCACCGGTACCAAAAGATCCGGCCACAAAGGCACCGTCGGATGAAAGTTTACCTCTTTCACGCTTCCCACGGAGGTCTCGCTATACCATAAAAATCCGTCTTTCGCGCGGATGCTTTCTATCATCCGGGCAATCCTTTCAAATAATGCAGGACGCAAAACCACCCCTGCCAAAGTTCCCAGAAGAGCAGAAGCTCCACAGATGAGAAGTGCACCCGATAAGAACCAGAGCGTGATCTTCCGTCCCGGAGTCCCCAGGCTTATCATGATCTTCACGGTTTCGCCCTGTCTCCCCACAAACAAAAACGCAAACAGCATAAGCACCGCAATGATCACCGCAAGACAGATCAAAAATACGTTCACAGCGGATTTTTTTACCTCCAGAAAGGGCTGTACCGCATTCCCGTATCCCTGATCGAAAAGGGTAACTCTGACCTGTTTGGGAACCATGTCCTGCAGTATTTCCACTGCCTCTACCGCATCTTTGTTTCTAAGGGAGACTGTGCCGAGAAGGTATCCGAAAAGTGGTGTATCCGCATCATTCATAAGGGCCCAGACAGTACCCACATGATCTGTGGATGGCTCTGTGACACCGCATACTTTAAAAGAGTCCGTGTTACCGGTTAAGGAAAGATCGTAACAATCTGTATCGGTCCCCCTCATTTCCTGCAGCAAAAGCTCATCCCCGGGCTTCAGTCCAAGACCTTCCGCCAAATCGGCGCTGACAACACATTCGTTTTTTTGTTCCGGATCCGGAAATGTTCCTTCAGAAAGCCTGATCTCGTTTTGCTGGAAGGCGTATACATCTTCCACATCTTTACAGGGAACGACCGACACATAATTGTTCATGGAACGATACTGATCTGCCGCATCGAGAAAGAATTCGGGTATCCCTGTCTCATCCGTGTACAATGCGTAGGGGAGCTCGTCCGACGCAATAAAGGATTCGATGCGGAAAACGGAATAGCCGTTCATCGGATAGGCGCCGATATCCCGGGCGATTCCCGTAGTATCCACAAAGGATCCGTGAAGAATATAGTTTTTCCTCTTTTCAGGCACAAAGCCGCTTGCGCCCGGAAGGATATCAATCAGAACACCTTCCCTGCCATTTTCGGAATAAACAGAGGTTTTCAGTAACGCAGTACGGTAAACAACCGACTGCTCCGTTATTATCGGGTCCCCGTTTTCATCAAAATCGGTCCATTGATAAATCGGATCGGAAAAATTACCAACCACTATGACACTGCGATTGCCGTAGGGCATATTCCCATAGCGGCGTTCATATCCTTCGGCAAAAGCAAACGACGGGTTCCCTCTCGTCCATCCCGTTACACCGTTGACCCCAAGAATGCTTTCATCCGTCAGTTCCGTCGCCGCCTCTCTCGCGACTTCGTCCGGTTCATCCTCTTTGGGATATTCAGATCCCATATACTCTACAAGAGCAATGGAGCGGTATGCCTCATCGCAAGCCTTCAAAACAGCGTTGCAATACAGCAAAACCCCCAGCGACAAGATCATGGTAACTGTCAACACCAGGATCAGGAGTGAAAAAAGTGCGGTCCGGCCTTTCTCCCTAAGGTTCGACAGGATTCCATTACGAACAAACATAGCATCCCCTCATTTCTTCTTCAGCCATGCAACGGAAACATAGTGTTTGATCACGAGAGACTCAGGATATGCTGCGAGCATTTTCTCATGCTCCGCATTCCATTCCGCAAACTCTTCCGGCGACATGGAAGCACTGGTCCCTCTGCAGGCGCGCATTCTTCCGTGCCAGCCCTCCCGGGTGAAGGGAACGTCCACGCGGAACTGCTCCTGCTTCGCAAGATCGAAGTACTCCAGATACTCCTCCGGCACCGGCACGGGATGCACCGTATCTCCGCAACCGGTCCACTTGGGATTGTACTTCAGGATCAGTTCCTCGCTTTTTCCCGCGATCTCATCTTCAAAAGGAAGCCAGCCCATGTAGAGGATCAGGAAACTGCCGCCCTCCTTCAGCATCCGCGCAAATTTGGGGGCCGTGACCTTGTGATCCAGATACCAGATGCACTGGCAGGCGGTGATCACATCAAAGGATGCGTCCGGCCGGTCCAGATCCTTTGCATCACAGGTGTAAAAATCGATGTCCATCTTCCCGTCAAGCGCGATCCTCTTAGCCTCTTCGATCTGGTTTTCCGAAATGTCCGTTCCGGTCCAGCGGGCGCCGTACCGGTACATGTTGATGGGAAGAACACCGGTGCCGGTTCCCACATCCAGTACGCACTGACCGTCCTTACAAAGGCCGAGATCCAAAATATACTGATAGAACTCCTTCGGGTAAATATCCCGGAAGCGGGCATAATCCTTCGAGGTCTTGCCCCAGTCAAATTCTTTTCCTTCATCCACGCCGGTAATACTGATGTTCATAGCGCTTCTCCCTTCTTTATCAAGATGTCCGCATGCGGTATTCGTACTTCTCACCGCAGCAGTTTTGCTATGATTTCCTCATAATCCCCGTCGATCAAAATGACCTGCTCACCTGCCTGTCGAAAACCCTCTATGGCCTTTTGATTGCCTTCTTTTAACCACCGGACGGTACAGTCGGAATCATCCAGCCGCTTTTCGATGTCGGACCCATGATCTCTGATATCCTCAAAATGTGCATCGATGTAGGCATCCGTCATTGCAAGGCAGATAAATCTGATCTCCGGCAGATATTCCTCTCCGAAATCCTTTCGCCAGTCGTAAGGGATGTAGCACCCCTCAACGATGAGGTTCTGCCGGTTCTCAATCGCCGTCTTGATCATTTCGCGGACAATGGGCCAGAGATAATCCACCAGTTCATCGTCATCCTCCGGCGTCAGCTCCGTATGGCCGCTTCGGATCAGCCCCATCTTCAGGTGGTCGATGGACAGGTAGGGATATTTATATTTTTCAAGCATCCTCTGGGCAAGCACCGTCTTTCCGGTGTGGGATGCTCCGGTGATGATAAGGATCATTTTGTGTTTTCCTCGCCTTTTGAATCACTGAGCGCGCCTTTTTCTTATCCCTTTTTCCGGGACATGATCAGAAACTTTCTTTTCCCGATGTTATGTTTCTCCAGAACGTTCCATGCTGCAGAGTTTATTTTCTGCTTTTTATCCATGGAGATGGCAATGATCATCTCCTGATCAGAAATATGAGACAGCTGTTCCAGCATGAGATCCTGGGAATCGCCTTCTCCGTTATCCCAGTCCACCAGATTTCCATAGGGAACATCGGTGATGATGATGTCGGCATCCAGCCTTGGAAGCGGTTTTGTGCAGTCAGCCTGAAACACCTCGGAATCAACAGGCTTACCCAGCTGCTTTTTCAAAACCTCAACGCTTTGCAGGGCATCGTGATGGGAAGCCTTGTGATATGCATCAAAGAGTGCTTCCAGTTCCTTCTTGCGCGCTTCTAACCCTTCATATCGGAGCAGTGACAGATTTTTCCCTGCATGTTCCAGCATATTTCCGTCGATATCGCTTCCGTAGATCTTCCCGATCTCCGCAGAGTGAAAGAACCCAAGTACCGTAAGGGAGTAGCCGCCTCCGCAGCAGGGATCATAGACCGTCAGATCGCTCTTTTTCTCCAGATAATGCACCGCGCGCCCAAACATCTCATTGATGAGCCTTACGGGAAAATTAGGGATCCCACTGCCGCCATACAGGACCCGTCCGCTGGAATAATCCTCAAAATTGTCATTCTTACAATAAAGATATTCCATCTTATCCTCAGATTCCGGCGATGAAGCTCTCGATCAGTTCCGCGGTTTCGGTTTCCGATTGCTCCGTGTTATCGATAAACAGTGGAAATTTTCCCCGGTTCTTCCGAAACCATCTGTTGAAGCCTACGTGGGGCTCGATCTTTTCATCGGAAGTAAATCCCCGCTCCGCAGGTCTCGCCTTAAGCCGTCTGATGATCTCCTCATCCGAAGGGCAAAGCACGATAAACACCGTGGATTCCACACTCTCGGGGATGGTCTGGGTTGCAATATAATCCTGGGGGCTGATGCAGGAGACAAAGACCATGTCCTTTCCCTCTGCCATTTCAACTGCCCTGGCAAGGGTGTCATCTTTATATTTTGATTCGTGATCCGTTCCGGCGTAATCCCACCAGTTAAGGCCTACTTCATCGCTGTCAATGCATGCGTATTTTGCAGGATCCAGCCGTTGCGCCATGGCGTCTTTCATCGTTGATTTCCCGGACCCGCAGGCTCCGGTGATGATAAATAATTTCATAACTCCAACCTTTCAAGAATATCTGTATCAAATCAGCGCAGTGCTGAAATAGCGCTCCGCCCGGTCAGCCAGAACAGTAGCAATGACCTGATCCTTTCCGTATTTTTCAGCCATCTGCTTTGCTGCCCAGACGTTGGCGCCGGATGATGTTCCGACGAGAAGTCCCTGAACCTTCGCCAGTTCGCGAGCCGTTTCAATGGCATCATCATCAGATACTTCAACGATATCCGTGATGATGGAAGTATCAAGGATATCCGGGATAAACCCGTCACCGATCCCCTGGATCTGATGAAGTCCGGGCTCGTCCCCCAGCAACGCAGAGACATTTTTCGGCTCGACTGCCACAATCTTGCAGTCGGGATTTTTCTCCAGGAGGTATTTCGCCACACCCTGAAGTGTGCCGCCACTGCCGATTCCGGATACATAAATATCGATCTTTTTCCCCAGCTGCTCCGTGAGTTCCACTGCCGTCGTCCGGTAGTGCATCTCCGGATTGGCGGGATTCTGGAATTGCTGAGGCACGAAGTATTCATCGGAGCTTGCAGCGATCTCCAGAGCTTTGTCCACAGATCCGCCGATGCTGAGCTTCGGGTCCGTCAGTACCAGCTCTGCTCCCAGCGCGTGAATGATCTTTTTCCGCTCTTCACTCATATTTTCCGGCATCACGATGATCACACGATAGCCTTTGCGGACGCCACACAGAGCAAGACCGATACCGGTGTTGCCGGAGGTGGGTTCAATGATCGTCATTCCGGGTCTGAGCTTCCCCTCCTTTTCAGCCTGCTCGATCATGTTCAGCGCGATCCTGTCCTTGATGCTGCCGCCAGGATTGAGAAATTCGGCTTTTGCAAAAATCTGCAATCCGGTAGTCTGCTCCAGACTGATCAAAGGGGTGTTGCCTATGAGATCCAGTACATTTGTGTAATACATGTTTTTTCAAAATCCTCCGTTTTTAGCTTTTTTATCATAGTCCTGTCTGAAGATTTCCATCTCGATCACATCCCAGGGCTCTTTCTGAACGATCTCTTTGTCCTGAAATCCCAGCCCCACGTAGCACCTGTGCGCAGGTTCATTGTTCTCAAAAACCCCGATGGTAACTTTGTCGGCACCCATGATTTCAAAGGCATATTTCAGCCCCAGAGAAAGCATCTGTTTCCCGTAGCCTTTACCTCTCAGGTGATCGTCTACGATGACCCAGCCGAAACGAAGGATTTTTCTGTCGCCGTGAAGATAGCGCATGATAAAATGCCCGACGACATTCCCCTTATCGTCAAAAGCAACCCAGGGATAGAAATTGTCAGGCTCCTCGCATCTTCCGTTCTTCAGAAGATACATATCGTCAATGGTTTTAGCCGAGATGGGAAAGTCCCCAAACAAGAGTCCTCCCCATTTATTGAATACCTCTTCATCCCTGATCCACTTCTCGATTACCTCTGCATCACAGGACTTGTATGGTCTTAGACTAAGCATTCTTTGAGCCCTTCTCTCTTACTTCTTCCCGGAACAATTCACATCCGACTTCGGTTTAATCCTCAAGCCACTCTACGGCTTCCTGTAACACTGTATCTTTTTCCGGATGTTCAAACATGTCTACAATTTCCTCTATATATTAATCCGTACAGTATCTTCAAACCTGTTTTTCCCCTCTCGAAAAAGGCATGCTCTCCTATCGCTAATACTTATTCCCCAAGTTTTTTCATGGGTTCGCCCCATGCACCAAGATCTCTGCCGTCATAACCCAATCAGGATTGCCGTTTTCATCATATGTCCCATAAAGGAACAATATCTGCCGACTTACCTCCTGAAACCGAAATAAGATCCTCCGGTGCCAGCTCTATCTGAAATCCCACCTTTCCCGCACTGACAAACACCTTGTCAAACGCAGAAGCAGTCTCATGGAAAAAAGTAGGAAACTGCTTTTTCATACCGATGGGAGAGCATCCCCCGTGGACATATCCCGTGAGCGGCAAAAGATCCTTCTGCTTGATCATACTTACAGCCTTCTCTCCGGACGCTTTGGCAGCTTTCTTTAAGTCCAGTTCCGCCTGTACAGGAACAACGAAAACATAATACGCTCCGCTCTTTCCCTGTGTCACAAGGGTCTTAAATACCTTTGCCGGATCTTCTCCGAGAATGCCTGCTATCTCTTCTCCGGTCAGAGTTGCATCCGGTTCGTATGTATGGCTCTCGTAGGCGATCTTTTTCCCATCAAGAACCCTCATCACATTTGTCTTTTCTTCCTTCTTCATCTCACCATCTCCCGGTTCTATCATCCATAAAGAATCCGAAGTTAAACCGGATCTCATGACGCTCTATATCCCGGTTCGTGTAGCAGCATGTGTCATATCCGATCAATTCAAATCCCTGACTGCGGTAAAAAGAAATGGCCCTTACATTACAGGATTGGGTTTCCAAAATGATCGCGCGCCTGTTCTGAAGTCTGGCCTGTTCCTTCGCGATATTCATCAGTGCGGTTCCGATCCCCTGCCTGTGAAGTTCATCGGCAACCCACAGTTCCGTTACCATCAGCCTGTTGCTCCACTCTTCCGGGCAGATCTCGATGCAGGCCATCATTTTCTTTTCCCCGTTCTCCTCGAAAACGATTCCGAAGGCCTCTGCTTTCTCCCAGTGATCCTGATATAAACTGTCCGGAAAATCGTATTCCTCCGGCGTATGGGTTACCGGAGTGTCGAATTTCTTCTTTACCATTTTCACCGAAAAAGAATCCGCGCTCTCTGCCCTTTCGAGGTCGTAGTATTCTTCCGTGGTATATTTCATCAATATCGGGGTTCCCTTCCATTCTGACTTTGGGAGGGGAACAATTTTATACTCATTCATCGTTTCGCCTCATAACTACCTGATACTTACACCGTAATAATCTTCAATGGCCATCAGCCATACAGCCAGATATTCGTCTTTGAACATATCGGTAACATATTCTGTATCGCCGTCGTGAAAATAAAACTTACAATCCTGATAATTTACGAGCCATGTATCCTCTGCACCATAGGCAGTGAGATTATAATGGTAATCTGCCGCATTATTGGCATCTATGATACAGCTCTTAATGTTCACTTCCACATCATGGAAATTGTTTGCCACAGCAAGAGCCATCATCAGATGTTTTTCCCTGCTGTTTTCATCAGAGGAAAGCTCGTCATCCACAAGCATATATGCAAGGATGTCATATAACAGATCTCTGTTGATGGTACGTCCCTCTTCCAAAACAGTGTTATCAACATAATCAAGGAATCCGTTAAGGTCCTTGTCCGCAAAGAGAACTGTGGAACCGTTCATGCCACCGTTTGCTGTCATATAAAGACCGTAATCGGTTCTGATAACATCAATAAAACTATAGGATGTCTTTTCTCCTTCCGGTTCCTCTGGAGTTTCGCTTGTCTGGGTGTCAGTATCTGCTGCATTTTCAGTACTTTCCTGCCCGCTGTCATTTCCCTGATCCTGAGTAAGATCAAGATCCTTGATGTTATCTGCAGCTTCCTGCAGCTTTGAAATATCGATATCCGGAGTTACAACCTCTACTTTGGGCATTTCACTTTCATCCGGTTTATATGTTGCCTTTTCCGTACCGCATGCAGTGATCGAAAGTGTCATGATACATGTCAGTGTTAATAAAACAGTTCTTTTTTTCATTGGTTGTCCTCCAGCAATATCCGAATGTGAATAGTCTCTCACTTATAGTCATAATATCACTTCTATCAAAAATCCCCCACAGTTTATATATAAACCATAGGGGAATCTTGCTCTTCTGCTTCTTTTGAAAATATGCCAAGGAGCAATTAAGCTCCTTGGCATAGATAGTCATTATTCCACCGGAAAACAAGCTTCCGTCACATATTCATCCGGATTCTGTGTCTGTGCCGGACTCACATGATAGATATTGAACATATGGCCGTTCATTTTATACCCGTTAGCCTTGATCCAGGATACTACCGTTGCATATGCTTCACCCATCTGATCATAGCTGCCCTTTATGATACAGCTTGCAACCTTCACTGCGGGAAGCGTCTTAAACTTCACATGTTCCGTATCGGAATAGGTACCGTTCACGGTCATCCAGGTGATGATCTCAACGTTTTCTTCTTTGTACTCATCATCGAGGAATTCCGCTGCCGCAAGGCAGGGATCCGAAGGCACCAGATTCCTGCATTCGCCCATCATGGTACCCCACAGGATGTTTTCATCCTCATAATGAGGAACCACCATATGAACCGTTGCCGCATATCTCTCCGGAATTGTTTTTACCGTAACATCAAAACTCATGTTTTGCTCCTTTCTCAGCCTCTTTCGGGCTGTATCCAGAAGCATCAGTTTGTACTCCGTCTCCCTGGAAAGCTTTGACAGTTCTTTCTGTCTCTCTGACAGGAAGGCATCCATCTTTTCTCTGTCATCATAATCATCAAGAATCTTAATGATATCGGCTAGGGAAAAGCCCATATCCTTTAATGATGTGATCCTCCCGATGGTAAAAAGCTGTTCCTCACGATAATAGCGATATCCTGTAAATCCGTCGGTTTCTGCCGGTTTCAACAGTCCGATATCATCGTAGTGGCGTAACATTCTGATGCTTACTCTGGACAATTTTGAAAATTCGCCTATTTTCAGCATATTTCGTTCCTACCTCCATGGATGTAATTCCTGAGCTCACTACAACGATAATCCCTCACATAATGTGAGAGTCAATACACTCCTTAAAGATTTTCGGGTTTCGGATTTTTGATCCTATCATAGAATACGCAGATGAGAATCGACACGATCGGGAATATTACATAGTCGATCACATTTGAGTAAGACCATCGGTATTTCTATCGCATAGAAAACCAGCGACAGAATTACGGCAGCCATAATGGGATGTACTATTTCTTTTTTTACGTCTTCTCTTGTTTTCATGAAGCTCCCTCTGAATACTTTCGCCGGTTTATCTCCATCCTTTTCTTAATGCGGAATTCCGAAATAAGCAAAATAAATGATCATCGAAATAAGATCGAGCAACAGTATCACTCCAAACACTATGCCTGCGATCTTGAGCCCTTTCTTTGCTTTTTCCTTATTATCTTCCGTTAATACATGTTCTTTAATATCACTATACAACTCGGATTTTACAATCTGTTCCGAAGCCTCTTCTTTTTTTGCCGCTTTATCAAGCACCAGTTCATCCAGCGAAATATCAAAAAGTTCACTGATCGCAACCAGTTTCTCCATGTCCGGGGCAGATTCTCCCACCTCCCATTTGGAAACCGTTTGGCGGGAAACATTCAATCGATTCGCGAGTTCTTCCTGCGAAAGACCTTTTTTCTTACGAAGTTCATACAGTTTATTATTGAATTCCATTATCATTCCTGCCTTTCCATAGATAAAGAACAACGCAGATCATTATTATGGTTATTGTCGTCGTTGCAATTCCGGCCTCAAATCCGTATTCTGACCCGTTGATAATGTTAAGCCTGTTTACCCTGATCAGAAACAATCCTTCCATCTTTGCATCATTTCCCGATACCGTAAGACCAAGGATTATGTTCAAAACATAATTCCACGACGCATGAAGTCCGCAGGAGATCCATATGTTCCCACGCCATAAAACGATCATGGAAAACAGAACGGAAATGAGATATAAATTTGCAATGCCGATCAATGCATATACCAATCCCGAATCCAGGATGGAGGTCATGATCAGGTGCGGCACAACAAATGCCGTTGAACTGATAAATACCGCCGGCGCAACCGGTATCTTTTTCATCAGCGTATTCATCAAAAAGCCCCTGCATAGAATCTCTTCCTCAGAGCCCTGAATGATGAAGGCCACCCCCCATAACAGCAACCCTTTAACGCTCACGTCCCGATTCATTCCCAAAAAAGAAACAGAGCCTGTTACTAAGCAGAGGATCACAACAAGTACAAGCATTGCTACGGCAATCAGGGCCCCCAGCAGATAGTCCGTCCCATGCTTCGTCAATCCGATATCCTGCAAGCTGCGCTTCTCTATATGTTTGCAATACAGTACCGCTATTATAGAGAACAGGATATATCCGTAATAGGGAATCAGACCGGCGATCTGCCCCTCCGGCATTACTCCATGAAGCGGATCATAACCCATTCCGGTATATGATCCAATTACAACAGCCTCGCCTAAAACCCCTGCCGCAAAAAATATCAGGACAAATGCGAGAAGTTTTTTGATCACATACTCCGTTCCCGACATTTCCATTCTGTTATTGAAGGGCGATAGATTGATAGCGTGTCTTTTCATCGATGCTTCCTCCCTGGAATTGTTTTTTCATACCAATACTATAGGAGGTCTGTAAAAGGCTCTACCAACCATGCTTAACAATCCGTCCACGGAGGCTGACATTCATGTTAACGGCCGTTGCATCCCTTTATTTATCAGTTTTCTTCCAATATCTGAAGTGCCTCTTTATAGTCCTGTCCAAGGATTTCCTGAACCTTCTCAAATTCATATTTCTCATGTAGCCTTGTCTGGACTTTCAGAAATTCCTTCTTTCCATGCTTCCTGATATAAAGAGACTGCGCTTTTGCGGCATTTGCTCCGTCATTTGACGGTACATAGAATCCCTTTTCACAGGTCTCAAGTTCACCGCATTCATAGCATCCGTCGATATTTTTCTCGTTACAACACTTTACATTCGGGCATATCCTGCCTTCGGAACATGTGGCAAAAGAGCAGGCATTGTACTCCGTCCTGCATCCCCCACACCATTCACCAAGAAAACAGTGGTTGCAGGACAATCCACAGATGGCAACAGGATCTATACCCTTTCTTGCAATCTTGCAAAGCCGATTTTTTATTCGCTGCATTGCTTCAATATGCATGATCCAGTGACGTGAAAAGGGCATCTGAATAAGGCCTTTAACATCCTTGCCGCACCAGTAGTCTATCAGCCAGAATGCATTCTCATCCTCGCTGACACACTTGCTTTCTGTCAGTTTCTGCTTTATATCCTCACTAAATGTACGTTTTAGATCCTTGTATTGTAATCGCAAAAGAAGCTGATCTGTTGATTCCTTGACCGCCTTTGCATAGAGATAGAGTTCCTGCACACTCAGTTTCTTCGAAAACTCAGCAATTTCTTCACCCTCAAGTTCATTCCCGGTCGTAATGATTGGGGAAGCAATCGCGCTCAGATGATCATCCCTAAACAGAATCTGTTCATCCCCTGCTATCATCTCATGTGCCACGATATCCTCAATCCTGAAAATATGCCAGATGGAATAAGCAAGCGTTTTGCTGTGATATCCCTTTGCACCTGCAAAAGGCATTTGATAAAAAGCCTTCTCGGGATACCCTTCTACGATCCAGGTTATCTGTTGAAACAATTCATCTCTGAATTCTATCAGTTTCCTTATGGCTTCACCGAACGTGACTTCTTTAGATAACAGTTTCTGTATTTCTTTATTCTTTTCCGACCAATCTTTATCCATAAGCTTATTCCGATTTCTTCTCCGATTCTTTGATTCTATAGTAATCCTAAGCAAACTACCGTCTCCGTATTTGCGGTCCAGGGGAACTGGTCCACGGCGCAGGCGCGGACCACGCGGTAGCCGGCAGCCTGAATGGGTTCAAGGTCACGGGCAAGACTTGTGGCCTTACAGGAAATGTAAACGATGTTTTCAACTCCGTAATCAAGGATTTTGGCAAGCGCCTTCGGGTGGATTCCGTCGCGGGGCGGGTCAACGATGATAAAGTCGGGCTTCTCGGTGATTTCATCAAGCACCTTCAAAACGTCACCGCAGATGAATTCGCAATTATCAATCCCGTTTTCCTTTGCGCTGATCTTTGCGGCCTCCACCGCTTCCTCAACGATCTCCACTCCGATAACCTTACTCGCCACAGGAGACATTAACTGTGTTATTGTGCCGGTGCCGGAATAAAGGTCAAAAACGGTTGAATTTTTCTTTGTGCCCGTAATATCCCGGACATAGCCGCGAACCGTATCATAAAGCACTGCGGCACTCCTTGAATTTGTCTGGAAAAAAGAAAACTCACCGATCTTGAATTTAAGACCCAGCAGGTTTTCTTCGATGTAATCGCGTCCGTACAAAAGATAGGTCACATCGCTTCTGACCACATCCGAAAGAGAGTCATTCACTGTATGCAAAATACCCGCTATCCTGCCGGAAAGTTTCAGTGAAAGAAGCATATCGACATACGGCTTTAAATCAGGCTTTTCCTCACTTGTAGTTACAAGTGCCACCAGGATTTCGCCGGTGGCTGCAGACTTTCTCACCAGCAGATGCCGTAAAAAGCCCGCATGATTCATGCGATGATAATACTTTAAGCCCGTCTTAAGCCAGTATTCTCTTGTCGCACAAAGAATCGTTCTATAGTCTCCGTCACTTATATAGCAATCCTTCACGTAAAGCACGTCAAACATGCTTCCGCGCCTGTGAAGGCCGAGGCTTAAGGGGCCGTCCTTATACTCGTCTCCGAAGGAAAACTCCATCTTGTT
>JAEEGH010007770.1_pt1 | contig 25622 bp, 19 predicted proteins | sample 9134181 | NCBI WGS metagenome assembly JAEEGH01 (sample SAMN16246544, study PRJNA631951) | gut metagenome | biome: gut microbiome; feature: rumen; material: DP-attached | host: Bos | place: Iran: Karaj | collected 2018-10
CACCAACACTTACCGCCACTGGATGGAGACAGTAAGGGACTGGTGCATCTCCCGCCAGCTGTGGTGGGGACAGCAGATTCCTGCATACTATACTCCTGACGGAGACTGCTTTGTAGCAGCCACTAAGGAAGAAGCCTACAAGGAGGCTATAGAAAAGCATCCTGGCCTGAAGATAGAAGACCTGACCCAGGACGAAGACGTTCTGGACACCTGGTTCTCATCCTGGCTCTGGCCGATGAGCGTGTTCGATCCAGAAAAGCCTGGCTTCCCGGAAAAGGAGCCTAACAAGGATCTTGCATATTATTTCCCTACAAATGACCTTATTACAGGTCCGGATATCCTTTTCTTCTGGGTTGCCAGGATGATAATGGCGGCAGACGAATTTTCCGGAAAGGAACCTTTCGCCAACGTTTACCTGACAGGTATCGTGAGGGACAAGCTGGGAAGGAAGATGAGCAAGACTCTGGGCAACTCCCCGGACCCGCTGGTTCTTATCAAGCAGTACGGAGCGGATGCCGTCAGAATCGGAATGCTTCTGTGCTCAAGTGCCGGAAACGACATATTCTACGACGAGAGCCAGGTAGAGCAGGGAAGGAACTTCTGCAACAAGATATGGAACGCTTTCCGTCTGATAAAGGGCTGGGAGATAGACGAAAACGCCAAGCCGTCCGATGCTGCCGCAAAGGCAGTGGAATGGTTTGACAGCCTGCTTTCCAAGTCTATTGACACCATCGCCGACCACTTCTCCAAGTTCAGGATTTCAGACGCCACGATGACCATCTACAAGTTATTCTGGGACGAGTTCTGCGCCTGGTACCTGGAAGCCGTTAAGCCGGCGTTCGGCCAGAAGATAGACAGATGCACCTACGACAAGAGCCTGGGCTTCTTCGACAGCCTTCTCAAGCTCCTGCATCCGTTCATGCCTTTCATCACCGAGGAACTCTGGCAGAATCTTGCTGAAAGGAAAGACGGTGAGACTATTATGCTCCAGGATATGCCTAAGGCCGGAGAGGTAAACGAAAACGCCATCGCCGACTTCGAGATTGCAAGAGGATGCGTGGCAAATATCCGAAACATCCGCCAGAGCAAGCAGATTTCACCTAAGGAAGCAGTGGAACTGTTTGTCAAGAAACCTTTTGCATCATCTGCCGCACCACTTATAGCAAAACTTGCAAATGTCTCAAAGATAGAAGAGTGCACAGACTTCCCAAGTTCAACCGGTGTAAACTTTATGGTTGGAACCACAGAGTTCTTCGTTCCTGTTCAGGTTGACGCCGCGGCCGAGATAGCCAAGACAGAAGCCGAAATCAAGCGCTATGAAGGCTTCCTGGCCGGAGTCAGAAAGAAACTCTCCAATGAAAGGTTCGTCTCCAGCGCCCCAAAGGCCGTTGTAGATCTTGAACGCAAGAAGGAAAGCGACGCCATGGAAAAACTAAAGGCCCTGAATGAACTCCTACAGAGGCTTAAATAATAAAGAAGTAGAAGAAAGCCGCAGCAGATACGGCAGCAATGCTCTCACTCCTCCGAAGCGGGAGCATTGGTTTATGTTGTTGCTGGGCAAGTTCAAGGATCCACTGATCATAATCCTCAGCATAGCCGCTGCCATATCCGTAACCATAACCCTTGTCTTCGGCAAAGGTTCGCTTCTGGAAAGTGCCGGTATCATAGTGGCAATAATACTGGCCACTCTCGTATCGTTCCTCAACGAACTTAAGGCAGGCAAGGAATTCGATATACTGAACAGCATCAACGACAATAGCCAGGTGAAGGTCATCCGTCAGAAAGAAGACGGAGAGTCTTCGGTCACACTTGTATCAAAAACCGATATCGTAGTAGGGGACTATGTCATCCTTTCCAGCGGAGACGAAATACCGGCAGACGGAAAAGTGGTATATGCCGTCAATATGATGGCAGACGAATCAAGCCTGAACGGAGAAAGCAAGCCGTCGAGGAAGACTTCAGAACCCGTTAAGGAATATTCCACAGCATACAGCCCGAATAATCTCTACCGCGGCACAACCATCAGCGAAGGGGAAGGTGTCATGCTGGTTGAAACTGTCGGTGACAAGACCGAAATAGGAAAGACAGCCCGGACTGCAAGTGAAAGCACCGGAGTCCAGACTCCTCTTTCCAGGCAGCTGGCAAAGCTAGGATCACAGATCGGAAAAGTTGGAATCACCGTATCCGTACTGGTATTCATAGCCCTTCTGGTTTATGAGTACCACCATGGCCTGGATCTTTCCACACCAGATGGGATAAACCATCTGATAACCATGTTCATGCTGGCCGTTACCCTTATTGTTATGGCTGTGCCTGAGGGACTTCCGATGAGTATCTCGCTTGCTCTGGCATATAGTATGCGCAAAATGACCGCGCAGAAGGCTCTGGTCCGGAAGATGCACGCCTGCGAGACAATGGGGGCGGCTACCGTAATATGCACAGACAAGACCGGAACCCTCACACGGAACAAAATGAGCGTTGCCCACTGTTCACTTGAAAAGGGGATCAAGACGGCCAGAGCCATAAGTCTCAATTCGACGGCATTTCTGGATGGAGATAAATTCATAGGAAGTCCTACTGAAGGAGCAACCCTGCTATATCTGAGGAATCAGGGATATGATTATCGGAGAATCCGGAACGAAGCCAATGTAAAAGAGAGGATCCCGTTCGCTTCTTTCCTTAAATATATGGCAACTCTTGTTGAGGAGCCGGAAGGAACTGATCTCTTTGTCAAGGGTTCGCCTGAAGTCATACTTTCCCTGTCTTCACTTTCAAAGGAAAGCAAAGACCAGGAAATGGAAAGGATAGCCTCATTCCAGAGAAGGGGAATGAGATGCATATCTTTCGCAAGCCGCCGTTTCGGAAACTCTCAGGTCAGTCTTGAGGATAGTTTGGAAAATCTGGACTATGACGGTTTCATAGCCATTGAGGATCCTGTCAGGGATGATGTTCCCCAGGCAATAGCAAAATGTGAAACCGCTGGTATCGCGATAAAGATAGTTACTGGAGACAATTCCCTTACTGCCATTGAAATAGCACGTCAGGCAACCCTATGGAAGGAGACTGATACCATTGAGGAAAATTCAATAACCGGAGCTGAATTCGCTCTCCTTTCAGACCAGGAGGCGATGCGCAGGATTCCTTCCATCAAGGTTATGTCAAGAGCCCGTCCGGAAGACAAGATGAGACTTGTCCGTCTTCTGGAGAAGATGGGGGAAGTTGTGGCCGTAACAGGAGACGGCACCAATGATGCCCCGGCTCTGAACTATGCAAATGTCGGTCTGAGCATGGGGAGCGGTACCTCAGTAGCCAAGGAAAGCAGCGACATCATAATCCTCGACGATTCCATCTCCACGGTCGTAACTGCTGTGGAATGGGGACGCAGCATATATCACAATATCCAGCGTTTCATATTCTTCCAGCTCTCCGTAAACGTGGCCGCATTGCTGACTGCCATTGCAGGCCCTTTGCTGCTGGGCGAGGAATATCCTCTGACAATAACCCAGATCCTGTGGATCAACCTTATAATGGACACTCTGGCGGCAATCGCTCTGGCATCTGAACCAAAAGACCCTGCAGTGATGACTGAAAAGCCGAGAAGGCTGAACGATTCCATCATAACAAAGAAAATGTGGAACAGTATCCTGTTTGCAGGAATAGGCATGTTCGCCGCGGCGTTCGTCTATATGATGCTGGACAAATACAAGCCTGGAGATGCCGGCTACAGTGTCTTCCTATCAGCCTTCTTTACCGGGTTCGTTTTGATGCAGGCTTGGAACATGCTAAATGCCAGAGTGCTGGGGACGAATAAAGGAGTATTTTCCAGATTAGGAGCCAACCGAAACTTCATTGGGGTGCTGGCTCTGATATTGGTTCTCCAGTTCATCATAGTGCAGGTGGTTCCCGGTGACGTATTCAGAACAGTAAGGCTCAGTGGCTTAACCTGGCTGATCCTTGCCGCTTCCACTTCCCTTGTATTGTGGATCGGTCAGTTATTCAGAATCAAAAACAAATAGATATGTACACATCAGAAACCAAACTGGACGTAAGATACTACGAATGTGACCAGATGGGTATAGTCCATCACTCCAACTATGTGCGCTTTTTCGAGTGCGGACGTAACCAGATGATGAAGGAGATCGGCATCCCGATCGAGAAGATGGAACAGGAAAATGTAATGTTCCCGGTTGTCAGCGTAGACATTCATTTCAAGCTTCCTTCCAGGATGGGTGATACTTTGAGGGTTGTAACCACTCTTACCAAGAAGCCCCAGGCCAAGCTGGTTTTTGACCAGAGGATTTTCAACCAGAAAGATGAACTGGTTTGCTACGGAACCGTAATCGTAGGCTTCATCAGCGCAGACAAAAGAATGGTCATAAGGGCCCCACAGAGCTTCCTGGAAAAAATAGAGGCATATTTCCCGGAGGATTGAGAACTGGGAAAAAATCATTAAATTTGTCCGGTTTAGAAAATTATAAAATCATCATATTATGAACAACCTTCTATTATTCGGTTCATTCGGATGGGGAGAAATCCTCATCATCGCATTCGTTATCCTGCTCCTGTTCGGCGGAAGGAAGATTCCTGAGCTGATGAAAGGTATCGGCAAGGGAGTCAAATCTTTCAAAGACGGAGTGAAGGGTGTTGAGAACGAAATCAAGGACGACGAGGTAAAAGACACAATCAAGGATATCAAAAAGGATATCGAAAACTAAACATTCTTCCCCTTGGCTGAGAAGAACATGACATTCTGGGAGCATTTGGATGAGCTGAGGAAGGTTCTCTTCCGTTCAGCTCTTATCCTTTTAGGGGCTGCCATCGTGTTCTTCATTTTCAAGGATTTCATGTTCGGTATCGTTTTCGCTCCCACGGATGACAATTTTGTGCTGTACAGACTTGTAGACCGCATACTTGGCAGTCTCAATCAGGAACCTCTAGGGCCTTTCAAGCTCAATGTCATAAACATAGACCTTCCGGCCCAGTTCTTCATCCACATCAGCACTTCCTTCTATTTCGCCCTCGTGGTGTGCACCCCGATAATCCTCTACCAACTCTGGACATTCGTAAGCCCGGCCCTTTATCCTAAGGAAAAACGAGCTGCCGTCAGGGCCTTCTCGTTTGCAGCTGTTTTTTTCTATATGGGGGTGCTGGTAGGTTATTTCCTACTCTTCCCCCTGACTGTCAGGTTCCTGGGAACATATCAGGTGTTGGATGATGTGACAAACCAGATATCGCTGAGATCATATATTTCCACATTCTTCTCGTTGATCCTTATTTTGGGAGCTGTTTTCGAGCTTCCTACGGTTGCGGCATTGCTGTCCAGATTCGGACTGATCTACAAGCACACCCTCAAGAAATACCGCAGACACGCATTCGTGGTCCTGCTTATAATAGCCGCTATAATCACTCCTACCGGAGACCCGTTTACACTTATGGCTGTCGGCCTTCCCCTTTATGGACTTTATGAGGTCAGCATTATGATGTGCCGGGAAAAGAAGGAGGAAGTGGAATAATGATAACCGTCAACGACTTGACACTTTCATGGGGAGCTTTCACGCTACTTGACCACATCAGCCTTCACATCGGAGACAACGAGAAAATCGGCCTTGTAGGAAAGAACGGGGCTGGAAAATCCACATTGCTCAAACTGATTTTGGGAGAAGTGTCACCGACATCGGGGACTATCACAAAGACAAAGGGTGAGAGGATAGGCTATCTTCCGCAGATGATGGCCCACGCTAAGGACAAGACCGTGATGGAGGAGGCTATGAAAGCCTTTGACGGCCTCTTCGCCCTGCATTCAAGAATTGACGAGATAACCGCGCAACTGTCTGAAAGAACAGATTATCAGTCCAATGCATATAATAATCTCATTATTGAACTGAACAATATCCAGGACAGGGTGGCTATGATGGAAAGCGAGCCACCTGCAAGCCAGGCTGAAAAGGTTCTGATTGGTCTGGGATTCAGGCCGGAAGAATTCAACCGTCCGACCAGGGAACTCAGCCAGGGATGGAATATGAGAATAGAACTTGCCAAGATCTTGCTTTCCAAACCTGACAGCCTGCTTCTGGACGAGCCGACGAACCATCTTGACATTGAATCCATCCAGTGGTTTGAGAACTACCTGAAATCCTTCCGTGGATCCGTCCTTCTCATTTCCCACGACCGCAAATTCCTGGACAGTACAACGAGCCGCACCATCGAGATAATGCTCGGAAAGATCCACGATTACAAGGTTCCTTATTCCCAGTACAAGATACTCCGCAAGGAGAGGATGGAGCAGCAGCGTTCGGCCTATGAGAACCAGCAGAGGATGATTGAAAAAACGGAGGAGTTCATTGAAAGGTTCCGCTACAAAGCCACTAAAAGCAACCAAGTCCAGAGCCGGATCAAGGCCCTGGACAAACTGGAAAGGATCGAGGTAGACCTTGAAGACAAGGCCACTATGACGGTAAAGTTTCCACCGGCACCCAGAAGTGGCCAGGTGGTTTTCCGCTCGGAAGACCTTACCATAGGCTATGATAACAAAACTGTCGCTTCCAGGATAAACATAACCATAGAAAGAGGGGAAAAGGTTGCCTTTGTCGGGAGAAACGGAGAAGGCAAGACCACAATGATGAGGGTAATCATCGGCGAACTTGATCCATTGTCGGGAAAAGCCGAGCACGGTTACAATGTAGCCCTGGGATATTACGCGCAGAATCAGGAAGATATACTTGACAAGAACGAGACCGTATATTCCACCCTGGAGAATGCGGCACCTGGGGAATACCGCCAGAGACTCCGCGACCTTCTTGGTGCTTTCCTTTTCAAGGGAGAGGATGTGGACAAGAAAGTCGCAGTTCTCAGCGGAGGAGAAAGAGCCCGACTGGCCATGGCCAAGCTGATTCTCAAACCCTACAATCTTCTCTCGCTCGATGAGCCCACAAACCATATGGATATCCAGAGCAAGGAAATCCTCAAGCAGGCTCTCCTGAAATATGATGGTACACTGATTATTGTATCTCACGACAGGGATTTCCTCAACGGTCTGGTAGACAAGGCCTATGAGTTCCGTGACGGCAAGGTCAAGGAGCACCTGGGAGGAATAGAAACCTATCTTGAGCATCTGAAAAAGGACCTTCTTTCGACTCCGGCCCCGGTAAAGGAGGAGAAGAAGCCGGCGGAGGAAAAACCTGTCCAGATAAAGGACTCACAGCAAGCCAGGGCTGAAAGCAAGGAAGAAAGGCGCCGCCGAAAAGAAGTCGAGAAACTTGAAAACGAAATCGCTGACCTGGACTTCAAGATTGCTGATATAGAGCAGGCGCTGTCTTCTCCTGTAAGCGCAGAAGACGTGGAAAAACTCTCAAAGGAATACTCCCGTCTCAAGGAAGAGCGGGATTCCAAACTCGAAAAATGGATGGAGATATCCTCCTAGACTATCTGGCCCTGATTAAAGAAAGTATTGCAGCACAAGCAGTTGCAACATTGAGTGATTCAGAACCGCTGCCGGCTTTCAACACTTTTCCTTCCTTGTCGTAAGACGGTATCAGAATATGTCTTTCCTTTGGAATAAGTGCTGACACAGTCTGGGAAATGCCGAACGATTCGCTTCCCAGTACAACCAGGCCACCGGGCGCTATTCCTCTGTAGAATCCTTCTGAAACAGGCTGACCGTCAAGGAATGTCCCAAAAGCATGGATTCCTTTTTCCTCCGCGATTTCAATGACGTGCTTCAAAGGAGAATAGCAGACCTTGACCCTGAATATCGCACCCATTGTGGACTGTACGGTCTTGGGATTATAGAGTTCCACACAATCTTCTGAACAGAACACTGCGCTGACACCGAACCAATCCGCAAGACGGATGATGGTGCCCATGTTACCGGGATCCTTGACACCGTCAAGAAGAAGATAAAGCCCGCCTTTTTTAAGATCGATGTCTTCTGGAGAATAATTCTTCTGTTTCAGCACTGCGAGGATAGGGGAAGGTGATGAAAGAGAAGAGATCCTTGACATATTAACTTCACCGATTTCTTCCCTTCTCCAGACACTATCCACTTCAAAGCCGGATGAGAGAGCCTCTTGCACCATCTTCTCCCCCTCTACAACGAACAATGAAGTTTCTGCACGGAACTTCTTCTGTTGAAGACTGCGTATCTCCTTGATACGGGCGGATGTAAGACGATTGTCCATATCAGTATCCGAGTATCTTGAGCATGCTCTTGTAACTCTGCTCCTTGCTGAATAGCTTGGTGGTATAGTCTCCTGTAGCGTCTTTGTCTATGATGACATGCTTAGGAGCCGGGATAAGGCAGTGCTGGATTCCTCCGTATCCTGCAATGGATTCCTGATAAGCGCCGGTGTGGAAGAAACCGATGTAAAGAGGCTCTTCTTCCCTGCGCCCCTGAGTGATAGGAAGGAAGATGGCGTTAGAATGAGCTTCAGCGTTATAGTAATCTTCTGAATCACAGGTAAGTCCACCGAGGAAAACTCTTTGGTACTGCTCCTCCCACTTGTTGATCGGAAGCATGATGAATCTTTTCTTGATACCCCAGATATCAGGCAGGGTAGTCATGAAGGAACTGTCTATCATATACCATCTCTCGCGGTCATTCTGCTGTTTTACATCCAGGACCTGGAAGATGGTTGCTCCACTTTCTCCAACTGTAAAGCTGCCGAACTCGGAGAATATCTGAGGCTCGGCCACGCCCCTCTGGTTGCATATGGTCTTGATCTGTGAAATGACCTCCTCTGTCATATACTCATAGTCATAATCCTCAACAAGAGACGACTTGATAGGGAAACCACCACCGATATTAAGGGAATCCAAGTCAGGGCAAACAGCCTTCAGGTCACAATATACGTTAACGCACTTTGACAATTCATTCCAATAGTAAGCGTTGTCCTTTATGCCAGTATTGATGAAGAAATGCAGCATTTTCAAAGAAAACTTGCTGCTTTTGGCAATCTTTGTCTTATAAAAAGGAACAATATCCGAATATCTTATACCGAGCCTGGAAGTATAGAACTCGAACTTCGGCTCCTCTTCGGAAGCAATACGGATTCCGATGCTGGTCTGCGCGGTTACGGCCTTGTCCAAATCGTCGAATTCGCTCATGTTATCCAGAACCGGAATGATATTCTTCCATCCGTCATTGCACTTGGCGGCAATGTTTTCAATATATGTATCTCTCTTGTAACCGTTGCAGACAATTACGATATTCTTGTCTATAAGTCCCTCATCATAAAGAGAATCCACAAGGTTGAAATCGAAAGCCGAAGAAGTCTCGAGATGAATGTCGTTCTTCAGGGCCTCCTGCAGGACGAAAGCGAAATGAGAACTCTTGGTACAATAGCAGTAATGGTAACTGCCTTTATAATCCACTTTAGCCATCGCTACGTTGAACATTCTCTTCGCACGCTGAATCTGGCTCGATATCTTTGGAAGATAGGTGATCTTTAGGGGTGTCCCGTACTGGTCTATCACATCCATCATAGGAATATCGTGGAAGAAAAGATTGCCGTCTTCTACTCTGAATTCGGCTTGAGGCCAGTCAAAAGTCTGCTCGACCAAATTAATGTACTTGTTCTTCATATTGCCAATCCAAGTAAGTTAGTTTATCATTTTTCCGACAATCCGAGTAAGCCGGATTGCTATCATTATGCAAATATATTCATTATTGGCATTATTTGGCGGTTTTTGAGTATTTTTGAAGGCAAATATGAAAGCAAAAGCCCTCATACCTGTCCTGGCCCTGTGTCTGCTGTTTTATTCCTGCAGCATGACAAAGGTTATTCCTGAAGGTCAGAGTATGCTCACAAACAATGAGATAGTCTATACAAAAGACAAGCCTGAAGAACTCAGCGACCTTGCCAAGTACATAAAGCAGAGTCCTAAAAAAGGAATATTTGGCTTTCAGTTCAGCGTGGCCCTGTACAATACCAGCAAGGGAACCGGAAAGGGATGGGACAAAATCGCTGAGAAAATGGGCAGACCTCCTCTGATTTTTGACGAAGACCTTGTGGAGAGTTCAGTGAAGAATATGCTGAACCACATGAAATTCAAGGGATTCTACGACTCAAAGATATCTACTTCCTTCAAGACGGAAAATAAGAAGACTAAGGTTAAATATACGGTTACCCCAGGCAAACGGTATATCATAGATACCATAACCTATACCATTCCCGATGTGGATATGTACGATATAATGGCCGGCAGCAGAGCCGGTAGCCTGGTGAAAGCAGGGGACTGGCTGTCGGAAGATATTCTGGAGCAGGAATCCGAAAGAGTTGCTGACATTTTCAGGAACAAGGGCTATTTCGGATTCGACAAAGGCTTCCTTTTCTTCACCGGAGACACACTCGCACACAATGGGAAAAGCCATCTTGACATAGAGATAAAGGACTATCTGAGAAGCGGAAGCCCCAAGGACGCCAAGCCACACAAGGTGTTCACTTTCTCAGATGTACTTGTTTCCACGAGAAGGAATTTCACCCAGATCCGCTCCGCCAGAATGGAATTGGATTCTTCAGCTACGGCTAGAAGAGATTCCCTGCTTGCCGTATGGAGAAACCAGATAGACACAATACCTTACGGAAACATCAAGGTAGTCAGTTTCTCCCAGAGTGGTAACCTGGTCAGGAAAAAGGTTCTCAACCGCCTGAACCTCATCAAGCCAGGAGAGCAGTACGACGAGGATATCGTCGAGTCTACTTATTCTAGGTTCTCAAGCCTGAACCTTTTCTCCAGCGTAAACATCCAGCAGCAAGAGACAGATTCCTCCAAAGTGCTGACTTCCATAACACTCCAGGCTACAAACGTCCAGGGCTTCAAGGTAGATCTCCAGGGAAGCACTAACGCCAACGGGCTTTTGGGTATATCTCCCGCGATTTCATATTTCCACAAGAACGTATTCAGGGGTGCAGAAGTACTTACTGTTGGACTGATGGGAGATTTCCAGTTCAAACTTAACAGTAACATCCACTCTACTGAAATAGGAATAAACACCTCCCTGGATATACCTCGTTTCCTTTTCGCCCCTGGCAGATGGTTCAGGTCCAGGACTGTCCCTCACACGGAAATCACTACTTCATACAGCTACCAGACACGTCCTGAGTACACCCGCAACATTTTGTCTGCCAGCTATAACTACAGCTGGAACATTAAGCGCAAGCTCTACTGGAAGGTTACTCCTATCCAGACAAACATAGTCAGGATATTCAACCTGGACTCCACTTTCTACAATAAGCTCAGCGATCCATATCTGAAAAACAGCTACAGCAATCACTTTGACCTTGGAGTAGGGGCAAGCGTCTACTATATCTCCGATCCTGCTACAAAACCAGTAAGAAACTTCTGGTATGTAAGATATGGGATGGATCTCAGCGGAAATGTGCTCAGCCTGTTCAACTCCAAGATGAAGAAGAACGACAGGGGAGAAAGGCTGGTATGGAACTCTCCTTATTCCCAGTATTTCAGAATGGAGCTTTCCGGAGTCTATACTTTCAAGTTCGGCGGAAACCCTAACCATATGCTGGCATTCAGAGCATTGGGAGGCGTCGGAAAGGGATACGGCAATTCCAATATGCTTCCTCTGGAGAAAATGTTCTGGGGCGGCGGCGCCTATGACATGAGGGGATGGCAGCCGAGAACACTTGGTCCTGGATACGCCCCTAGAGACAGTGCTTTCAGGATTCCTAACCAGACAGGTGACATCAAGCTGGAAGCCAATATGGAATACCGATTCCCGATCGTTTCCTTCCTGAATGGAGCCGTTTTTTCCGATCTTGGAAACATATGGACGTTCGACCGCAAGAACAAGACAACCGGAGAAGAGGCTGACATAAGAGGCGTTTTCCACGCAAAGGATTTCTACAAACATCTGGCCCTGGACTGGGGACTCGGACTCAGGGTGGACCTGGACTTTGCAGTCATCCGCCTGGATCTTGGTTTCAAAACATATAATCCGGCCTCCTCCGAATGGCTGGGGCCGGACAAATGGCTGAAGAAGGATAACTTCGAAATAAGTTTCGGTATCGGCTATCCTTTCTAAAAACTATTCAAATTCAAAATACCCGAAGAATTCCGGACGGTGATAATCAGGCCTTTCGGTTCCAACCGGATTCCATGTCAGATAGTGGCGGTTCTGCATGTCATCTCCGCATTTGAAGACATTTCCGCGTGAAGTCCTTCCCCTGAGAGTCGAAACATCCTTACCCTGAAGGATCAGGTCAAGAGGGACTGCGATTATCATGTGCCATTTAAAAGGCTCATTGTCTGCTGCGATCCTGGTTCCGAAAGCTTCTGTTCCAAGAGAACTGTATCTCAGAATCCTGTCCATCCTGTCCTTTTCGAAATGCTCCCGTCCCTGCTTTGATGGACCATATCCGACTATACCCCGGCCGATGCAGTTCATCTCGATATTATAATAGACTCCGGTTTCCTCATCCGGAAGGATGAACAGCTCCATGCAGTCATCGGTCCACGGCCTGGCACCCTCGTCTTGAGGGAAAGTAGCCCTGAGTTCGGTCTCTTCAACCTGATAACGTATATAAAGATAAGAGTCTGAATACATTATCTTGAAAGAAGCCTTAGGCGAATAATTGCCGTTCCTGTCCGGCCAGTTAACAACATCCACCAGGTTTGAATCTATGGAGGAGAACTTTGCCTCCACTTCCCTGAAGCAAGGATTGGAACATTCGAAACTGACGTGAGCCACTTTTGCGAGTCTGATCTTTTCCATTTTGGGTTTAGGTCTGTCTTGTCCGTACAAAAAATTTCCTGCAGCGCACAGCACAAGGCCGCACAGTGCAGGAAACATCATTTTGAAAAAAAGATTCTTCATCAGAACTTATATTTAACGAAGAGTTCTATAGCCTGGTATTCAGCCATTCCGAGCTTGTCGAAAATGACAGCTGTATTGTGGTTTCGCTCCTCGGCCCTGAGCCAGAATTCTCTGGAGTCTGAACCAGGGAACAAAGGATAATCCTTCTGTGACTGATGGCGGAAGATTGCGCTTCGCTTGATCTTCACTTCCTCAGGACTCAAAGGAACTGCCATTTCAGCCTCGGCGACATCCCACTCCTGCCATGCTCCTCTGTACATCCAAATGCGGCAATCCTTGAACCAAGGTTCGTCCTTAAGCTCTTCGCAAGCCTTGATAACAGCCTGGAAGCAAACCCTATGCGTTCCATGAGGGTCTGAAAGGTCCCCGGCAGCGAAAATCTGATGAGGCTTGATTCTCTGGAGGAGTTTCTTCACGATTTCAATATCCTTCTTTCCGAGAGGTTTCTTCTTTACGCCACCTGTCTCGTAGAATGGAAGTGAGAGGAAGTTAACATGATCGTCAGGAATGCCGAGATAACGGCATGCACTGCGGGCCTCGCCACGGCGGATATATGTCTTTATCCTACGGACGATCAGAGGATCAGCCTGGCCTGGATGCTTCTTGGCAAGCTCCTTTTCAATCTTCTTGAAAAGTGCGTCGGCATTTTTCGGATCGATGTCGAATATGTCTGCGCTCTCCCTGATGAAATCAAGATATCTGATAACATCGTGGTCGAACACCGCTATATTTCCGCTGGTCTGATATGCAACGTGGATATCGTGACCGTGCTCTGCCAGACGGGCAAGTGTACCGCCCATTGAAATAACGTCATCATCCGGGTGAGGGGAGAAAACCACAACCCTCTTAGGATATGGCAGAGCCCTTTCCGGACGAGTGGAGTCATCTGTGTTAGGTTTTCCACCCGGCCATCCGCTGATTATATGCTGAAGATCATTGAATACCTTTATATTTATCTGGCTGGCAGGTCCTTTCTCGGTAACGAGGTCACTCATTCCGTTATCGTTGTAGTCCCTGTCGGTGAGCTTGAGGATAGGCTTGTCCAGCTTACGGCAGAGCCAGAAAACAGACTTGCGGATAAGATAAGGGGTCCAGGTAACCTTGTCGGTAAGCCAAGGAGTCTCAACCCTGGTAAGGTTTACGGCTGCGGCCCTGTCCACGATGATGTGGGCGTTACCGTGCTCCTGAAGATAGGAAGCAGGAACCATCTTGGTAACCTCGCCCTCTACAATCTTCTTGATCTTAGGTGCGCTGCCCTCTCCCCAGGATAGATAATATATCTTCCTGGCTTCCAGGATAGTGGCTATACCCATCGTAATTGCGTAGTATGGAACATCGTCTACACCGAAGAATTCGCTGGCGGCTCCGACCCTGGTAGTGAAATTGAGGTTGATTTTCCTCGTGCGGGAGTTGTAAGGAGAGCCAGGCTCGTTCATTGCCATATTTCCGGTAATGACGATATCAATTCCACCGGCTTTCTCTATTTCCTTTTCATATGACTGGCAATATTCCTCGGTATTGTCTCTCTTGGAGCTGTCTATGAAATGTACATTCTTTGCAGGAATATCCACATCGTCCAGAAGACATTCCTTAAGGAACCTGTAGTGGCTCTGCAACTCGTTACGGTCCAGAGGATAGTAATCGTCCATTCCGAAAACTTCAATATTCTTGAAGCTCATTTTCTTCTCCTTTACCGCTGCGATAAAGTCGTCATAAACCTGGAGGCAGGCTGATGATGCCGCCAAAGCAAGTACCAGGTTCTTTCCCTCTGCTGCCTTCTTCTTGGCCTGGACCATCACATCTCTTACGATGACCTTGGAGGCCTCTTTCTGTTCGTTGAAAATCTTTACAGGCAGTTTCTCATACCTTTTTGAAAAATCAGATGTCAAAAACATATCTTAAACAATTTTATTTCAAAGTTATTGCATTCATAGTCTTTCTCAGTTCAACCAACTGTGCCAGAAGGCCATCCATAAGGGCAAGGTTCAGCATGTTGGCTCCGTCACTCTTGGCGTTAGCAGGATCCGGATGGGTTTCCATAAACAGGCCGTCCGCTCCGGCAGCAATGCCGGCACGGGCGATGTAAGGAATAAGTTCGGGCTCACCTCCCGTCACTCCAGATGTCTGGTTAGGTTTCTGAAGAGAGTGGGTGACATCCAGAACTACTGGACAGCCGAATTTCTGCATCTTAGGGATGCTGCGGAAGTCTACCACAAGGTCGCCGTAACCGAACTGACTACCTCTTTCGGTGAGCATAACGTTAGTGTTTCCGCTATCCCTGACCTTTTGAACGGCAAATGTCATCGCCTCCGGGGAAAGGAATTGTCCTTTCTTGATATTCACCCATTTGCCTGTTGCTGCAGCTGCCTGCAAAAGCTCTGTCTGGCGGCAGAGGAAAGCCGGAATCTGAAGGATGTCAATATCATAGGAAGCGGCAAGGGCTGCTTCTTCCACGCTGTGCACATCGGTGACGATAGGAACACCCAGTTCTTTCCTTATAGATTGTAGCAAGGCTAGCCCTTCTTTGTCACCGATACCGGTGAAAGAAGTGATTTTGGAACGGTTTGCCTTTTTGTAGGAAGCCTTGAAAATGAAAGGTATCTTATACTTTGCAGTCAGACTCTTCAGAGTAGAGGCTATCGAACGGGTTATCTCTTCTCCCTCTATCACGCAGGGACCTGCCATAAGGAAAAACATCCCGTTGTTATAATCTGTAAGAAGTTCCAAATTTTTCATCGTGCAAATGTATAAAAAATGGTCAGTAATTGTATTTCTCCCAGAGTAATTTCAGACGCCTTCTTATTTCCTCTTCGCTGCGGTTCGAAGACGGGTCATAAATCTTTGTGGCGGACACTTCTTCAGGCAGGAACTCCAGGTCAGCGAAATTGCCCTCATAGTCATGAGCGTACTTGTAACCCTGATGGTATCCCAGTTCCTTCATAAGCCGGGTAGGGGCGTTTCTCAAATGGAGCGGAACGCTGAGGTCACCGCTCTGTTCGACAAGACTGAGAGCCATATCGATGGCCATGATGGAAGAATTGCTCTTAGGGCTGGTAGCCAGATAGATGGCACATTCTGAAAGCGGAATCCTGCCTTCCGGCATTCCTATCTGCTGAACAGCAGCAAAGGTACTCTGGGCCAGAAGCAGGGCGTTGGGATTTGCAAGACCGATGTCCTCTGCGGCAAGAATCACCATACGTCGGGCTATGAACAGGGGATCTTCTCCTCCCTTTATCATCCGCGCCAGCCAGTAGACTGCGGCATTCGGATCCGAACCCCTGAGACTCTTTATGAAAGCGGATATGATATCATAATGCTGTTCGCCATTCTTGTCATAAAGGGCCATGTTCTCCTGCAGACGCTCCTTTACTATATCATTAGTTATCTCGATGCTTTCATCTTCAGGGAAACTGCCGACGATAATCTCCAGCACGTTCAGAAGCTTTCTGGCATCTCCGCCGCTATAACGGAAAAGTGCTTCTTTTTCGGTGACGGTGATATTCCTGGATGAAAGATAGGGGTCCTTTTCCAGCGCCCTGGTCAGGAGGGAATCCAGATTCTCAACGGTAAGTTCCTTGAGAACAAACACCTGGCACCGGGACAAAAGTGGACTTATAACCTCGAAAGAAGGATTTTCCGTAGTCGCACCTATAAGGATTATAGTTCCGTCCTCCACGGCTCCTAGAAGGGCGTCCTGCTGCCCTTTGTTGAAACGGTGAATCTCGTCGATGAACAAAATAGGGGTCCTGGAATTGAAAAGGTTCTTGTCCTTTGCCTTCGCAATAACCTCACGGACTTCCTTCACTCCGGAACTTACAGCACTGAGAGTGTAGAAATTGCGGTCAAGTTGCTTCGAGATTATATTTGCCAGAGTGGTTTTTCCGACACCTGGAGGGCCCCAGAGTATGAAAGAGGACAGATTGCCGCTTTCTATCATATTGCGCAGCACACTGCCTTTTCCCACAAGATGTTCCTGCCCCACATATTCGTCAAGTGAGACGGGACGGATCCTTTCCGCAAGCGGTATCTTAACGTCTGAATTCATTTCTGCCTTATTTGTCAATCGCAAATTTAATCAAAAAGACTATCTTTGAAGCAGATTTCCATTTCATCAGCTATGGACGATAACAAAAGCATAGGTTCCAGAATCAGGAATTACTTCTCGATGAAGGGATTTCTTACGGACAAAAGCGATGTAGTCAAAAGAATAAACGACGGCATCACTTTCCGCGGTCCGTATCTCTGGGTTCTGGTATTCGCCATCCTTCTGGCATCTTTAGGACTTAATGTCAATTCCACTGCAGTCATAATAGGTGCGATGCTCATTTCCCCGATAATGGGTCCTATTATAGGTATGGGCTATTCTGTCGGAACCAGCGACTTCGACCTTCTCAAAAAAAGTCTGATGAATTATGCGGTGGCGACACTCATAAGCCTTATCACGGCGACCGTCTATTTCACCCTGACACCTTACCATGGAGCTCAGAGTGAGCTTCTTGCAAGGACGTCACCGACACTTTATGATGTACTTATCGCGCTGTTCGGCGGAGCTGCCGGAATTGTGGCGATAGCCTCCAAGGACAAGGGGAACATTCTCCCTGGAGTTGCTATAGCAACGGCCTTGATGCCGCCATTGTGTACGGCGGGATTCGGAATAGCCAGCCTCAACCTCAAATACTTCCTCGGAGCGTTCTTCCTGTACTTCATCAATACTGTGTTTATCGCCCTGGCTACATACATTGGTGTACGGGCCATGCGCTTCCGCCATGTGAATGTGCTTGAAGACAGCAATTTCCGCAAGGTCAGAGGTTATCTCATGGCTATAGTGCTTGTCACTATGATACCGGCAGCGATCCTCACTGTCAATATCATACGCGAGAGTTTCTTTGCTTCCGATCTCCAGCATTTCATTAGCAACGAAATGAAATTCTCCGGTAGCCAGATAGTTTCCCAGAATATAGACAAGGAAGAAAAGGTACTTACCCTGGCTGCTGTGGGGAGGGAAATCCCGGAAGAAAGAATCGCCGAGGCAACCAGCAGGATGCCCCTATACGGGCTAGGGGACTACAAGTTGAATATAATCCAGGGAAACCTGACAGACAGCATTTTGTCACTGAAGGGATCAATTTCCACATTCAACCACACCAAGGACGAGCTTAACGCTACGATAACCCATCAAGGCGCCGAAATTTCAAATCTTCAGTCAAAGCTGGGACAGTTTACAAGATATGAGACTGTTGCAAAGCAGATGATAGACGAACTGCAAACCTTGTATCCGCAGGTTGGTTCACTGAGTTTGTCTCCGACAATCGAAACCGGAAAAGACACTAACGACGTTTCCAGTTATGTAACAGCACAGATTGTTTTGAAAGGCAGCACTGATATCCCTAAGAGCGAAATCCCACGACTGACTGAATTTCTTAAAAAAAGGGTTGACGCAGACTCTTTGGTATTGATTTTGAGATAGGGTTCAACGACATTGCAAGAAATAAATCTATTTAACATAATATAAATTGTATGACTATGGCAACTAAGAAAGTAACTAAGAAGGCAGCCCCTAAGAAAGCCGCTGCTCCAAAACTGAAACTTAATAAGCCGGCTATCCTCGTTGTGGATATGCTCAACGACTTTGTAACCGGCGCACTTGGATGCGACCGCGGACGAGCTATCGTTCCGGCAACGGCTAAATTGCTTGATGCCGCACGCAAGAAAGGCGTTCCTGTAATTTTCTGCAACGACTGCCATCTTCCTGGTATAGACCGTGAGCTTATCATCTGGGGAGATCACGCAATCAAGGGAACCAAGGGTGCCGAGGTTATTCCTGAACTCAAACTCTGCGCTAAGGACTATGTTGTTCCTAAGAGACGCTACAGCGGATTCTTCCAGACCGATCTGGATATCCTCCTCAAGGAGCTTGGTGTCAAGACCGTAATCATGACCGGACTGCATGCCCATATGTGCGTAAGACACACATCTGCTGATGCATTCTGCCTCGGATACGATGTTGTTGTTGCCAAGGAAGCTACAGATTCCTTCACTGAGGAAGATTACAAGATCGGCCTTGCATACCTTAAGACCTGCTATGGTGCAGACGCCTACAGCAATAAGGAATTGATTGCAGCTTTCTAATATGAGCCGCAAACGTAATAAAGATAGACAAATTATTGAAAATGTGAGCATTGAGGCCGTTGCCGCTGAAGGCAATGGCCTTGCTCATATTGACGGCAAGGTACTTTTCGTGCCAAAATGCGTTCCCGGAGACGTTGTGGACGTGCAGATTACACGCTCACGCAAGGGCTTTATGCAGGGAAATCCTATCAGGATGGTCAAGGAATCCCCGATCCGCCAGAAGCCTTTCTGTCCACACTATGGAGTCTGCGGCGGCTGCACCTGGCAGGCTCTCCCCTATGAAAAGCAGCTGGAATTCAAGCAGCAGCAGGTCATAGACCAGCTTACCAGGATCGGACACCTGACACTCCCCCCTATCTCCCCCATCATCGGTTCCGAGCGCATCGTAGACTACCGCAACAAACTGGAATTCACCTTCTCTGACAGGCGCTGGCTATTCAAGGAAGAACGCTTCAACCCGGACGGAAGCGAAAAGGAATTTTCCGCTGAAGAACTCCTCGGGCTCGGATTCCACATTCCGGGTATGTTCAGCAAAGTTTTGGATATCAAGGAATGCCGCCTCCAGAAAGAGCCTTCCAACGCCATCAGGCTCTTTGCCAGGAAGTATGCGGTGGAAAACGGTCTCGGATTCTTCGACCTTTACAACCACACCGGAATGCTCCGCAACCTTGTCATCCGTTCTACCGAAGACGGACAGTTCGGAATCAATCTGGTTATAGGATCTTCTCAAATCGGCGAGAAACCTTCCCAAAAACAGATGCAGGACGCCACGGGCATGATAATGGCCATCTGCAAGGAGTTTCCTCAGATAACATCCGCTTATCTTACCATAAACAGCAAAGCCAACGACAGTTACGACGGCTGCCCTATCTACCGTGTCCAGGGTGGCGAATATCTGGTAGAAAAAATGGAGGACATCACCTACCGCATCGGTCCGAAGTCCTTCTATCAGACCAACTCCCTTCAGGCTTACCGCCTCTACTCAGTTGTCAGGGATTTTGCGGATCTCAAAGGAGACGAAATCTTGTATGACCTCTACACCGGCACCGGTACCATCGCCCTGTTCCTTGCCCGCAAGGCCAGGAAAGTCATTGGAGTGGAATATGTGGAAGAAGCTGTCGCCGATGCCAGGATCAACTCCAAAGACAACGGCATAGACAATGCGGAATTCTTTGCCGGAGACATGAAGGATGTGCTTGACGATGGCTTCATCAAAAAGCACGGGAAACCGGATGTCATTGTACTGGACCCTCCAAGAGCCGGTATCCATCCATCTGTGGCACAGGTAATTCTGAACGCATCGCCAGACCGTATAGTATATGTCAGCTGCAACCCTGCCAGCCAGGCAAGGGACCTGGAGATTCTCTGCAAGAACTATAAGATAACCAAGGTCCAGCCTGTGGATATGTTCCCACACACCCAGCACGTGGAAAATGTCGTCCTGCTGAAACGAAATGATTAGCGTCATTATCCCGGTATACAATGTAAAGCCCTTCCTCAATGAAGCTATTGAAAGCGTCATTAGCCAGAGCTTTACGGACTGGGAGATGATACTTGTGGATGACGGTTCGACAGACGGCTGCGCGGAGATTTGCGACAATTACGCCTTAAAGGATTCCAGAATAAAGGTCATACACCAGAAAAACAGAGGATTGAGCGCTGCCAGAAATGCTGGACTAGACCTCTGTCGTGGGGATTACATCGCTTTCCTGGATTCGGATGACTACTATTATCCGGATTTGCTTTCCACTGCATTCGAGGCTATGCAAAAGCATAATACCGATATAGTGGAATTCAATATCAGTATAGCGGGGAACTCAAAAGGGCTGTTCAAGACACCCGAAGGCATCTATTCCGGACATCAGGCTATGATTATGAAGGTGGAAGGCAAAATCTCCACCGCTGTGTGGAACAAACTGTACAAACGCGGGTTATGGGAAAGTTTACACTTCTCCGAAGGCCGGAATTATGAGGATCTGGACATCATATTGCCCCTGATAGAAAAATCAGAAAGCATCTATATCATAAACAAGCCTCTTATTGCCTACAGGTTAAGAAAAGAAAGCATAACCTTTACCAATAGCCTGAAGAACCATAAAGACTTTTCCGCTTCTTTCTCCAGCTATGCCGGCTTCATAGAAACTCATATTCCCGAGTATTTTTCTCAAGAGCATTTAGAACAAGCATATTATTCAAGACTCAAACACCTTATCGTTGAGTACTGTTCCTGCCCACAGGCCAAGATACCCGAAAGAAAACCTATTCAGGACTATCTCAGAAAAGAGATAGACGAATGCCGCACAAAAGTAAACCTCAGTACAGTTTCATTCAAGACAAAAGCGGCCCTATTTCTTCTGAAGCGCTTCCCCGCCTCTATTCCACCGCTCTACCGCTTATACCACAATCTGAATAAAATCTCTGTCAAAAAGATTTTTTGATTAAATTTGTGAAAACTCATTTTATAAAACCAATATTATGTCTTTAATCAGCGATTTGATTTCAAAGCAGGTTAACACTGCTGCCGGAGGAATCGAGATTCCTTCTGACATTAAGAACAAAGTTCTGGGAGGACTAGGCGAATCCATTCTGGGCAGCCTTACCCAAACTGCTGCAAAACAGGGTGGCACTGACCTTATCACCGACCTTTTGACCGGCAAGACCAGCGCCGCCAGCAGCCCTATCACTGCTTTGGCAGGAAACCTGTTCTCAACCAACATTCTGAGCAAGCTGAATCTTGGCGGAGGACTGGCAAAATCTCTCACCGGACTGATTCCTAACATTCTGGGAGGCCTCAGAGGCTTCATCAAAGACCAGGACGGAGACGGTGACATTGACCTCAAGGACATTATGCTCTCCATCACCGGCGGCGGAAACTCCAATGGCGGAGGCCTGGGCAGCATCATCGGTGCTGCAACCAGCATTCTCGGTGGCCTTGTTGGCGGCAACAAGAAATAACAGTTTCTTGTTTCACTGATTTCAAAGGGGATGACCAGTTGGCCATCCCCTTTTTCGCGATAATTGATTATCTTTACAAAAATATCATCCACTATGGCAGACGAAAAGATAATATTCTCGATGAACGGTGTGGGGAAAATCCTTCCACACAACAACAAAGTAATTCTCAAGGACATATACCTTTCCTTCTTCTACGGCGCAAAAATCGGTATCATAGGTCTTAACGGCAGCGGAAAATCCACCCTGCTCAAGATAATTGCCGGTGTAGAGAAGAACTACCAGGGAGAAGTCGTATGGGCTCCCGGCTACAGCGTCGGCTATTTGGAGCAGGAACCGCAGATGGATCCGGACAAGACAGTCATAGAAGTGGTTCAGGAAGGAGTCCAGGAAGTAATGGACCTTCTCAACGAGTTCAACGAGATATCCGCCAAGTTCTGCGAACCAATGGATGACGACACCATGAACCGCCTGATGGAAAGGCAGGGAGAGCTCACAGAGAAGATCGAGCACGTAGGCGGCTGGGAGATAGACTCCAAGCTGGAAAGGGCTATGGACGCTCTCCAGTGCCCGCCTTCTGACGCCAAGGTCTCTACCCTATCCGGAGGAGAGAGGAGAAGAGTGGCCCTTTGCCGCCTGCTTCTCCGCCAGCCGGACGTCCTGCTGCTGGACGAGCCTACCAACCACCTTGACACCGAGAGTATTCTCTGGCTGGAAGCCCATCTGAGGCAGTACAAGGGAACCGTAATCGCCGTTACCCACGACCGTTACTTCCTGGACAACGTGGCCGGCTGGATTCTGGAACTGGACCGCGGGGAAGGCATTCCGTGGAAGGGCAACTACTCCTCCTGGCTGGACCAGAAGACCAAGCGCCTGGAGATGGAAGAAAAGACAGAGAGCAAGCGCAGAAAGACTCTCCAGAGAGAGCTGGAATGGGTCCGCATGGCACCTAAAGCCCGCCAGGCCAAGCAGAAAGCCCGTCTGGGAGCATACGAGAAACTGGCTTCCGCAGACCAGAAGGAAAAGGAAGCCAACCTGGAAATCTACATACCTAACGGACCGCATCTTGGCAACAAGGTCATCGAGTTCCACGATGTAAGCAAGGCCTACGGAGACAAGCTGCTGTTCGAGCATCTGAACTTCGTCCTGCCGCCGGCTGGCATTGTTGGAGTAATCGGCCCTAACGGTGCCGGCAAGACCACCCTGTTCCGCCTGATTATGGGCATCGAGAAGCCAGATAGCGGAACTATAGAGATCGGTGACACCGTAAAGATTTCCTACGTAGACCAGCAGCACAAGAGCATAGATCCGGAAAAGACTGTGTATGAAACCATTGCCGGAGATTCCGAGTGGGTGCCCCTAGGCAACCGGGACATTAACGCCAGAGGCTGGGTTTCCCGCTTCAACTTCAGCGGAGCGGACCAGGAAAAGCTCTGCGGCATTCTTTCCGGAGGCGAGAGAAACCGCCTGCACCTGGCACTGACGCTCAAGGACGAGGGCAATGTGCTCCTGCTTGACGAGCCTACCAACGACGTGGACGTGAACACTATACGAGCCCTGGAGGAAGGCCTCGACAACTTCGCCGGATGCGCGGTTGTTGTCAGCCACGACCGCTGGTTCCTGGACCGTATAGCCACCCATATCCTGGCATTCGAGGGAGACAGCCAGGTCGTGTTCTTCGAGGGCAACTACCAGGAATATGAGGAGAACCGCAAGATGAGGATGGGCAATACCGAGCCTAAGAGATTCAAGTACAAGAAACTGATGGAATAAAAAGAAAAGATGGCTTTCGCAAACGATTTGGCAGAAAACATAGTGGCTCCCGCAACCGTTCCGGGCACAGGGGCAGTAGGCATAATCCGTCTTTCAGGACCGGATGTCATAACCATCGCTGATTCAATCCTGACTCTTTCCTCCCACACGAGGGGAAAACGTCCAACCCTCAAATCCACAGATTCTTACAAGATGCGCTTTGCCCGCATCCAGGATGTGGACGAGGTCCTTGCCGTGCCATTCCGCGCTCCCAACTCCTACACGGGAGAAAACTGTGTGGAGATTTACTGCCACGCATCGTCTTACATAGAAAACAAGATCCAGCAGCTGCTGATTGACTCCGCCTCTACTCTTTTCAAGAGCAGCACGATTTCTTCCCCTCTCCGCATCGCCGATGCGGGTGAGTTCACCAAGCGTGCCTTTCTCAACGGCAAGATGGATCTTGCCCAGGCTGAGGCTGTTGCAGACCTTATCGCTTCCGAGACCGAAGCCTCCCACAGAATCGCGATGAACCAGATGAGGGGCGGTTTCTCAAAGGAACTCCGCGCTCTAAGGGAATCCCTTCTCAACCTGTGCGCCCTTATGGAACTTGAACTGGATTTCAGCGAGGAGGACGTTGAGTTTGCGGACCGCAAGAAGCTTTCCGGCATCCTTTCTTCCACCTACCTTAAAATCAAGGATCTGGCAGATTCATTCTCACTTGGAAACGCCATCAAGAACGGCATTCCGGTCGCCATTGTCGGAGCTGTAAACACCGGCAAGAGCACCCTCCTCAACCTCATCCTCGGCGAGGAAAGGGCCATCGTCTCCCCTATCCAGGGCACAACCAGAGACACCATAGAAGACACAGTAAACATCGGCGGCACTCTCTTCCGCTTCATAGACACGGCCGGCATCAGGAACACCACCCAGACCATTGAGATAATGGGCATTGAGCGCACCTGGCAAAAGCTCAGGGAAAGCTCCGTGGTCATCCTTATGCTGGACTCAACAAGGGAGGATTCCTTCTCCCCTTCCATCAAGACCATCGCCGAGAAAACAGACAAAAAGCGACAGAGGCTCATCATCCTGGCCAACAAACTGGACAAGACCAAAACTAAAAAAGAAGATATTGAAGAGAGTATCAAGTCTATCTGCAAGAAGCTAAAGCTCAACGATGTAACCATCCTCTCACTTTCTCTCAAGAAAGACCGGGAAACCGCTAAAAAGGAAATCGGTGACACTCTGAAGAAACTCGGCAAGGGTTTCCTTTCCAATCTCCAGGGCAAGACCTATGTCACCAACCTGCGCCATTACCAGGCCCTTAAAGACGCGATGGCTTCCATAGAAAGAGTCTTCCAGGGAATTGACTCCAACCTCCCTGCCGACCTGCTTGCCCAGGACCTCCGGGAAGCAACTGATGACCTTGGCGGCATCATAGGTGAAATCTCTTCCCAGGACATCCTGTCCCACATTTTCTCACACTTCTGCATCGGGAAATAATACGAATTAAGATATGAAATTTTGTCAGAGTTGCGGTATGCCGCTAACGGAAGAAGTCCTCGGCACTAATGCCGACGGCAGCAAGAATGAAGATTACTGCATGTATTGCTACAAGGATGGTAAATTCTTGCAGGACTTCACGATGGAAGAGATGATTGAACATTGTGCTCAGTTCGTTGGTGCAGTAAACGAGGGGTTGGAGAAACCCATCACCAAAGAGGAGTATATCGGCCAGATGAAAACATATTTCCCCCTGCTGAAACGTTGGCGACAAACATTGAATGTCAGTAACGATGAAGTCATGAATCTTAACCCTGCTTTGGCAGGCATTAAAGAACTCATTGCCCAGATGGCCGACAAACAGCCTATCGCTTACATCTCATCAGTCGACAATGACGGTTTTCCATGGACCAAGGCTATGTTGAAGCCACGTAAGCGTGAGGGTATCAAAACCTTC
>JAEEGH010007771.1_pt1 | contig 25619 bp, 3 predicted proteins | sample 9134181 | NCBI WGS metagenome assembly JAEEGH01 (sample SAMN16246544, study PRJNA631951) | gut metagenome | biome: gut microbiome; feature: rumen; material: DP-attached | host: Bos | place: Iran: Karaj | collected 2018-10
ACACCAGAGGCATTGACCACACAACTGAAAACATTCGGATTTATCTTCGAGCAGATGTGCGTGCGTGACATGAAAGCCTATACGCAAGGACTATATAGTCATGTATCTTATTATCATGATCGATATGGTCTGGAAGCCGATTTCGTATTGCATCTTGAAGATGGGCGCTTTGCTTTGATAGAGTGCAAACTGGGAAGCAACGAAATAGAGGAAGGGGCAAGCCATCTTCTGGAGTTGAAAAGGCTTATCCGCGAGCATAACGAGAAGGAGAAGCAGATGCCCATCCGTGAACCAGATCTTTTGATAATACTTACAGGCGGTCAGATGGCATACACCCGTCCTGATGGGGTAAAAATTATACCATTAGGTTGCCTGAAAGATTAGTCCTCCTAAAAAAACAATGTTCTTGTACCGACATTAACTTTGTTTTCTTCCATCGTGACGGACTGATGGCCACCTATCACCCTGACTTCGTCGTGGGCCCCGCATATTAAGCCCCCGGCCTCTGAATATTCGGAGGCCGGGGGCTTTACTTATTTTCAAACCTTAGACACTGGGAACCATGAGGACGGTGTAGGGCAGGAAGATCATTTACACGGTTAAGCGGTTACGGTATATCGGGCATTGTAAAAAACGCGGAGGACACCGAGCATGAAAGCACGGTGTCCTCTGCGTATATAAGTCGTTAAACCGTGTAAAAACGACTAAGGCTCATTGGTAGGCTCGGTAGGCTCGGTGGCGGATTCCTTCGGCTCACCGATCTGGACATCGGTATCCATCAGCACCTCACCGGCGTTGCCGCCGCCGAAGACACTGCCGAGGATGTCGGCGCCGTCCTTGATATACACCTTGGTCCACACCGAGGTGCCGAAGTCGGCGCCCTTCTCGGCCTCACCTCGGCTGCCGCCGAAGACGTTGCCGCCGTAGCCGGCGTTCACGCCCGTGCGCTCGCCGATGGTGGGACGCATCACCTTGCCGGCCTTGGTCTTGCCGCCGCCGATGATGACCTCGTTCAGGCTCTGCTTACCCCAGTTGGCCGGGACGGAGTCCACCTTGATGGCGGCATACTCAGCCATTGTGGGGAGCTTCAGCGGTCCCACGGAGGCCAGCGAGCCACCAGCGACGACATTGCGGTAGATGGTGCCGCCCTTGATGTCCACATGCGTGAAGTGGGTGACGCTGCCGGCCGAGGTGCTGTAGCCCCTCTCGGTGTAGGTGGTGGTCCTGCCGTCCGCTGTATTGTCAAAGGTGAAGTTGTACTCCCCGTCGCCGTCGAAGTCGTACTTGAACTCACTGATACCGGAGCCGGCGCCATAGACGTTGCCGCGATAGAGCCACACCGAGTCGTTGATGTTTTGGGCTTTCATGCGGTTCTTGTATTCAGCGGTGAAGGGCAGTCCGATGGTGCCGCTGTTCACCTTCACGTTCGTCCACCGCCGCACGTGGCCGTCCTGTGCGCCGCCAAAGACCGAGCAGAGGATGCGCGGGCCGTCGGTGCTGTCGGTGCCGATGGTGACGTCCGTCTCGTTGACGTAGCCCGAGAAGAATGTCGGGCAGTAGAGGTAGCGCGGCGAGCAGGTGCTTGGCACGTTCGGGGCCGCCAGTCCGCGACTGCCGCCGAAGACGTTGCCCAAGGGCAGGCCCTCCTTGAACTCCGTGAGCTTGTTGGGGTTGCCCACGGTGCCGGCCAGCACCTTGACGGTGGCCTTGCCGCTGCCGAGGAATGTCTTGCTGTCCACGGTCACGCTGTCCCACAGGTTGCCGTTTGACTTCTCGCCGTAGCCGTTCGTGAAGTAGTCGTCAGGTCCGCCGGCGTAGTTGCCCTTGCCCACGGAGCCCATATTGCCGCCGCCATAGATGCTGCGGATGACGTGGCCGTCTTTCATCGTGACGTAGGTGTTGCCCATCACCCTGCCCGAGATGAGGCTGTAGATGTCGGTCGTGACGGAGTCTGAGGCGAGGGTGGAGCCTTTGGGTTTGTCTATTCTCAGGAGCCTCGTCTTGTACGTGCCCTTACCCTTGCCGGCGCCGTAGATGGAGTGGCCTATCAGGCCCTTCTCCAACGTGACGTGGGCGTCGCCATAGACGTAGCCGTCCTCACCGCTGCCGTGGACGGAGCCGGTGATGCACGACACGCCCGTGCTGTCGAGTGCCGCCGGACTTGCCGTCCGTGGCAGGTCGATGTTGATGAAGGCATCCTTGACGTAGGCGTGGTGGGCCGTGATGTAACGGTCGCCGGCCTCGCCTCGGGCACTGCCGTAGACGTCGCCGCCGTCGGTGCCGTTGATGCCGATGTGGCCGCCGGTGATGTTGATGGTGGCCGTGCCGGTGGTGTCGACGAACTCAAACTCGTAGGGCCAGCTCAGTGCGAAGCTGTTTTCCACGTTGGTGTGCCTGTACTGGGTCTGGGTGGTGTCGTTCTTCACCGTTCCCACGTAAGCCATGGCGCCTGCGCCATAGACACCGCCGGTGATGAGACCGCCGCTGATGTTGACGTTGGTATTGCCGCGTACGACGCCTGCCAACGGCTTGTAGCGCTTCACGCCGTTCACCATGATGGTGTCCGTGCCGCATCCTGCGCCGTAGACGTTGCCACGGTAGGCGTAATACGAGACGGAGTCGCCGACGTAGCCGCTGTTGATGTCGACATGGGTGTTGTGCAGGACGTGGCCGTTCTCGCCGCCGCCGTAGATGGAGCCGTGGACGCGCGGCTCCGTCGGTCCGAAGCCGCCGCCGTCGTTGCCGATGCTGACGTTGGTGTCGTAGGCCCACGCCATATAGTCGTCGCGCTGGAACTGTCCGGACACGTCGCCTCGCGACGAGCCGAAGATCATGCCGTTGTTATGGCCGTCGATGCCGATTTCGCCGCCCGTGATGGTGACGTTAGCAATGCCGGTGCTGTCGGTGTGGAGATCTTTCACCTGAGAAACCTTGATGGACTGTGTATTCGGGTCGATGTCAGTCACGTAGTTGAAGTCGCCCACCGTACCGTAGGCACCGCCACCATATACATTATGGTAGATGCGGGTGGTCTTGCCCTCGGCCTGGCTGATGTCGACGTTGCTGTTGCCAAGTACCAGACCGCAGCGGACGATGGTGCGGTCGCCACTGCCGCCGCCATAGACGTTGCCCATCGTGGCACCGCCGAAGCGGATGGTGTCGCCAGCGACTATCAGCGTGTCGCGGCCAATGGTGCCGCCGCTGACGATGACGTTGGTCGCCACCGTACTGTCGGCCACCTCGCCATAGCTGGAGGCCATGCCGACGTTACCCACCTGGCCGCCGCCATAGACGCTGCCTAAGACCAAGCCGTCCTGCATCTCGACGCGGGTGCTGCCCACGACGCGACCGGCGTAGAACTTCGGATTGTCGGAGACGATGGCCTCATTCTCAGTCTTGTAGAGCTTCTCCATGGTGTCGCCACGACCGCCGCCATAGACGCTGCCGATGGTGTAGCGCGGAATGCTGTCGCCACCGACGATCTCGGCAATCTCGGTGCCGATGGTGCCGCCGGTGATGAGGATTTCGGTGCTCAGGCTGTCGACGTTGGCAAAGGCTGCGTCGGCCACGTGCTTGCCGCCGACCCAACCCAGCTCGCCGCCACCATAGATGTTGCTCTTGATGCGGGCGCTGTCGCTGACGGTCAGCTTCGTGCTCTTCACCTTACCCAGGTCATACCAGTGGCTGATGACGGTGGAGTCGTCGAGCAGGTAGAAGCGTCCCATGCCGCCTGTGAAGACGTTGCCGCCCTTGGTGTGGAGCAGTCGGTTGTCGGTGTCGTGGAGGGTGTTGGGCATGTTCACCTTGGCCGCAGCCACCTGTTCCTCGGTGGCGTTCGGGGCGATGTAGGTGTACTCGTTGTCGTTGCCGATGGTGCCGCCGCTGATGTTGACGACCACGTGGCCACGGGCCGGGTCGGTCGACATCTTGCCGTAGCCGGCCTCGCCGACTTCCTTCAGGTCGTAGCCCACGGAGCCGAGTCGGCCGCCGCCGTAGATGCTGCCGAGCATCCGTCCGCCGCTGATGTTGATGACGACGCTGTCGCCCACATTGCCCGCCGTCAGTGCTTCGCCTGTGAAGCCGCGGCCGCCGCCGAAGACGTTGCCGTCGACGTAGCTGGTGCCCCAGGTGCCTATCCATGCGCCGGGCTTGATGTCCATCTTCACGTTCTTGAGCACGTGGCCGTCCTCAGCGCCGCCGAAGACGGAGCCGAAGATGTGGCCGCCGGATACCTCGACGTTCACATTTCTGACGTTGGTGTGCTTGTTGAAGAAGGTGCGCGGGTCGCCCATGCCGCCGCCATAGACGTAGCAGGTGATGGGGTGCGCGGCAATCTCGGCCAGCGTGCGGGGCACGCCGACGGTGCCGCCCGTCATCCTCACCGTACAGGTGCCGACGGTGTCGACGCCCTCCCTGCCCACGTCGGTCAGCTCGTTGCCGCCGTAGACGTTGGTCAGGATGTGGCCGCCCGTGATTTCAACCAGGGTGTTGCCGCCCACTGAGCCTGAGGCGTAGTGCCACTTGCCCGGTGCATAGGGGAAGTAGCCGGAACCGCCGCCGAAGACGTTGCCGTAGAAGGAGTGGCCGTCGGAGCCCTTATGCCGGCCGTGGCCTGTCGATGTGCCGTCGGGATACTTCTCCAGGTCGCCCGTCTGGTTGGCATACTTGTCGTACTGGGCATATATCGTCTTGGTCACTCCGCCTTCAGTGACTTTCACGCCGTATGGCCAGTGGGCGCACTCGGGCAGCGACTCGGTAGTCCAGTTGTCATCGCCTATCAGCTTGCCTTGTTTCCATTCCTCGTCGGTGTAGCGGCGGTTGACGCCATAGTTGGCGATGGTGTCGCCGTTGTTGACCAGCAGAATGTAACCGTTGCCTATCTGGCAGCTGTCCTGGATTATCACTTGCGTGTCATGCTGCACGAAGCCCTGCTCGCTGCCGCCGAAGACGTCGCCCTTGACGAAGGCGTGACCGCCGATGGTGACCGATGTCTGGGTGGCCAGTCCCAGCGTCTCGACATACTTCAGGTAGACAAGCGTGTCAGTATAAATTTCCTGCGCGTTTTGGGGCGTTACGCGCCAAGGCTTGTGCTCGGCGTCGTAGCCCAAGAATGGCGTGACACCCTTGCCGGCACCGAACACGTGGCCGGTGTTGTCGGGCTCGCCGTTGGCTTTGTACATCACCATGTTGTCAGGGCCGATTTCGGCACTGTCGCGGACGATGACGGTGCAATAGCCACTACCACTGTTGGCCAGTGAATAGGGCGTACCGACGTCGGCCACGTTGTAGCGTCCTACCGAAGCCATCTCGCCGCCGCCATAGACGCTCTGGCCCACCTTGGCCTTGCCCTGAATGGTGACGGTCGTGTTGCCGCGCACCAGTGCTGAGTAGCCGTGGGTCTCAACGCCCTTGCCGGCACCGAAGACGCTGCCTGCGACGACGGGTCTGCCATTGCCTGTCGGCAGTCCTATCGTCACCACGGTGTTCTTCTCGACGCGGGCAATCTCACCGCCGCCATAGACGTTGCCGCCCACGGAGCCGTTGCCGATGATGACGCTCGTGCCGCCTTCGGGATGGGCAACACCGTCGTTCTCGATGCCCACCATGGCCGCCTGACACTCGAAGGCTCCCTCGCCGCTCGGCTTCGCCTCGCCCTTGCCGCCGCCGTAGATGTTGCCGGTGATGGCGGCCGCCTTGCGGTTCAGCGATTCCTCGACAACGTTGCCACTGCTGTCCCATTCTTTGATCCAGCGTCCCGTGCCGATTTCCACGTAGGTGTCACCCTGCACGTCGGCCAGGTCGCCACCGCCCCAGATGTGGCCGATGGTGCCGATGGCGAGGATGGCATTGCCGTTGGCCCTAAGGCTGTCGACACGATAGGTCTGCTCGTCGACGGTGTGCTGACCCACGCTAAAGTTAGCGGAGTTCTTCTCCACATACTTGGCCGTTACCAGTCCCGGCTCCATGTTCACGTTGACGCGGGGGCTTCCTATGACGGTGGCCTGGTAGCCGCCGCCGAAGATGGAGTCGATGCGCGTAGCCGAGATGATGCTGACGCGCGGGTCGTCCTTCGGGTAGCCGAAGAGTCCGGCACGGATGAGCGTGTCCTTCAGCACGGAGTCGCGCTTGTTTACTGCGATAGTTGATAAGAACGTCTCCATATTGGCATTGAAGATGGCCAGCGAATCTTCGAACTCCTTCTTCGTGCGCAGCGTGCCTTTCTTCTTGTCGTAGCCGTAAATGGAGTAGTCGGCCAGGTAGCCGCCGCCATAGAGCTTGCCGATGGTGATAGGCTTACAGCCCTGCTCCTGCACTTCGACGGTGATGGAGCCGAAGATGCGGCCGCTCTGGTCGTTGCCGCCATACACCTGACCGAAGCGCCCGTTGGTGACTCGGAGGTAGATGTCGCTGTTTACGTCGGACTTTGTGGAGCCGCCGAAGAGCTGGGCCATGTAGTCGACGCAGTCAAGCACCATCTGCACCTCGCCGTCGATCTCGGCGTTCTTGCCGGCACCGTAGGTCTTGTCGATGATAGACTCACAGGTGGAGGCTTTCTCATAGACCGACAGGGCCATCTCGCTGATGTTACCCTTCTCGTTACTGCCGCCGTAGACGTTGTGGATGCGTCCGCCGTAGACGTCGGTGCGGGCCACGCCCGAGCCGTAGCGGTAGTAGGCCTGTCGGAACTCCTTGTCGGTGGCGTTAGAGTTTTCCTTGGCCTTGTAGGGGTCATCCTTTGTTCCGCTGCCTCCCTCGACGTGGGTGTAGTTCCTGTAGCCCACGTTGGCGCCCGGGTTCTCATACCATAGGCCGTCGATCTCGTAGGAGTCCCTACCATTACCGCCGCCGAAGAGCTCGTCAATCTCGTAGGTTCCGTTGACGATGGTATGGCAGGCCGGGGTCGAGGCGGCGTTGCCGCTGCCGTAGACCTGATAGATGCTGGTCAGTTGGCAACCGTCGATGATAACGTGGGTGCTGTCGTTCTCAGCCTCGTAGGGAGCCAGGTTGCCGCCGCCGTAGACGGCGCGGACGTCGTAGAGCTTATGGAGCTGCATGAGCACGCTGTCGGTGGCCAGGTTCACCTTGACGGAGTCGGTCGAATTGTTGAGAGTTAATCTTGCCCTCTCAATGACCGCCGCATCCATCTTCGGCGTAATATAGTCACTGCCGCCATTAGCTATCGAGTCAAGCAGCAGCTCCAGATAGGCGCTCGGCGTCTCGTTGGTTCTGTTAGTCAAGCGCTTCGGGAACTTTTTGGCGATGGTCTCAAAGCTGCTGTTCTGCGTAGCATAGACGTGTACCGTCACCTTACCCATGGGCGAGCCGTTCAGGTTGTTACAGCCGAAGATACGGTCGACGACGCAGCCTCGGACATCGTCCTTGGCATCACCGCCGTTGTTATTGTTGTTCAGCGTCACGGTGACGTTGCCGCCCACGTTGGCAGCCAGTCCGCCCGTGCCGTCGTGTTTCGCGGCGATGCCGCGGCCGCCGCCGTAGGCATCGTGGCCGATGACGCCGCCCAAGAGGTTGACCTCCGTGTCCTTCTTCACCTGGCTACCCTGACCACCGCCATAGACATTGCCGGCGATGGTGCCGCCCATGATGTTCACTTCTGTCCATAGGGACGTAGCGTATTTATCAATGGTTTCGCCAGATGCCAGGTCTGCCAGGTCGCCGCCACGGTCACCACGGCTGGCACCATAGACGCAGCCGCCGTAGCCATACTTGTCGTAGTCAGATGCATAGACACCCTCATATTCCTGTCCGCTTCCGATTTTTCCGCCGTAGATATTGACTATACACTTAGACCAGGTCGAGTCGGCTACAGCGGCAGTGGGCGGAATCGTAGGAGGACCAATGGTAGACATGGCTCCGCCACCATATACATTATTATATATTGTACCGCCATGGATGTCAACCCTCGTGTGACGGGTCACTGAACCTGACGAAGTGCCGTGGTGTGTGCCGTCCCAAGTGCCCAGGCCCGAACCGGAGCCATAGACATTGCCACGGTGGTAGCGTTGGTAGTCGGCAGTCACTACTTGATCAACACCGACCGCATCCTCATAGGGCTGGCCGATGGTTCCGTCCCAAATGGTGACATACGTGCTGCCTCGCACGTGGCCGTCGCGGCCTCCGCCGAAGACCTGGCTGTAGATGGTGGGACCGGAGCTGGCAGTATTGCCTTCAGCCTTCTTGCCGATGGTGACGGTGGCATTGTTCACATAGCCCAAGAAGAAGTCGGGCGCGTAGGCGTAGCGTGGTGAGAGCGACCCTACATCTTGTGCGGCCTGGCCACGGCTGCCGCCAAAGACCATGCCCGTGGGAGTGCCATGGGTCGTCAGTCCGCCCATATTGCCGTAGAGGCCGTTCATCGTGCCCACGGTGCCGCCTTTAATGGTCACCGTGACGTTACCGCTGCTCAGGAAGTGGTCGGCCATCGTTGCCGGCTTGTTTGTCTCGCTGATGGGGCTGTCCGGATCAAAATTGTCAGATTTGGTCCACAAGGCCTCGCCGTCAAGCGTCTCGCCATAGCCGGCAGGGTAGTAATCGTCGGTGCCGCCGGCATAGTTACCCTTGCCCACTGAGCCGAGGTAGCCGCCGCCATAGACGTTGTTGATGACGTGGCCGTCCTCCATGGTGACAGTGGCGTTGCCATACACCTTGCCGGCTGTCCAGCTGTAGAGGTCTTTTGTCGTTGTCTCCCATTCCTTTGAACTTTGATTTCTCAAATACCCCTTGTAGGTGTTGATACCCTTACCGCCGCCATAGACGCTCAGGCCGATCAGGCCCTTTGTGATGTTGACAGCGGCGTCCTCGTAGACGTGGCCGTCCTCGCCGCCGCCATAGACGGCACCCAGGACAAACTGAGCGTCTGGGAGGCTGTTTTCCTTTGTGGGAATGCCCTCTGGAGTGGAAGCATATTCAATGTTGACCGTCGTCTTGCGCACGTTGGCACAGAAGGCCTCCGTATAGCGCTGCTCGTGCATGTCGGTGACGCCCGAGAACTGCACCTGACCCTTGCCGCCGCCGAAGACGTAGCCGGTGCCGTCGTCCCAGCCGGTGCCGATTCTGCCGCCGGAAATGGTCACTGTAGTCTCGCCGCCAATGAGTCCCGTGGGATTGCAGGGGACGTAGGTGAACTCATAGGGCCAGCTCAGGGCGAAGCCGTAAGCCTTTTCTGTGATTTGGGCTCTTTCGCGGATGTCCTCGTGCTTGACGAATCCCTTATGCTTATAATTTTTTCCATTATATGTAAACTCGCCCGCTTCATCCTGAACGACGCTATAGTCTATAATGCCCACGCTGGCCAGCTCGCCGCCGCCATAGACGTTCTTCTTCACTGCGCCACCGGTGATTTTGAGGGTGGTGTTGCCGCCTACGCAGCCGGCCCATTGCATCGGGGTGTAGGTGTAATAGGCCGTATTATTGTCCCAGTGTACTTCAATGGTGGTCGGGTGCTGATGGTCGTCACTGCCCTTGCCGCCGCCAAAGACGTTGCCGTCGATGGTGCCTGCTGAGATGCTGACAGCAGCATTCTCGCGCACGCTGCCGAACTCGCCGCCGCCATAGACGTTGCGTGTGATTCGGGTGGCGCCGCTGATGCTGACCGTCGAGGTCTTCGACTGTGCCAGCTCCGGCCAGATCGGGTTTATCGTCACATCGTCGAGAAGCGTGAGTCGGCCCATGCAGCCGCCGAAGACGTTGCCGCTGTGCTCGATGCCCGGCGTATTGGCAGCCAGGTCAGTGTTTCCGATGGTGCCGCCGCTGATGTTGACGGTGATGTGGCCGTGGGTCTTGGCCCCCTCGCCCGTTCCGTCTTCCTGCAGCTGGCCATAGAGCGGGTCGTCTGGGTTGGTGAAGAATGTGCCCACCGAAGCCAGTCGGCCGCCGCCGTAGATGGAGCCGAGCATCGTACCGCCCGAAATATCCACATCAACATTGCCGCCCACGGAGCCTGCCGTCAGTGCCTCGCCCGAGAAGCCACGGCCGCCGCCGAAGACGTTGCCGTCGACGTAGCTGGTGCCGGTGGTGCCGATCCTGACGCCGTCGTCCTTGATGACCACCTTCACGTTTTCCAGCACGTGGCCGTCCTCACCGCCGCCGAAGACGGAGCCGTAGATGCGCGACGTGCCCGACACCTCGACGTAGGCGCTCTTCACGTTGGTCCAGGTGTTGAAGAAGATGCGCTGGTCGCCCTTGCCCGCTCCGAAGAGGTAGCAGGTGACGGGGTGAGCCTTCATCAGACTGTCGGTGCGGGGTACGCCGAGCGTGCCGCCCGACATCAGGATGGTGTCGTTGCCCGCTACGTCGGTCTGCTCATTACCGCCGTAGACGCTGGTCAGGATGTGGCCGCCGGTGATCTCAACCCTCGTGTTGCCGCCTACCGAGCCGGCCTCACGGTGCCACTTGCCCGGCGCGTAGGGTGCAACACCGCTGCCGCCGCCGAACACGTTGCCGAAGTAGGTGTGGCCGTCCTTGGCCGTCGGGGCACCGCCTTCGGCGTATTTTGTATAGGCAGCATCATAATAATACTTGCCGCCTGACTCGTAGATGGCATACTTGTCGTAAGGCGCACCGCTGTTCTTGTCATAGTCCCAGCTGGCGCACTCCAGGTCGGTCGTCGGCGTGTAGTTGGCACCCCAGACGACGTCAGCGTAGCGCTCGGTAGTGTTCTTGCCGCAGCCTATCTGACAGTTGTCCTGAATTGTCACCCGCGTGTCGTGCTGCACGTAGCCGTTCTCGCTGCCGCCGTAGACGGAGCCCTTGATGAAGGCTCTGCCGCCGATGGTGACGTAGGTCTGAGTGGCCAAGGCCAGCGACTCAATAAACTTATAGTAGGCAGAATCCACACCTTCGCCGACTTGCGCTTTCGTCTTGAAGTACACCGTCCCAGTGGGCAGGACCTGTTTGGGGTTTTCGTTATCCTCATAGCCTTCGTAGGGCAGCACGCCCTTGCCTGCACCGAAGACGTTGCCGGAGAAGTCGGGGCCGCCCGCCTTCTTCATCGTCATGCCGTTGGGGCCGACTTCGGCACTGTCGCGGACGATGACGGTGCAATAACCGCTGCCGTTGTCCTTCGGCGAAACCGGCATGCCGTCCACCACGGTGTAGCGTCCCACCGAGGACATCTCACCGCCGCCATAGATGCTCTGTCCCACCTTGGCATGGCGCTGGATGACGGCCGTACTGTTGCCGCGCACTAAGGCCGAGTAGCCGTGGGTGTTGACACCCCTGCCCGCAGCAAAGACGTTGCCGCCGACTTCAGGCGTGCTCGTTCCTGTGGGCAGACCTATCGTCACCGACGTGTTCTGCTCCACACGGCCTACCTGACCGCCGCCATAGATGGAGCCGCCGACCGTGCCGTTGCCGATACGCACATTCGTACTGCCGGTCACCATGGCTGTCAGACACTTGAATGAGGTGGCCTTGCCCTCGCCGCCGCCGTACACGTCCTTTCGGATGTACACGCCCTCAGCGCCCGGGGCGACGGTCTGCCAGACGGTGTCGTTGCCGACCTTCACGGCCTTGGCACAGATGTTCACATAGGTGTTGCCGACATATTCGACGCTGTCCTTGGCCTCATTGTATTTGCCCACGACGGCCAGATTGCCACCGCCGAAGACATGGCCCGTGATGTGGGCGCCGAGAACCCGCTGGTTCGCGTAAGAGACTTTGCGGGCGACCAGTGAATCCAGGCCTTGGGTGTTTTTTAATGTATCATACATCAGCTCGCCCTTGTAGTTGTACACGGAGTCACCCTTGTAATCAATGAATGCCGCCCCATACACACCACCTTTACGCCTCAAGATGGGCACCGTGTCCGCCGAGTTGATGTTCACGGTGGCGTGGCCGATGACGTTACCCTCCTTGCCGCCGCCATAGACGTTGCCGATGGTGCCTATCGAGTCATTGATGACGCCATTCACAAGGTTGGGGATGGGGTCGCCGCTGTAACCATCGGGAAGCCCGAAAGGATGATTGGCCTTGCTGCCCTTCGTCATGTTGATGTTGACGGTGGTGTTGCCCTTCACGTCCGACTTGAAGCCGCCGCCGAAGACATTGTCGATACGGGTGGCCGACTTCACGTTCACCGTGATGTTGCCCGGGGTCTCATATTCGGTGCCGTTCCTCTTTATGCCGGGATAGGCCGCCTCGTTGCCGCCGCCCACCAGGTTCCTGATGATGATGGGCTTTTCGCACTCGTCGGTCTCCTCGATGTTCACCGTGATGGAGCCGCCGATACTGCCTCGGGCGTCGTTGCCGCCAAACACGTTGGTGTAGACGCCGCTGGTGATGGTCAGGTTGACGTTGCCGGAGATGTGCGCGTTGTAGGAGCCACCGTGGACGTACTGGACGGAGTCGGAGGAACAACCCGACAGGATGATGTTCACGTCGCCAGCCACGTCGGCCTCATTGCCTGCGCCGAAGATGCGGGTCAGGACGAGAGGGCACTCGCCGCCGCCGCTCGAGGTGTCGATGTGCGGCGAGCCGAGGATGTCGCCCTTGGCGTCACTGCCGCCGAACACCTGTCCGATGTGGCCGCCCTTGGCCGAGATCCGGGAGTTGCCGGTGACCATGGCGCCCTCGTTGACATGCCAAACGCCGGCACTGTTCTGGACAGGCTTACTGCCATTGCCGCCGCCGAAGGCATAACCGATGTCGAACGCACCGTAGATGGTGACGTCGGTGGAGGGCACGGAGGCCGAGTTGCCGCCGCCATAGACCTTCTCAATACTCGTGGCGTCACATCCGTAGACGATGACCTTCGTCTGCTTGTCGAGGGCGGGCTGGTAGTCGGCCAGGTTGCCGCCGCCATAGACGGCCTGAATCTCGTAGTCACCCATGACGTGGGTGGCCGAGCCGTCCGCACGCTTGGTGGAGAACACCTCCACCGTGACATTGCCCTTGGGCGAGCCGTTGAAGTTGTTGGAGCCGAAGACAGAGCCCGTCAGCAGGAGAGACGGATAGTTCTCGCCGGCGACAACCACGTTGGACTCCTTTTCGCTCGTGAAGGCCGAGCCGTCGACGATGACCTTGACGTCGCCATAGACGTACACCGCCGTCTCGTCGTTGCCCAGACCGCCGCCGAATGCGTTGCCAATCTTGCCGCCGGTGAGCGTGACCCTGGTGGTGTCGCTGGCCGATGTCTTGCCAGTGGCCCACGCCGTCTCGAATTTCCTGTAATACTCGGCGTTGCCTTCAGCCTTCGCGCCCGGCGTCGACACGAGTTCGTAATTATTTTCGCTCACCTTCTTGTAGAGGCCCGTGACGACGGTTTCACCGGCACGCAGGGTACCCGTGATCTTCTCCCACGTCACATCGGGCTCGCGGCTTGCATCCCAGTTGGCCGTATTGGTGTTAGCCAAGGCGCCGCCGCCATAGACGTTATGCGTAATCGTACCGCCACGGACGCTGACGTTAACGCTGTGCTCGACGTCGGCCTGGCTGCCGCCGCCGAAGACGTCGTTGCCTACCGTGCCACCGGAGATGTCGACATTGGTGTTGTTGTGGACAACGGCCGAGGCACCGAGACCGCCACCGTAGACGTTGTCGACCGTGCCGCCCGACATCGCGACGCTGATGCCTCGCGTGCCGCTGTAGGCTGCCTGGTTGCCGCCGCCGTAAACGTTGCTGATGGCACTGGCGCCCGTAATAGTGGCGGTGCCGCTGATGACGACAGCCACGGTGTCCTTGGGCGAGCCGTTGAGGTTGTTACAGCCGAAGACGCGGGTGGCCTGGCCGTCACTGACCGTCACCGTCACGGGACCCTTGGCATCGGCTTCGACGGCTTTCTCCTCAGCTTGAGCCGGAACAGCGGGCGAGCCGGGGACATAGCCCTCTTGTCCCTCTTCACCTTGGGGCTCCACGGCATCCTGTCCTGCAGTTCCAGCCTTATACAACCGTCCTAAGCCGCCGCCGTAGAGGTCGCCGGCGACGGTGGCACCTGCCAGCGTGACGGTCGTGACGTAGGTCTTCTTGGTGTTGTCGTTGGCATCGTAATCCGTATTGGTATTGGCCAGTGCGCCGCCGCCATAGACATCCTGCTTCAGTGTGCCGCCCGTCAGACTGACGGCCACGGCACCCTTGACGATACCGGCCTGGCCGCCGCCGAAGGCGTCGCCCCAGACGGTGCCGCCGCTGACGGTCAGCACCGTGGCACCGACATGGGTCTGCTGGGCGTCGCTGAGGGCCTCGTCGCCACGGGCCGCTGCATAGACGTAGCCGCCGCCACTGCCCTGAGCACCGATGACGGCACTGCCGCCGATGGTGACGTGGGTGGTGTCGATGACCGAACCCATCGAGCCTGCACCGTAGACATTGCGCACGACGCGGCCGCCGTCGATGACGACCGACGTGTTGCCGAGGACGACACCCGAGAGCAGGTTATACTTCGTGTTGTTGTCGTACTTGTCGGTACCGCAGCCGCCGCCGTAGACGTTGCCACGGTAGGGATACTTGGCACCGCCCTGACCAGCGGGGTCGGTAGCCATCGTAATCGTGTCGCCTATCAAACCGCTGTGGATGGTCACCGAGGTGTTGTGGACGGTGTGGCCGTTCTCACCGCTGCCGTAGAGCGAGCCATGGATGTGGGGACCCTCATCCGACCCGGCAGTGCCGATGACGACGTTGGCGTCGTAGACCCACGCCAGGCGGTCGTCGATGAAGCCGGGGGCTGCCACCTCACCGCGCGATGAGCCGAACACCATGCCGTTCTCGTGGCCGTCGATACCGATGGTACCGCCCGTGATGGTGATGTTGGACACGCCTGTGCCCGCCGTCTTGAGACTGGTGATGCTGTCGTTGTCGTTGTATTCAAAGTCGCCCACCGAACCGAACGCACCGCCACCATATATATTATGGTATATCTTGGCCGAGTCGCTGATGGTGATGTATGTGTTACCCTTGATGAGACCGGCCTTCACGTCCTCCGTATTACCCTGGCCGCCGCCATAGACGTTGCCATAGACGGCACCGCCTTGCGGGATGTTCTCATTGCCGATGGCACCGCCGCTGACAGTGATGCGGGTATTGCCGTTGACGCTGCCCAGCTCGCCGCCGCCATAGACGCTCTTGGCCACCGAGCCGCCGGCCATGACGATCGTCGTGCTGTCGACGACCGTCTCCAGACCCTTACCGGCGCCGAAGACGCTGCCGGTGATGAGAGCACCCTTGACGGCCACCGTGTCGGGCTTGATAAGGAGGCTGCCCATGCTTGTGCGCACGGCAACGGTCGGCTCTGTACAGATGTTGACGGTGGTGTGGCCGAAGACGTCGGCCTCGCTGCCGCCACCGTAGACGTTGCCGATGGTGCCCAGGGCGTTCTTGTCGTTGTCTGCCGAGCCGTCGTTGTCGCGGTCAATCTTGTCGGCATACTTACCGGGAACCATGTTGATGTTCACCGTCGGACTGCCGTACATCTTGGCTCCCGAACCGAAGCCGCCGCCGAAGACGTCGCCGATGCTGGTGCAGGAAACCACGTTCAGCACAGGGTTGCGGTACAGCTGGTGCTCCGTGATGTCGTCATCGTCCGCATCGTCAGCCGGTGGGTCGACGGCCTCGCCGTCGTCCATGCCCGTCCTGGCCACCAGGGCTTCGCCGTCTTGCTTGTAGCCGTACACTGAGTAGGCAGCCTGGTTGCCGCCAAGGAACACCTCGCCGATGTTGACTGGTTCGCAGGCCGTTTCCTCGATGGTGAGCGTGATGGGTCCCTGGATGGTTCCCGAGATGTTGTTACCGCCAAAGACCTTCGAGAAGGTGCCGCTGGTGATGGTCAGGTCGATGCCGCCCTTGACGTTGGCGTCCTGGGCACCGCCATAGACCACGTCCATGTCCTTGACACAGCCCAGAACCATCATCACCGGACCGTCCTGCTCGGCATTCTTGCCGGCACCGTAGATTTCCCTCACGTCGAGCGAGTCGCAGGCGTCGCCGTCGCCGTCGTACTGCGGCATGGTCACCGACGTACCGCCACGCACGTTGCCCAGGGTATTGCTGCCGCCGAAGACGTAGTGGATCTTGCCGCCTATCAGTTTGGTCACGGCCTTGCCCGTACCGTATTCAGTTGCGCCGTTGTCATACTGGCCTATATTGGCTCCGGGGTTGGTGAAGGTGGCGGTGCTCTTGCCGTTACCGCCGCCGAACACGTAGTCGATGATATAGCTGCCCATGATGGTGACGTCGGTGGCAGGCACGGCAGCGGCATTACCGCCGCCATAGACATACTCGATGCTGGTCGTATCGCAGCCCTCGATGATCACCTCGGCAAAGGCCTGCGCCTTCTCAGCGTCGGTTCCCAAGGCCTTGGTGGGAATGTAGTCGGCCTGGTTGCCGCCGCCGTAGACGGCAGCCACGTCGTAGGTGTTGCGGTCGTCGCGGGCCGTCTTCACGGGCTTCGCGCTGTCGACCGTGCGCTTCACGTGTACCAGCACGTGGCCCTGCGGCGTACCGTTCAGGTTGTTACAGCCGAAGATCTGGCCTGTCAGGGGCATACGGTCCTCGCCTTCGCCCATGTAGTTGCAGACCAGCTTCGCACCGTCGAGCGTCACGGTGACGTCGCCGGTCACGATGGCTGCGACGGCCGTGGTGTCGCCCTTGGCCTTGCGGCCGAGGCCGCCGCCGAAGACGTTGCCGATGATGGTGCCCTTCAGCAGGTTGACTTCTATCGAATCGTTCACGCTGCCCAAGGCACCGCCGCCGTAGATGCTGCCGTGGTAGGTGGCGCCGCCCGTCGTCTGGCCGGCGGCACCGATGTTCACCGTCACCAGACCCTCGACGCGCGTAGGCTCACCGAAGCCGCCGCCGAAGACGACGTTGGCTATGGAGTCGGCTTTCTCAGGAGCGGGAGCCGTACCCACCGTGCCGCCCTTGATGGTCACCGTCGACGTCTGCTTCAGCACGCCGTTGGCATTGCTGCCACCATAGACGGCTGTGCCCACCGTACCGCCTTCCATCGTGACCATCACCGGACCGAAGTTCTGGGCGGCGATGCTGTCGTCCTCTTCAACGCTGCCTAAGCCGCCGCCGTAGACGCTGCCACTGATGGTGCCTCGGTAGATGTTGACGGAGTCTTTCTTGCCGTCGGTATAGGCCAGTGCGCCGGTGGCATCCTTGGTGGCATTCACCGCACCAAGTGCCGAGCCGCCATAGACGTTGCCGATGGCGGGGCCGTTGCCCTCGCCTGTCTTCGCGCCGATGTTCACCTTGACATTGCCGCTGACAACCGTCGTCTGACCCTTGCCGCCGCCATAGACGTCGGTCATGGAGCCACCGACGATATTGACGACCACGTCGCCGGTGGCGTCGCTCGACTCGCCGCCGCCATAGACGTTGCCGCCTTCCACCATCTCGACGTCCTCGCCGTCGACGCTCAAGTCGGCACCGACGTTTGTGGTGCTGCCGTCGATGTTCAGCGTCACCGTGCCCGTCACGGTGCCAAGGGTCGTCAGGTCCTCCGTGGTGTACAGGATGTGGTTCGTCTTGTCGATGCTGATAGCGTTCCCGTGAGCCCAGGTGTAGGTGGTCGTCGCTCCCTTTACGCCTGTGCGGTATGTACCAAGGCTTTCATAATACCAAGGTTCTGTCCGGAATCCGATGCTATCGACCTCGACGGTGGGCAGGGCTCCCGAGTAGCCGGCACCGAACACGTTGCCCCTCACGGTGCAGTCGGTGAGCGTGGAGGTGACGTTGCCGTCAACCTTGCCTAACTTGCCGCCGCCGTAGAAGTTGCCCGTCACCGTGCAGCCGGTCAGCGTGGAGGTGACCTCGCGCGTGGTGGCCAACGAGAACTTCACATACTCCACAAACAGGCGGGCGCAGTTGTCGGCATTACCCGACATGGGGAGGAACTGGTAGTTGAACTGGGTGGAGACGCCGCCGTATGTAGCGTTGTAGTCCTGCTTGTAGAAGGCGTTCACCCATGCGTTCCAAGAAGCGTGATTACCAGCTTGGCTAGTGCTATGAGGGAAGTTTATTACGTTGTTGTGGTTGTATGGCGCTTGGCGACTGTAGGAGTTACCGCCATAGCCGGCGCCATAATAAGTGCCGAAGATGCAATCCGTTGCTTTTGTCGTCACTTTCTTGCCCGTGTTCATATCGCCGAACTTGGGGCCACCACAGAACAGCTTGATGTAGCCGCCTTCAACGACATTCGTGATGTTGCCCTCGACGGGCTTGGCGGCATTGATGCCACCGCCATAGAACTCGTCGATGTCTGCATTCTGGATTTGCCAGGTGATGTTGCCCGTGTTATTTGCGCCGTTTTTCTTGCCGATACCCTCCATGGCGGCTCCGGCCACTATGCCGAAGCGACCGCCGTTGATGTAGCACTCGGCATTGTCTTCACCGTTCGCCACATCAGCACGATAGAGTCCTGTCAGGTAGAACTCATCAAAATCGCCGCCGGTCACCGACACAGGCGGGTGCTTGGACTGCCACTGCTTGTCCTGGTGGGTACCACGGTGGAACTCCTTGAACCACACGTTGCCTCCCACATGGAAGTAGGTGATTTTGTTCTTATGCGATGTGGTTTGACCTCCCACCCACTGTTCAAAGACACCGCCCTGTAGGATATAGGGCAGATTAAAATCGCGCCCGGCATCATACTCGAACTGTGTGACGCGGAAGAGCGAGGTGTTGGTCGATTCGAACCAGTTTTTAGGCTGCAAGATGCCGAAATTGTACGAGCCTGTGCCGCCAGTGGACTTCTGTGCCATACCGAAACCGGGGATATTGATAAAGTCAACCCTTACAGGATGGATTGGGGTACGGCTGTCGAAGCGCAGGATATAGGAGTAGTCGGGCTCGTTGTCGCCATCAAGGTCAATAGAGGTAACCGTATAGGGCTTGCTGTTACTTGCTTCCATGGAGTTATAATGATGATAATTGCCCACAAGCACCACAGCATAATCATAAACGGTGTGTTTATTCGCATCCACCCCCGAAAAAAGGGCTGAACCCGAACTTGCGATAGCGTTGCCCATGGAGGTGTAAACCACCTGATTCTCTCCTGCTATGGGATAGCTGTTGCCATTGGTGTATATTTTACCTCCACCGACATTGGGCACATCGTATCCATTCGTCATTGTCGAATTATACACCTTATCGGCGTTTTGGTCGGACAGGTAGACGCATTTTGCCCAATAAGGCTCAATGGTAATGGCCGTCACGCCTTCGGGTACATCCCAGTAAGCACCTTGGTTGAATACGCGCCCACTTACACTATAGAGGTCCTTATTGGTGCAATGGCGGTCAGCGAAGTTGTATGGCGTAGCGAGTGTGATTTCTCCATTCGTTTCAACGGTTGCCGTGGCGTCGGTGCCCGTGGTATAGCTGCCGGTGGTGCCGCCAGTGATGTTGACAATCTTCCAGCCCGTCACCATACGGTTGCCGTTGTAGTTTTTCGTGCCCACGTCGTTGTAGTAGGGCAGCTGCACCTTGTAGTAGTTGAAGTTGAAGTGGTCGGGGTCCTTGTCGGTGATGTTAAGCGTGAGCGACGGGGTCGTAATGGCGGCATCGGTGGCCGGGCCATAGACTTTGCCGCCGCTGCCCATCTGTATGTTCACGGTTAGCGTTCCGAACTTGCGTCCCTGGTTGCGCTGCTGCTGCTTCTCGTCGGCATTGGCGGAGAAGCTTTCCGCATTTTCGGCGTCAATGTTCACCACCGAGGGGTACTTGCCCGGCACGCGGAGTGTCGGGTAGGGCATGCTCGTGCCTATCTGCGAGGGCTCAAGCACCCATTTCATCATCTGGTCCTCAGCATTGTAGTCGCCCAAGGCCCACCAGGCAGCCAGTTCGCGATGGCTGTTCAGCAGGTGGCGGAAGAACTCGAAGCGCTGTAGAAAGCGTATCTCGGCCATCAGGGCACAGTTGTAGGTGACACCTTCGGGCTGCACGTAGGAGGCATCGGCGCGGAAATAGTTGAAATTGCTCACGCCGTTGGCATCTCTGTTCGAAATGATATTACCGTTGTAGATGGGGGCCTTGTTGGTGCCACCCGTGATGTCGCCGTAGAACATGCAGTTCATCACCATCGTCTTGAGGTTGTTGCTGGCACTGCCTGCCACGTTGTTATAGCCCACGATGCCGCCCACGTTAGTACCGCCCGTAATGTCGGCGTAGCTGAAGCAGTTGATGACGCGCGACTCGCCATCGAGGAAGCCGACGAGACCGCCGACGTAATCGCCGGTGCTCACGCTGCTGCTGCTTGAGCTGATGTGGGTATAGCCGTCGGCATCGGTGGTCACCGTGCTGCCGGATGCCAATATGCCGCAGTTGTAGATGCGCGTTGCTCCCGTGGCGACGCAGACAAGTGCGCCGGTGGCCGTCCTGTTGTCATTGCCAACCTTGACCGTAGCACCACTGCTGATGCTGACATTGTCGAGTATCACATTCTTGATGACAGCACCGTCGGAGTAAGCCACCAAAGGATTGGAGGAGCCGCTGAATGTGTTAAGTTTGCCGTCGATGACACCTTTGAAGGGGGCGGCGGCGGTTCCGATGGATGTACTGACCGTGAAGTCCTCCGCCAACACGAAGTAACCGCCCTGGCTCTTGATTTCATTGGAGTTGTGGACCACCTTCGGAACCAGCTCGAGGGTCAGGATTTGCGTGCCGGCATCAGCATGATTAGCCGCCAACGGGGCGGAGAGACTGGTAAACGACGTCATCACCTTGCTGTTGTCGAAGCGGGGCATCAGCAGCATCTTGCCATCGCCGTTGTCGACCACCATGAAAGTGGCGTTGGTGATTTTCAGCGAGGTCTGGTCGTGGCCTGTGGCCGTCTTTTTGGTGTTCAGGTTCTCCAATGTCACAGCACTTGTCGTACCCGTCCAGACACCACTTGAGAGCTTCGGGGCGTCGGTGTTGGCCGTGAAGTATCGCGCAGTGTTCGGCTTGGCACTCTGAATCTGCATATTGTAGGGGTCGAAGCCGTTCTTTCCGGCAGCAACGTAATCAGCCTCGGTTTCGTCCTTGCTCTTGGCACCAAATTGGGCACCATCCTCACCAGCATACTTATAGCCCATTTCAGCGTCGATGTTGAAATTGGGCTTTAGGTACCACTGCATCTCGTCGGGCACATGCTCCATGTCCGCCGGGGCATCGGCAGTGGCAAGCGACGTGCCGTTTATCTTGGCATAGCTGTCTCCCTGCTTGACCAAATACAGTGAGGCCGACGTCTCATCTGCACGGGCTGCTCCCGCGTATGCATTGGCGTATTCGGGCTTCACGTCGTAAGTGACATAGACGTCACGCACTTTTCCTTTGCTGTCCACAACGATGGGCAAAGTACCTGGTGCGCCCAATGTTGATGTGGTGTATGCCGAGGCGTCTTCCCCCCCAGAGACCTCTTTTATAGTGATGGGGTCGTCAACATTGTACTTGTGATATCCAGTCACCTTGCTGCCTACCTTCTCCTTCCAATAATGATAAGTACCCACCATGGGGCTGCTGTATTTCCGAATTGCCTCATAATGAGCGTTATCGTTGTGGTTGCTGGGCATGGGGAGGCGGACAATCTCCCATCCATGCTGGTCGAGAAGGATGAGCATTGCACTGAGCTCTGTCTCTTCCGGAATAAACGTACCAGAGCCCATGTCGATGGTTTGGAACCAATGCTCTTTGTACTCGAACTTCTTGTTGGTACTTCCATCGTTACGCTTGTTCCAAGGTGCAGAGTAAGCCCAAGCATCGTAGCTGTGCCATGCTCCTTTGTGGAGTGACTCATTGGCTGTTTCAAGGAGTGATCGTTGCGCAGCGGTTAATGATACGCTTTCCTCCCTGGCCGTCACCTTCAGTCCTCCTGCGTCAAGGATATTATTGGCAACAGGATTATTCTTCCAATACTGCTCAAAGCGATTGACGACATGGTGCCCGTCGAGGGTCCTGAGCTTCATGCTGTTCAGCGACGTACCGAGAAGCATGTATTCTGTAGGCGCTTCGCTGGGCGTCTGATAATTGTAGGTGGAATTATGCGTATAATCATCCACATGCTTGGCAACGACACCTGTAATGATGCCAACATCGTCGTTGGGCTTGTAAGTGCGCAAATAGGAGTTTCCGTTGTATGTTTTATCTGCTCCGTTCTCCGAGACCTTAATGGACTGGTTCTGGTTGGACTTCACGATGATATGGTAGGGGTCGATGGAGTCGCCCTTGAGGTCTGTCCCATTTTTGTTACTGACAAAATACCATAGCCAGCGGGTACGGGTGGAAGCTCCACTTGCCAGTTGGTCTTCCCACTGGTTCATACCATTTACGAAAAGGTTGAAATCACCATTGTTGTATGGATAATAAGCCTTTGACTTGGTTGTATAGGGCGCGTCGTGGCCATCCTCCTGATAGAACTCCTCACCATCAAGGAATTTCAGCATATAGGTTTTGTTTCCCGTCAGGTCGATGTCGTTCTTCACGGTGTAGGTGACGTAGATGTCGCCCGTGGCATCAGAGACATTGGAGAGCGGCGTTGGGGCGGGATGCTCGCCGTCCCAGAGCTTATAGGTGCCGGTTTCCGTCAGTATACTGTCAACAAAGGCATCCAAGTTCCAGAACTGGTACGAGGCCAACGGACTCTGCAAGGTGTCGGGCAGTGCCAGAATGTCTGACTTGTTTTCAACCGTGGCAATGATCTTGCCCAAACGGTCGATGAGTTTATAGGTCTTTGCCGAACTGTTGGGGTAGGCACGGACCTGCAGCGAGGCAGCGTGGCCGGAGGTCGTGCTGATGGTGAAGTCGTCGCCTAAGCGGTAGCGCTTGCCGTCGCCCGTGGCGGCCATCAGCTCCATCTGCCCATTGGCGACGCCTACACCTTGAGGCGAGCCATCCATGATGATGAACTTGCCTGCAGTGTCGACGCTACCCATCGAGAGGTTCGAAGAGGTTACCCCTGACCCTGGCACGGTGTATTGCATATAATTGTCCGACGCGGCATTCAGGATCGTCACGGCGTATGGGTCTTCACCGTAGAACCGCCACAAGTACTCCTTGCTGTCTTTTTCGGCGTCGGTGGGACTGGATTCGTGTCCAAACGCACTGTTTGCGTAGGAGATGTACTCACCGTTTACCGTGACATTCAAGGAGCGGGCACCAGCCAGCTTCAGGAACTTGTTTTGGAGTTTGTCGAGGCTGTAGCTGATGTAGATGTCGGCAGCACCAGTGGCTGAGGCCGGTGTCTTGTCAATCAGGTCCTCGTCAGTAAAGCTGGTTGACGCACTGAACTTGATTGTCTCGTCGCTGATATACGGGCTGCGGATGTCAGCAGGGATGGAACTGTAGCCATTCAGCGGGGTGCCGACGGCCTGCCTGACGGATTTCTTGATGGCCACATTGCCCGTCTTGTTCACGATGTTGTACGTGTAGTTCACGATGGGAAGGGTAGAAGCGTCAGAGGCATAACTGTTATTCCCCAGTGTACGGACAGCTATGGCCTTGATGGCCGTCATGGCGTCGGTGACGGTGATGTCCCCGGAATACGTGCTGCTGGAGGCCGTGGGGTCTGTCCCGTCAGTGGTGTAGTGGATGGAACAGCCGTCTGGTGATGTGATTGAAACAGTGCCGTCGTTGTTGACTTGAATAACTGGAGTCTGAACGCCTTGTTCAAAGCACCATTGCGAGCCGCCTTCAGCTTCTTTAGCATCATAGTAACCAACGATACCATAGATACTTACTCCGCTTGGCGCTCCTTCTGTTCCTTCACCGCCATCTCCAGTTAGGTTTTGTCGGTTACCTTTTGCCGGGTTTACAGATTGACCTTGTAGCTTCTTTGGAATGAGATAGTATCTGGTGGGATTCTCTTTAACAAAATTTATGTTGAAGAGCATACTGTCATTCGCTTCCGGCGAGTCAGAGGCTTGAAGGTGAAAACGCATACGGTTAGCTTTCGTTGAACCATTTATTTGAAGGTTAAACGTAATGTATTTGTTTGTAGCAGCATGCATGATTGTATAATAATCGCCATGCTTCTTAATATGCCACAACGCTTTATTTATGTCGTAGCTATTATCATCTCTTACTTTATAGGTTGTCAGGAAAGGCATTCCAGTGTCTTCTGTTTGGAAGTATTTGGGTGACTTATAATAGACATACCCCTCAGTAGGACAGAGGTAGAAATTCTTTGTCAGGTCAACAGGGTTATAATTAGTTAGGTTTGGTCTTTCTGTTGATTGGTAGTTGGCAATATAGTACAAACCATCGGCTATGGGCTGTTGTCCCCACGCCTTAGCGCCCCCGACGGTCAGCACTGTCACCAGGACCAGGAGTTTCTTGACGTATGAATAGATGTTTGCGACACGCGGGGTCTGTTCCCCTGTGTTATGTTTCACTGAACTGTAGTATGTCTTTTCCATATCTCGTCTCATTATCTTCGTGTTCATATCTTGTGTCATATATCTCAATCAGTCAAATTTCATTCGTTTCAGGTTTGGCCGACAGAAATGCAGTATTCATATCTTTTATGCGTTCATATTATATAATACGGGTGCAAAACTAATCATTTTTGACGAAATAAGCAAATAATTTTATACAAAAATCACATTTTTGTGGTTTTTCTTGAAATAAAAGCGTACCTTTGTGGCGATTATCACCTAAACGAGCAGCTGTTATGCCAAAAAAGAAGGCAGGATTCCTGTATGAAGTTCACCCCACTCCCGCCAAGGGAAGCGACGGGAGAAACATCGTCTATGCCAGGCCGGCACGGGGGATGAAACTGAGTATTGACGCCGTCGACGACTACTGCGCCCGCCACCACTGCCTGCGCAGCGGCGAGCTGAAGCTGGCGATGGGGGAGTTCCTGAAGGCCGCCGGTGCGCTGATGGCGCGCGGCTACCGCATCGATACGCCCATCGGCTCCTTCGCCCCGAAGCTCGCGCTGCGGCGTGAGGTGACTGATCCCGACGAGGTGAGGGACAGCGACGTCGTGCTCGACGGCGTCGACTACATCCCCGGCAAGCACTGGGACGAGGCCATCGGGAAATGGATGTTCGACGGCTTCAGCCGCCTGGCCAACCCCAACACGCAGGCGGTGGTCGGCGACACGGAGCACCTGGAGCAGGCCTTGGCCGAGTGCCTGAAGCGTGGCTATGTCACCACCCGCAGTTTTGCCAGTCGTGCCGGTCTGACGCAGTACTCGGCGCGCAAAGTGCTGGAGGCCTGGACGAAGGGCGACAACCCCAAGCTGATGCGGTCGAAGATGGGTCAGCTCCATATCTATACTGAGATATGAACCGTGCCCCCACGCCCCCTTTTGTTGTAACAGTCTGATTATTAGTATAGAATGTGGGTGTTTGGTGACTTTCAAACACTGCCCCCGACGTGCCCCCATAGTGCCCCCTTGGTTTTTTTATGCGTTTGATTTTGGGCGTGCGCAAACGGTCTTTTGGGTAGGCGAAAACGGTTGTTTGCGCGGACGCAAACGGTCGTAACTCGCCGCTTCTCTCCCTGGAAAGCGCCGCCTTTTTACCCGCCGATAACTTCTTTTAACGCTGGAGAGGCGGGGAGTAACTACTCAGCACCCCGTGGAATGAGACATGAAACAGGGCTCGTTAATAATTCATAAACTTGTTTTTTTGATTATTCGTCACCTTTGATTATCCGCTCATCTATGGAGTGCTGTACGCAATAGC
>JAEEGH010007772.1_pt1 | contig 25619 bp, 7 predicted proteins | sample 9134181 | NCBI WGS metagenome assembly JAEEGH01 (sample SAMN16246544, study PRJNA631951) | gut metagenome | biome: gut microbiome; feature: rumen; material: DP-attached | host: Bos | place: Iran: Karaj | collected 2018-10
GTTCCTGGCTACTCTGTAAAGGATGTGAAGTTCTATACCGATGCAACCACAACATTATTGACTGGTGCATCTGAGACCAACGCCACATTGTTCTCTACTGGCACTGCTACAACAGACTTGTTCTTTGCCAATGGCACAATGACCATCAATTTCCCCACAATTGGTTCTTCCAAATTAACGGAAACTGATTACAACAAAGCCCATGTATCATTTGCTGCTGCTGATGGTGAAACTGGAGCTACAACAAAGGATTTTGGCGCTTTGAATTATGGAGCCAAGGAAGCAAACGAGAAAAACGATGGCAACATCTGGCTCGGTCGTACTCTGCCAACTGCATCTTATGCAGGAACTGCCGAACCCTATTATCTGACTGTTCTTCCTAACGAGACAGGTACGGTTCTTGAGCTTCGTGTAGACTATACCCTTGAATCTGTCGATGGTTCAGGCGAGGAAATAACAATTCATGGTGCTACCGCATTTGTTCCTGTCATCTACACGCAGTGGAAGCCCAACTATGCTTACACTTACGTATTCAAGATTTCTGACAACACCAATGGTTGGACAAGCACTGCTGGCACAGAAGTTGGCACAGACCCTGCAGGACTTTATCCTATCACCTTCGATGCAATTGTAACGGATGCAGTTGATGGCACACAGGCTACTATTACCACTGTTGCCACTCCTTCTATTACGACCTATCAGAAGGGACATGACGTAACCAAGGACGAGTACTCTGCTTCTGCTGTTGAACCAAGCATCTATGTTCAGGTAATGAGTGAATCCACTCTGAAGGACGACCTTGGAACAAACGGCCAGCTCTATACTGTAGCCAAGACAGCTACTGCCGAAATTAGCGAGGCCACAGTTATGGATGCCTTGAACATTATTGAAACAGCCGAAGGCAATGTTACCACAGGCCGTAATGGTATCCAACTGACGAAAGCTATCAGTAATGCGACAATCACCGCTGTTCCAGGCGCTGATGGCAATGACATCACAGTCGATGCTGGCACAGCTGCAGAGTTCACGCCTGCTGCTGGTACTTATGCTTACGTATATAAGGTCGCTGATGGCACTGCTGGTGAACTATATACCAATATAACAGTTGCAACTGGTGACGATGTTTCAGATTATTATGTAATGAATGCTGATGGCACTTACACTGCTGCTACTGGCACTGCTGTAGAAGGCGCATACTACTACAAGAAGTATACAGTTAACAACACGACCTATGCTGTCAAGGTCATCAAAGTTGTTGAATAATAACTAATTTAAGCCAAGTGGGGTTCGACTCCCCACTTGGCTGCAAATTAACAAAAGAATGAAAAAGTATCCTTTATTCGCAACGGTTTTAGTAGCATTAGCCAGTTGCACAAGTGACGAGTTCGTCGGCGATCCCGAACTCGGTAAGGCTAACGACAATGCGCCTGTCACTTTCAACTTTGATGTCCCTGCAATCACTCGCGCAGACAATGAAGGCGCTGATGCAGCTGCAAAGCTGAATAACCAGTTCATCGTGTATGGTGAGAAAAATGAAACTTCAGGTTCCGCTCCCACAGATGGCAACCTTGTTTTCCAGAACTATCAAGTGAATTATGCTGCCAACTCGGCATACACCACTACTTCTAATACGAAGGACTGGGAATATGTAGGCTACACACACTCAACTAAGTACGCTACGAACATTACCCCATCCTCGACTGAAGTGCAGACCATCAAGTACTGGGACTATGGTGCATCAAACTACGTTTTCACCGCTGTTTCCGCCAAGCCTGAAGACATTGAAAATGGTCTAGTGGAGATTGAAAAGACTACTTCAGGCACTACGGTTTATGACAAAGGCTATAAAGTAACTTTGGCAAAGGGCAGCGATAATACCTATCCTAGTCTCGCTGATCTCTTCTTCTCTGACCGTAATGTCATCGCCAAGAGCTCAGGTACTGATCGTACTGCCAAAAATACTTATGGTGGCAATGCCACAATGAAGTTCCGCAACTCACTGACTCAGGTTCGTGTCGGTATGTACGAGACCGTTCCCGGCTATAGCATCACTGCCATTAGTTTCAAAGTCACTAGCGATGCCATTGCCAAGCAAGGCGACGCAGAAGCTTTTGGTGCCATCTGCCCCAACGTGACAGCTTCAAACTTCGAAGGAACTATCACGGTAACATATTATGACAATACAAATACCGATACCGAGAATCAACCCAAACTGACTATTGAAGCAGGCGATGGACTTTCGAATACCGACTTGATTCTTGGCACGAACATCAATGAAATCAGCACCGACAATCCTTTGGCAACTACTTCTGCTGCTCCCACTTTTGATACTGATGGTGGTACATATACCGCTGTTCTGCCTCAGATTACCAATGCAAAGAACCTGCAATTGAAGGTGAACTATACGCTCTACAATAGCGTAACGAAGGAGACCATTACTGTAGAAAACGCTACCGCAGAGATTCCTGCTGCATATGTTGCTTGGAAGCCTAATTACAAATACACCTATCTTTTCAAGATTTCTGACAATTCCAATGGTCACACGGGTGAGGGCTCAGATCCTGCTGGTCTCTATCCCATCACCTTCGACGCTGTTGAGGTTGTTGCTGAGGATGGACAGGCAGAATACATCACTACAGTTTCCGAGCCTTCTATCACCACCTTCGGTGTGAAGGAAGGCAAGTATGTATCTGGCGGTAGCGAATATGCTGCTGGTAGTGATATCTATGCAACCTTCGTGGAGGGCAGCAATGTTATCAAACCTACAACCTCAAATTACAAGGTTTACACTGTAACAACCACCGATGCCACCAACTTCCCAATCACGGAAGCTTCTGTTGCCGAATCTGTTGCTCAAGGACTGGATGGTTCAGTGATTACTTGTACCGCATACACAACAAACGTTTCAATTGTAGAAGAAGTTCCTGGCGAAGATGGTGTGAACATCACACAAGATGCCGTTAAGCTCGGAAGTATCGCTGCCGGCACCTACGCTATCGAATACACCGCTTCTGCCTCTTGGACTGGCAGTTATGACAAGGTTTACAAAGTCATCGTAGTACAGTAAACCCTTCCTACTCTCCGCCGAGAGATACAAGCCAGGTGGGGTTCGACTCCCCACTTGGCTACAACGCATCAGATGAAATGTTCGCACAACAAAAGCGGGACGGTCTCGCGTGCGTATATTATATAATGTATATGCAAATTGCAAAGCAAAACATAAAGTCGGTATTTACGATACTACTGTCGATGGCACTGCTGTTGACGATGGCATGTTTTGCCTCTTGCTCGAAGGATGACGATATTGTCACCCCAGAAAAGCCTGAGACAACCGACAACAAACCCATCAGTTTCTCAGGCAGTATGCTTGAGGGAAAAGCTGTGACACGTGCCTCGGGCCTTGAGGAAATACAGACGAGCTTTACCGTCTATGGCTACAAGAATGATGCCTTCGACAGCGGCACTAACAGCTACACCAGCTACCAGACCGTATTCCCCGGCTTTGTCGTCAATTGGATCGACAACTCCGCATATACTACCACCAGCAATACGAGCGATTGGGAATATGTAAGTATCACTTCCAATCAGACCATCAAATATTGGGACTTCGGCGCCAATGCCTACCGTTTCTTCGGCTATGCCTTAGGCAAAGCCACCGATGACCCGGCGACACGCATCGTTCCTGTTACGGCCAATGCCAGCAGTACCCCTGTTACCCTATCCGCCACAGTCGATGCTTCCTCCGATGCGACTATTGTCGCCGCACCCTATTTCACCCGGCTCTGGTTTAGTACAGGCAACAGCACAATTTACCCAAACAAGATGTTTGGCCAGCCTGTAATCCTCGAATTCCTCAAGCCCTTTGCCCGCGTACGCGTCATTTTCACCTTTGCTGAGGGTGCCCAAATCCAACATTCATCGTTGGCCGACATCAGGTTCAGACCATCCGATGCCACAAAGCAAATTCCACAGAAGGGCTCAGTGACTGCCACTTATCCCCTCACTGGAACAGAAACGAACGAAACCATTACGGCAGTGCCGACAGATTATCTTGCTGCTATTACGCAAGACTATTGGGAAGGTACTGATAGCGATCCTGCTCACCTTATCTGGTATACCGTTCTACCAGGAGAACAAGACATTTACACCATGTCTGTCAATGTGGAAGGCGAAGCGAAAACCACCTTCGTACCTGGCGAATACATGGACTGGAAGGCAGGCTATGAGTACACCTATATCTTCAAGATTCTTGAAGGTGGTGGCATCATCTTCGATGAAGTGCAGGTGGGCATCCGTAATTGGGAAGACGCGGGGACTGAATATCATCCGGTTTTCAATTGGTAAGAATCGCATTAAGACGCATAGGACGTTTTGCCAGAATATATATTTTCACGACATGTCAGTAAACGCTAAATATATCAGTCCGTCTGCTATCAAGGCAATCTTGATGGCAAGCACGATAACACTCTGCCTGTCGGCGTGCTCCGACGATGCGTCAGAACTGGGAAGCAATTGGGATACCCTCGAACTTGTTTCATTCTCCCAGCCACTCGTCGATGTTGACCAGGCCACAACACGTGCCATCACCTTACCAGATAATTATAGCGTTTTCAGCGACATTTACCCGCAGGCAAGTTCAGAATATGCTACTATTCATGCCTATCTCATCGCAAACAATGCTGTAAGCAATGAAGGCAATTTCACCTTTAATAAAGATGCCGTCGTAAAGACGGATGATGGGATAATCACCAAGACAGGATGGTCGTCCAACATCAGTGTGAAGCAAGGTACAAACTACTATGTCTATGGCTTCATGCCCGCGAGTCTTTCTGCCAGCATCGCCAAAAACAATGGCAGTTACGAAAACAAAGCCATTATCAACATAAACAACCTCGATGCCGTATCACCCGCCGATATATGTGTCGTCACTGGAGTGAAGGGATTCGAAACTCCCATTACCGACAGTTCGACCTCAGGAAGCGTCGACCTCGGTTCATTTTCCTACACAGGTCAGGCGAAAGGCAACAACTACATCTACCTTCTGCTCGATCACCTCTATGCATGTGTTGACCTCGAATATACACTCGAAGCCTTCTACAGCACCTTGCGTCAGATCAAGCTTCGCAAAGTGGAGATTGCCGCTACCAATTCGAAGAAGCACAACCTGACGATTACCATCGATGGCAACAATGCTGCCGTCTATTCGGTCAGCGACACGGAAGCATCCAATGCGAGCGGAAATGCAGTGATTTATGACAAAACTGAGACTGAAGCAGAAAACATTCCCAACACCCTCGAGGGCTTTCTCAATGTTCCCGGCTTCTTCAAGCCAGAACTGACCAATCAGTTCGTCGTAACTTCATACTATGACGTCTATAACCGCAAAGGCGATCTGGTAAGAAAAGGCTGCAAGGCCGAAAACAAACTCTCCCTCCGAGGGACAAATATCTCACGAGGTCAGAAGCGCACAGTAAAGTTCACCATCATTCCCACTTATCTTTACGTGCTCTCCGAGCCCGATCTCGACAATCCGACGATTGAGTTGACGGCGGAATAAGCAAGGTGCACTATCGAAGGAGTTCAGAGCGAAAGAAAATATGCCAAGAATACTATCATCTACATATCAAACCTGGAAGGACTGCAAGAACCTATTGTTCTTGTTGCTCCTCTCCTTTGCCGTTACCACAGCAAATGCCCAAGTAAAGATTACCATCGGAGGCAACGTCTATGGCGGTGGCAACCAAGGTGAGGTCGGAACTGAAAAGTCGGAATACACATTTGACAAGGGAAATACCACAGATGACATGACCTCGGTCATCATCCGAAGCGGAGAAATCAAGAATGTGTTCGGCGGTGGACGTATGGCTGGTGTGTATGGCAATACGACAGTTACCATCGACGGTACAACCTCAACCAACCAAATCATTATCGGAAATGTTTATGGTGGCAATGATATAGCAGGTGAAGTAAAAGGTGGTGCAAAAGTCAGGTCAACCTATGATGCTGAGAAAGCTGCAAAACCAGTCTACATTGCCAAGTTGTTTGGTGGCGGAAATGGTGATTATACTTATGGAACAGAGTTAGTTGATGATGTATATCAAGTTAAATCGGGCGATGACGTTATAGCTACCTCGGCCACAGCGCTAACAGAGCCGAATATTGCCAAAGTCGCCATTGACCTACATTCTGGTGCTTTCGGACAGGTATTTGGTGGCGGCAATAAGGCTACCGTCAGTGCCCAAACTGATATCACGCTCAACAACCAGACAGATCTTGACTCCTATACAACGCTTTCAGGCGACGAGAAGACCGTCTTAGAGGCCTACGGATGGTTGGATGAATGGTTCACTGACAATAAGCCCACCTACCAGTTCAACCGTGTATTCGGCGGCAACAACAAGGTCGATATGGCTATCCGTCCTACCTGGCATCTGACGAAAGGCAGCATTGATGACCTCTATTCAGGCGGCAATGCTGGCGGCATGACCTATTCCAATGGTATTCTGCTCGCTATTTCGGGCGATGACATGACCATCAACAACGTCTATGGTGGCTGCCGTATGGCCGATGTCAATCCAGGCAACGGAAATGGCTTAGCCCTACTGAATCCCGAAACCGTAGATGCCAATGGCCTCCAAGAGGGCAACACTGTTGCTACGTTCGAGGCTCAGTATGCAGCCCGTGTGCTTATCACCGGTGGTAAGATCACTAATGTCTATGGTGGCAACGATATCTCCGGAAAGGTATATCATGGCACCCAAGTGGAAATACTCAACAGCATCATCGGCGATGTCTATGGTGGCGGCAATGGTTCGTATGCATATACCGACAATCAAGATTTGAGCAGTGATGCCTTCTGGAGTGATTACTATTATGAAATACCGGCGGGCAAAACGTCTGCCCAGGCCCTAAGTCTGCATCGTCCGAATGTCGAGCGCTCACTGATCCACGTAAAGGGAAAGAGTGAAAGCGATCCGACCTATATCGGAGGTGCGCTCTATTGCGGTGGCAACAGCGCAACCCTCCGCACAATGGAAGGAGACCTGACAGGAGCTTCTGCCAATTTAAAGATTGGCTCTTATGTCATAGCCAAATCGATGTTCCTCGGCAGCAATGGCGAGAATATGATTGATGGCAAAGTCCATGAAAAAGTGGATGGTTCTTGGACGGATACGGAAATCCTCGCCAAGTATAAAGAAGCGTCTCCTGATTTCAGTCAGATGAACCTTACCACAACTACCGACTTCGAAGAATATATGAAAGGTGTGGAAGTCGCCATCATCCCGACGGTCACCTTCGACGCTGATTATGAAGCTTATAGCGCCAAGGTAGGTTCTCTCTATTGTGGAGGCAACATAGGCAGTATGTCGGCCGAAAGGACCTTCAATATGGGTTTCCTCAACAATCTCGTCATTTTCGAGAAGGTGGTAGGCGGTTGCAACAATGCCAATGTAGCACAATCCGATTTCAACGCCTCCCACATAGGAGGTCTTACAGGAAATGCTTCAGACAATAGCCCCAAGGTGATTCTCAACATCGATGGCTTGAGGCTGGAACCAAGGAAGTTTGAATACGACGCAACAGACCATACATTCAGTTACGCCGATTGGATTACCGATGCCAATGGTTTTCTGGCTAGCGGCAAGATTTACGGAGGCTGCTACAACAGTGGCTATATCAATGGTAGCGTACAGATCAACTTGAGACAGAATGCTATCTCTGAGAATGTGATTTCAGCCATTTCAGAAGGAACTATCACAAAGTCGTTAGACGATCATCGTGAAGAAGTCTTCAATACTGCCCTCAGCATATTCGGTGCCGGCTATGGCAAGGATTCTGAGATTTGGGGCAGCACCGAAATCAACCTTAACTCAAACGATGCCACAACTGTCAACATCGTGAAGGTATTCGGTGGCGGAGAAATGGGTGTCGTGGGCGAAAACGCTACTGTCAATCTCCTTGCAGGCAATGTCGGCAAAATCTATGGAGGTGGCTTTGAAGGTCCATTGACCGGCAACACCACAATCAACCTCTTTGGCGGTACAGCCTACGATGCCATCGCTGGTGCTTGTAATGCACGTATTGGCGGACACGCAGAGGTATATATTGGCGATGTCAGCAAGACTACCTATCCTACCATTACCAACAACGTATATGGTGGCAATGACTTCGGCGGCAAAATCGAATCTTCGTATGAATTCAGCGGCAAGTTGATGACGGGAGAAACTGTTTACAATCAAAATGTACTCACCGCATCCACTTACGTGGAATACAACAAAGGTAAAGTAAACTATATCTTCGGAGGAGCAAAAGCCTCATACGATTACAGCGTCGATCCATATCTTACCAAAGTTGGAACGGTTGACGATGTTTCAAAAATTCCCGCCAATGCACCAACCATCAACAATGCCTTCGTTCATTTCAAGCCAGGACAATACGCAAACAATGCAGTAGCAAGAGTCTATGGTGGCGGTCAGGGATATGCAGGTCGTTCTAAAGATGGTCCGATATTCTGGCAGGACCAGTGTCAGAACCAGAGCTATGTACTCTTCAACACCCCTGATACTGTCACATTCCTGAAGACATTGGTATTCGGTTCAGGCGATGCCAGCGGTCTCGGCATAGATATTCCTGTTGAAGAAGCTCACGCCAATTCCACAGGTGTCACTGCTGCGGCAGTCGTGGATCTCATCAATGGCAAAGTGGATAAGGTGTTCGGCGGCAGCTATCAGGCTGGTGTCACCCGTCGTACCATCGTCAACGTGCCCGAAACGTCCACTATTTCAATCGCCTCAGCACTCTTTGCCGGCGCCTATGGCAGCAAGAACGAATTCCCTTGCGATGTCTTTGAGGGCAACGTGAACTATAGTAGTGAAAATGCCCGCGTGCATTATATCTATGGAGGCAACAACGATTATCGACGCACGCTCTATGGCAAGGTGAATATCAATTCACCAGTTCGTTATTTCAGCAATGAATACGGCCTAACTTACGGCACTGTCTATGGTGGCGGTTATGGTCAGAATTCCTGGTCACAATACACCGAAGTGAACCTTAATGATGGCGCTATGGTCTATGAGGTATATGGTGGTGGCTACGGCGGTGATGTGCTCAACAAGGCTTCTGTCCAGAAGATGGCAAGCGAGAATAGCGATTGGGTCTTTATGTTAGGCAACAGATATTCAATCGATGAAGATGAATCAACTGTTACTGCTTCTTCATCAAATATTAATGACTTCGGCGGCCTATCCAACCCTCTTGCCGCGGGCAATTACTTAGCAACCGACTACCTCTCGAAACAACCACAGTTCGACACCAAGCACAACACAAACGTCCACATCTATCAGGGCGCAACGGTTAGAGAGTATTGCTATGCCGGTGGTTATGGTCAGGTATTGGCCGATAACAGCACCACGGCAACGGTCAGTGGTTCGACCTACATTGAACTGCTTGGAGGGACAGTTGGCAAGGACATTTATGCAGCTGGAACCACCGGTTCTGTAGAGGACAAATACAAGTTAGAAGCCTCGTCTTTTACTGCCTCAGCCAATGCATACGTTCGAGGTGGCACCGTTCGTAACGTCTATGGTGGCGGCTGGCGCGGTAGCGTAGGCTACAGTTCCTATGGAAACTGGAAAATCGATAACGTTGACAAGGTTGCAAATCCCACTGCCATCTGGAACGATGGAAGCAACGACATCCTTGGAGAAAGCAATGTAGTCATCGGTCTACCGGATGCAACCGACTTCTATGCTGGCGTTCCCGCCATCAAGCGCAGTGCGTACGGTGGTGGCGAAGGTGGCGCTATCTATGGCACAGCCAACGTTTACATGTACAACGGTTATGTCGGTTATACCTATGAAGATTCCACATACGAGGAGAAACTCGATGACGAGACAGCCGAAGATGGCGTAGGTGAAAATGATCTGGATGAAGCCGGCAACATATTCGGTGGCGGATATGTGGCCAATAGCTATGTAGACATCTCTAATCTGTATATGTTTGGTGGCACCGTCCGCAACTCATTGTATGGTGGCGGTGAAATCGGTCCAATCGGACGTGGCACGGTCAAGGGACAGAATAGTGGTCAAGCGCTTATCTCCAAGGCTGGCGAGTCACACATATATATGTATAAGGGTGACGTCAAACGCAACGTTTTCGGCGGTGGCCGTGGTTTCGACAGCTGGAATAGTAATGGCTGGATGACCGAAGAAGAAAAGCGAACCATAGACCTCAGTTCGAAGGGCTATATCTTCGGCATTACTGATGTTAACATCTATGGTGGCACAATCGGTACTCCTGAAGGCATTGCCAACGGTTATGGCAACGTGTTCGGTGGCGGCAACATCGGTTACGTCTATTCCGGCCATGGCACCAAGAGCGGCACACGAGGCGATGGCAACAAGGAAGGCTACTACTATGACAGTGATGACAATCTCACCGAAGACAGCCGTGTCAACGTCGAAGTCTTTGCTGAGGCAACCGCTCCGGTCTCAGTCAATGGTCATTCATATTCCGACGGTGACTTTATAACCAACGAAGACCTGAACACCCTCACCAATGGTTCCAGTCAATGGAGCAGCATTGATCAAACCGGCATTACCATTTACAACGCCATTTTTGCCGGCGGTAATGTTTCGGTAGGTTCTTCATCAATATTCGCCTTTGCCAATACCATATTTGGCAATGCCACTGCATCGGTCATCGACTGCTATACACGCGACCTCATTTCCGTTGGTGGAGATGGTGTGGGTGGCATTTATGGCGATGGCAACCTTACGTTCGTCGATGGCTACCGCGAGTTGAACATCACCAACTATGGTACCGACTACTTCGCGCTGCCGAAAGTGCTCGATGCTTCTACACAAGCGCAATATGATGCACTGACCCCACGACAGAAGGCTTTCTATGTCACCCGTTATACCTTCGACGGCAACTACGATGGAGGCTCAAGCGATGCCGCTTACTTAATGTATCAGAAAGGCGATGTCGTATTGAACGACGTATATGAAACTTTCAATGATACCCAAAAGAGTCACTGGGCAGCCTCACAGTCGGTCATCAATGAGGGCCGCTATATCAATACCGTCCAGCGATGTGACTTCTGCGGTATCAGGGGTAGCCGACTCGTACTACGTGGCGCCATGGACCGTGCTCAGGACAAGGACGAAGCCGACTACACTAACTATACCATCAACCGTGTGGGAGAACTCTCGCTTAATCAGAACAACCTGAACGGGGTTAATCATGGCTGTTACTTTGGCATCTACAATGTAGTGAAGCTGCTCGGTGGTGTCACTTCCGACGTGAAGTTTAACTCTGTACGTACCACTGAAAGCGACAAGCCTGATGACGCTGCCAATGGAACCACGACCTATTACGATTGGAAGAACGCAAGAATCACAGCCAATAACCGCAACAACGGTACTTCGCTCAATAAGATTGCATTGGCCTCTGGCGTCTACCTTGAAATTGTGAAGAGCGTAAATGGGAATGGAGACAAGACTTACGGTCCTATTACAGGCGTAGTACAACTCGACCTGCTGAATGTTGCAACAGGCGAAGGCGGCGGCTATGTATATGCCGAGAATATCCATGGCACTCCTTCTTTTGATGAGAATAAGAATCTTGCATCGGTATTGGCTATTGCCAACAAGGGACATGTTGTTACCAATAAGGCCTATACCTACACTGACGCAACTTCCTCGGACAAGATGGAGACATCCGGCAACTTCATCCATCCTCTGAAGCAAATCGTTGACGACTGCTTCCCTACGGCCAACAACTTCTCGCCCGAGAATTCAAAATCACCAGCCCACTATTGGTATATTCGTGGTGAATTCTTTGTTTACGAACAGCTCATCTCGGCTTATACAGGTTCTGCAAATGCTTACAGCACAGAAATAACTTTGCCATTGACCATGAGCGCACAGGGTAATGGCAGGATACGACTGCTCAATGTGCTGCCAGGCCTATATGCCGACCCGTCAAAGATTGGAAACTTTGTATACAATTACGATCCCGACCTCGCTACAAGCGACTCGCTGCGCATCTCGTATGCCACTGCCGAAAAGGCCTTTGGACAAAACGACCCCATCAGCTATTGGGATTGGTACATGGCCAGCAATGTCGATAAAGCGAAGTTCGTGCTCAACACCTATGTATGTCGCGAAGAAGTGACAGTAAATGGCACAACCTACTATCCAGGCCAAGGCATTACTGAGGAAACATATAATTCTTTGGCTGGTTATCAGATTGAGGGCGAAGATGGCAAGACTGTTGATGTACAGTCCTTGTTCAACGTTACAAATGGTATTGGCAATTATAAGGACTCCGGATTCCTGCTCACCGTCGATTTGACTAATCCCAGCAAGTGGAACGACTACTATACGGAAGCCAATGCAAGTGTCCCTGTGAATCACAAGCTAACTACAGCAGGGTATAACAGCCTTTCAGATACAGAAAAAGCCAAATATATCAAGAGTGCTACTCTGCATTGTACAACAGGAGGCACATTCGGACAATATTACTTCGAACAGGATGCTGTCACTTCCAAAGGCGTCTATGATATGCAGACGACGGAAGTACAAAATGGAACATCCGCTCCACAAGCTGCATTCAGTGTGGCATATGTTGCCAAGGAAGATTGTGAGATAACCATTGGAGGCACGACACGTACCTTCTTGGCGAATTCACCCATCTCTGCCGAAACCTTATCTAGTCTTTCAACTGAAGACAGAGTCCACTTCGAGGAAGCCTACATCTGTGTCACCACCGTGCTCATCAGCGAAGGCAACTACCACGTTATGAACGAGCTGGTAAGCAAGACTGAATACAATGGATTGGAAGAAGAAGTTCAGAACAAGTTCCAGCCAGCCTATTACTGTACTCGTGCCGGCAACTGGGGTGGCAAGTTCTATACAGCAGGCAATAACTATCAAGCCATTGACTATTGCCAACTCCATAAAGAAGAACGCGCGAACTTCACATTCAACTTCGATGCGCTCGAACTGCTTGGCAATGATTACATACCTTACGATGATACAGGCATACCTGGACTTACGAATGCCGGTGCCAATATGAATAATAATATTATTTATTATGACTATCACACTGAAACCAATGTGCCTGAAACAACGAGAATCTATTCCAAGCCTGCATATATCGACTATACGGCCACCGTTCCTGCCTCAGGATATGAATTCGCTTCAAGCACCTTTGTCGATATTGATGGCTCTGAAATACCTCTAACTGCAGGCACACAGCTCAATCAAGATCAGTTTGTCAACCTGCCCAATGACCGTCAGCATTATGCATACTTCGGACTGAATGATGACGACAAACTTACCGATGGCAACTATCGCACCTACATCGTTACAACAACATTCGATGTGGCAGGAACGATGTATAACGCCGGAATGAAGGTCAGCGAAAGTGTCTATAACGATCTTGGCTCAACATTGCAGCAGAATCTCCAAGTAGTAAACATCACTTCTGAGCAATTTAACAGTACCTCCAATGGAAAGTTCTATTATTGCATCGAAGGATATAAGATTGGTGAGAAGGATCGGCACATTCAAGGTTATACATCCAAAGACATCAACGGAATCGATGGTACCACCTACAGCAATGGTACTGTCGTGCCCGTAGGCACTATTCTCACCTACAATGAGATTACCACTAAGATTGACAACTATCAGCATGGCCTCGAGGTTACCGGCGACTTGCCAATCGAAGAAGCTTCGCTCTATGTGCCTGTCACGGCCAACTTTGAAGATCTACAGGAGGATCGATATGTCACCGTCATCTATGAATACACCTATTCCGAGAGTGATAATGCCGGTGTCAACTACGAGACGCGCGTCGAGAAGCATATCATCAACATCCGCTTAAAGTTCTTAAGCGGTGCACCACTTATTGGCAAAATCAGAGAACCGGATATCGTACTGCCTCTCGAAACCATCAGTTTCGCTGAACCAATTGTCGAGGAGGGTGCCTTCCCTGTACTTACCGGTGGTTGGCAGATTTTCTCGACCGAGGAACAGGCGAAGAAGCATCGCAACGGTCGCGACTATCTCAACAAGACCGAACCGATGTACTTCTATCAGGACATGTACTGGGTGGCTTACTTTGCCGAGACACGTCTAGGACGTACATTCTCCGAGCCCGTACCCGTTCATGTCGCCAACTACCAGCGCATGAGCGATGTCATCACCGATGCTCACCACATGTATATCAACCATAAGGATCTGAAGCGCGATCCAAAGATATATATCAGTGATGCTACGGTGGAAGGCCAGGATTATAATGAACTCGATGCCTTGCACGAAGTCTTCGATTTGGCAAACAGCGACACTTATGGAAATATAAACGGCACTGACAACTACGGACGCTCCATTATAGGAGCCAATGGCCTCGACTTCATCCTCAGCAGCGATGTTACACCTACACGTTCTTGGACATCCATTGGTGATAATGAGCATTGTTTCAGCGGAGAATTCCACGGCAACGGACATACAATCAGTGGCATGCAAGCCTCGCTCTTCGGCAACCTTTGTGGCAATGTCTTTAACACAGGCGTCATGGGCTCATTCACTAGCGGAGGTATTGCAGATAGTGGTGACGGACACGTCGAGAACTGCTGGATTTGGACAACAGGAACCCCTGAATCGGACAAGTATGCAATATTTGGCAATCCAACAAACCTCAATCATATCGTCAACTGCTACTATCAGCAAGAGACCGATCAAGAAACAAAGTTCAAAGCTGATGCATCTGGAGCCATTACTCCACGTTCTGCCTCTGACTTTGTCAATGGTTCCGTGGCCTACGACCTCAACAGCTATTATCTCGAGGCTCGCTATAACCTCTTCACTACAGAAGCGAATGTTAGCGCCAACCCCATCACCAACCATTGCCTCTATCGAAAGACTGATGGCACATTGGTTATGGAAAATGTAATCGATGAAGAAAGTCATGTTGTGATGGATGAGGATAACAACATAGTAACGCAACCAGCACCATTCGATCTGAAGTACACCGGCAACTATGCTTGGCACATCAGTGGAGCCAAGCCTTCCGAGTATCGCAGCTATGTGGAGCGATTTATCGAAGACGGCGACTTCCGTTTTGCCAACGGATTGAAGCCAAGGACCGATCAGCGCTATTCTTCCGATTTTGGCTACTACATCCCCATCTATCCTGATGACTATATCTTCTTCGGTCAGAAGTTATCTTACGGGCTCTACGAGGACATTGCCCACGACACCCACCCGATGGCAGCCGTCAAGGACTATGCCAAGACCACTAGCGACGGAATCGACAACAGCCGTCACCTGCTGCTCACCACAGATACCGAGACAGAGAACCGCATTTATCGCGCTCCCGCCTACTTCCAAAATGGAGTATATGGAGGAAGTGCCATCTTCAATGCCACAGCAGCCTTTGCCGAAAGCTATACGTCAGACGATGCCACCTACCATCCACACCGGAACATGACGGCGATTGACTTCACAGGTTCTAATGGTGATACGCATGGTATCACGATCATTTCGAGCAATACAGATGATATTCAAGATAAAGTGCCTGGAATCGATAACGACTTTACGAATAAGGCCAACGGTTATCGTCCTCTGCTCGATTTCGAACGTCTGGACAACATCAAGACAAGTGGGCTCACGCAGAACCTTCTGGCCTATGCTCCTGCCCCAGATACAGAAACGAACACCAAGACAAATAACGTTATCGTCAATTACTTCGCTGATCCCGTTTATGCAGAAAGTGAAGACGGATATCGTACTGTTGCTATACAGAATGCGAATGACGTTCATGGTCATGCCGTGCAGAAGATTTCGAACAGTGATTACAGTGCCAACAAGGTACTCTTCACCTCGACCACCGATCATCTGCTCGTCGATAAGCAGGACTTCAATGCACCAATGGCTTACACCTTCGCCGAGGGAACAGAAACCAATCCCGGCAAGCGTATGTGGTATCAGCGAGTACCCGACACCTACGTCGATTTGAGTACAGGATGGGAAGGCATCAGCATCCCATTCTCTGCCGAACTCGTCACGACCCAGACCAAGGGTGAGATTACGCACTTCTACGAAGGCAGCACAACCGGTCATGAATACTGGCTGCGCACGTTTGATGGCATCATGGCACGAAACGAAGAGGCATCGGTTGACACAGCCAAGTTCGTTTATCTTGCCGAAGGCACTGAGCCAAAGGAGTACGCCAACACTTTCCTCTGGGACTACTATTACTCAAAGGATCCTGAAGCAGCAAATATGGCTGGACAAGATGCCAACACCGACGAGTACCAGAAAGAAGACGATGCTCGCACATATTATAGTGTGAGACGCGACTACGAAAGATATCCTTTCTCAGCCGCCGCCACTCCTTATATTATTGGCTTCCCTGGCAAGACTTATTACGAGTTTGACCTCAGTGGCAACTTCAAGCCAGAGAATACCCTCAATGATATAGCAAAACTTGACAAACAGACCATCACGTTTGCATCCAAGGCAGGTGAAACCATTGCGGTCAGCGACGAAGAACTCGAAAGCGGTAAGAACTCGGAAAGTCAGTACGGTTACACCTTCACTCCAAACTACCTGAGCAAGAGCATCGATGCTGGCGCTTACACCTTGAAGTCCGATGGCAGTGCCTACAAGAAGACTGCAGATGCAACCGCTGGTGTTCCATTCCGTCCGTACTTCACCACCTCCACTTCAGGAGGTGCACTCAAGCGCGGCATGCCCGAGGAGATCGTCTTCTCGAACACTACTAGCATCGGCGAAATCACCCCATCATCAGGTGATCTCTCTGATGGTCTTAGCATCTTCGCTACACAAGGCAAGATCGTTGTCGAGTCACATCGCAAGACTGTTGCTACGGTGCGTATCTTCACTCCGATGGGCATCAATATAGCAACGTTCACCATCGAGCCAGGTCAGATTGTCCGCACGCCAATCAACACTGCCGGTGTTTACATCGTCAACCGCAACAAGCTATTTGTGAAATAGCATTCACAACGCCAAGGCTCTGAGGGCGACCTCAGAGCCCCAACAAAAAACAATATATAATGAGAACAAAACCAAGCATAAAATCCATCACATTTGGATTATTCAATTATAGACTGTTTTTCACCCTTATATTGTTCATAGGATGGTTTGGGGCGAAGGCGGCGGACTATGTGTTGACATATACAAACGGTGGAACAACATACTATGTGGGTATGAATGGCAACAGTATTGCTGTCAAAACTGAATTTGACCTTACTTGTATTTGGACATGTCTCAACGGAAATAATGATGCCTATCTAGGAGGCACAAGTTACAGTCTCCGCAACAAGAACAATACCACATACTACCTTACTACCTCTTGTACACGAAGTGGTTGGTTTACTTACACATACACATGGTCAGCCTTAACTGTGCAAAATAGCGCCAATAATATTTGGAGAAGTAGTAATGGAAACAACGGAAATGTCTATGCTTATTATAGTGGTGGAAACTGGAACCGTTCTGCATCCATCCGTGTAGTAAATGGCGCTTGGACAATGTTTGACAACAATACCAATGGTTCGCAAAATTATCAAATAACAATTTCTACTGTAACATCGACTTCCACTAACCCAACTATCAGTGGAGCTGATGTGCTAACTACAACAGGAACTACTAATTATACTGCATCAGGTGCATCTTATCAGGCAGGAGGTTATACTAACTATCAGTTTAACAATACTAACCATTTTTATGATGGCAATACGCCCTTTACTCCTTCTGCAGCAACCTTCGGATACTCATGGGCTCTGACTTCCAACGCCTATGCAACCGTCAACAACTCTGGTGTGGTTAATGTATCCCGTCTCCCCGAATCTGATATTACACTGACGCTTACTGTTACTGCCACCGCTACTGGTGGTACACCATCTGCCCCTGCCAACACAACTCTATCAGCGACAAAGGACATAACTATTCAGGGAACCAAACCTTCTGCTCCTATCATTACCGTCAACGGGACTTCAGTTACGATGAGTACAGAAGCGACAGGTTCTACTAGTATCCGCTACACCCTTGATGGCTCAGACCCAACAGCTACAACTGGAACCGTATATAGTGGAGCTATAGATCTTTCAAGTAGCACGACATCACCAGTTATAATCAAAGCGATTACTGTGCGCAATGGCTATACTTCAGCAATAACTACAAAAGAAGTAACACTTACGCTTCCTGCACCAGTCATCACGGTTAATGGCTCTGCTGGAACAGCAACTATTAGCGCCACTTCGGGAGCAACCATTTATTATACCACGGATGGTAGCGATCCGTCAATTTCCAGCAACCAATATACGGGCACCCTTTCAGGTCTATCGGCAATGACAACCATAAAGGCTATTGCCGTAAAAGAGGGATGGAACAATTCTTCCATTGCATCTGAAATTACAACAATTCCTTCAGGAGTTTCAGGAGGTACAGTCACCTTATTTGACTATGAGGATCACAACTGGATATATTATCAGCCTTCCTCAAAACTACCGACAGGTTACCCAGACGAACTTCGTTCTCCCGACCCACGAAATGTCAAAATAACATATCGTGGAGGTGGTGTTCCAGGCGCATCGCCTGTAGCTATTTCTGCCCTTGAAGGAGAAGGACAAAATGAGATAGTGTACTACAAAACGTTGGAAAAGACCGTTCTTGGAATGACAGGTGACTATCCATATACTGTCATCAGTAACCCATTCAGCAAGCGACCAGCCACAGGCAGTGGCAATAACAAAAATTATTATGGATTTGCCGGTTGGAAGATTGTCAGTGGTGGAGAATATATCTCCGAATATAACGACAATGCGCCTCTTCCTCTTGATGCAACCATCCACTTTACTAACTTCGACAATAATTATACACCGAATTGCACCTCTGCAGTAGTTGTCTTTGAAGCTACGTGGACAGCAGCTACGGTAAAGACGGGTAATTCTGCTCCATCATTCGATGGTGGAACTTACGAGACCAATTTCTGGGTACTTAGTGGTAATCCTAGAAATGATGTCACCGTTCCTTCAAACTGTACTATGACGGCACGTTATCCCGATGGGACTGTTAGTTGGGATGGTAATTTCACACGTCAAATCACCGCTGGTGGCAATAATGCCAAGGTGGAGTTCGTTAACATGAATAGTACAGGTTATGTAAATGCTGCAAATTACTCCTTCACGATGGGACGAGGTATAGTCAACTCAAATAATGGTGGCGATTTGCAAGGAGGCACAAGAAATGCGAACTGTGTACAAACAGTAAAAATTGAAAGTGGGACTTACGCAACCCTTCATAATTTCACTAATGGTTTAACTTCCACTAGAACTTGTAGTCAATTGATGATCTTGGGTTGTGACTATGATCGTGCAAAGAATGACAATACCAAACTTATTATTCGTGGAGAGATGTATGTTGGATCAAGTATTCAACTTAACCGGGCTGCCAATTCGTTATATGTTAGAACTTATATAAAGAGTGGTAATTTTGGTTCCACAGTCACCGTAAATGGAAATACAGATTATACTGGCGCTGGTGGAAGTAACACATATTATTACTCTGTTTCTGGAACGCATAATGCAGGAAGACGTTATCTTTGCATCGAAGGTGGACGATTGATGGGCATCGCAGGCGGAATGGATGAAGACACCAATAACCAAACGCCAACAGCGAGAGCATTTGATCTACGTGTTCGTGGAACTGCACAGATAGATGGTGTTGTCTATGGAGCTGCAGAATTTGCAGGCGCTCGTGGAACTCGAACTATGGTTTTCACAGGAGGCACTATAAATGGATGGATTGCAGGAGGTGCAAATGGGACAAGAACTGACGGAGGAGCTCTTAATGGTGCAACTTTCCTATATTTTGGTGGAAAGGCAAAGGCTTCAAGTAATAGCTCCACTCAGGTTATGAACCGAGCTGTTGGCGGAAACATATTTGGTGCTGGATGCGGTTATAGTGGTTCAAGTTCATCTGGCCAAGTGCAACTCGGCACCAATGTCGTCGTAGCGGATGAATCTTTTATTGAACGTGGTGTGTATGGCGGTGGTTCCTATGGCTACACGACTAACACTTCAAATATATATGTCCTTGGTAGTCATATTGGAGGAAAGAATGGTGGCGTAAATGGAACCACATACAGCGCTTCAATCACTGGCGGTGTTTTTGGCGGTGCTTGTCAGAATCAAGGCGGAACGGTTAACATCATCATGAATGGTGGTCTTGTCGAAGGTGGCATTTATGGCGGAAGCAATGTTACAGGCACCATCTCCGGCAATGTTACCATGAACATTAATGGCGGACAGGTAGGAACAACATCCCAAACTGCCAACATCCATGGTGGTGGCTATGGTCAAGCTACAAGAGTCAGTGGGAATGTGGAAGTAACTCTAGGTAAGAGCGGGCAAACTGAAGACGGAGTCGTAGTCTATGGCGATGTTTATGGTGGTTCAGCGCTGGGTACGGTAAATGATGCAGCAACAGACTTTACACATGTTACCTTAAACAAAGGAATCATCAATGGCTCTATGTATGGAGGTGGCCTGGGAAATGCAAGCACGGAAGCCAACGTCTATGGTCCAGTTACTGTTACTGTGAATGGTGGTACCGTCAATACGACCTCTGCCAATGGGTCTGGCGCGGTATATGGTTGTAACAACATCAATGGTGCTCCACAGCGGACAGTAGCAGTCATCATCAACGGTACCGATCCCGCACCCGATGAGAATTCATACGCTTTGGACGCGGTATATGGCGGTGGCAACCAAGCCAACTATGCTGCTGGCACGCCAACGGTGACCGTGAATAACTGCGACAATAGCATTGACTACGTTTATGGAGGAGGCAATGCCGCACATATCACCAACGGCAATACCGATGTAACCATCTTTGGAGGCAATAAGATCGGCAATGTATTCGGTGGTGGCAACGGTACGCAAACAGCGGCCAACGTCTCTGGCAACACCAATGTCAAGATTTACGGAGGCACTATTCTCAATGTCTTTGGTGGTTCCAATAGTCAAGGAACCATCGGAGGCGCCATCAACGTGACAGTAGATAGTAGTCAGGGGACGGTGACGGTCTGCACAATGAACATTGGCAATGTCTATGGCGGTGGCAATATGGCACCAAGCAATGCTGGCAACCTCAACATCGTTTGTACGGGCATAGGAGGCCATATCGACAATATCTTTGGTGGCGCTAACCAAGCCAATATCACTGGCGACATTGATTTGAAAATTAACGGTGGTGATATCGGCAACGTTTTCGGCGGCAATAATCAAAGTGGAGAAATCAGCGGAAGCATCAAAGTGACCGTAGGCGACAATCCAAACGACTGCGAGACATTCCAAATCGAGAACGTTTATGGTGGCGGCAACCTGGCTGCCTACGGACATGACAATGATTACCCGCAAGTGAACATCTTCAGTGGAACAATTTCCGAGGGTGTCTATGGTGGTGGTTATGGTGAATCGGCCGTCGTCACAGGAAACCCGCAAGTAACTGTTACGGGTGGAACCATCGGCAGTATATATGGTGGCGGCAACGCAGCTGCTGTGGAGGGCAACACAGTTGTCAGTGTCAAGGATGCAGCAGTTACTGAAGCAATTTACGGCGGCAGTAATGCAGCCAATATCTCTGGCACAACGACAGTAGACGTTATATCAGGCACTGTCGGCTCAGGCATCTATGGCGGATGCAATAGCGAAGGTACAGTAGGTGGAGATATCGCTGTAAATATTTCAGGTGGTACTATCGGCTCATCAGATGCCAAAGCCAATATTCATGGTGGTGGTTATGGCTCTTCGACCGCGACAAGTGGCAACGTCACCGTCAACATCAACGGCAGCACCATCCATGGCGATGTCTATGGAGGTTCAGCCCTTGGCAATGTGAATGGAAGCACCAGCAACACCACAATGGTTAATCTTACTGGCGGCACTGTCTACGGTGATGCCTATGGTGGCGGACTCGGTGATAGCAGCAATCCTGCTTATGTCAATGGCAACGTCACCATTACGCTTAATGGCACTGCCTTCGTGCTCACTACAACCTCTGACGACGAAGGCAACACTATCCCTGCCTCCGGTCGAATCTTTGGTTGTAACAACCTTAATGGAACGCCTAAGGGTACTGTGCTTGTAAAGGTTCTGAAGACCACTCCGGCCAATGGAGCTATGCGCGCTAAGGGGACTTACGAGGTCCAAGCCGTCTATGGAGGTGGTAACCTAGCAGCTTATGATCCGACAGATCCTTTCGCCGAAGGTCAGTTTACAGAATATACCTACTCTAGTGTTACTGCAAGTCACGACAACACAGACAAACCTGTTCAAGTGGTTATCGACGGTTGTGAAGAAACGAGTATCGAGTATGTATATGGAGGCGGCAATGCTGCTCCGACTCCTGCAACTGATGTGACCGTCATCGGATGCTACGAAATCGGCAACGTCTTTGGCGGAGGTAACGGAAAGGATAAATATACACTCGATGGAGGTACAACATGGAACTCCAACAATGGTGCCGATGTAGGCTATAAGGGTTCAACATCCTACGGCACGGGAACTACGTTGGCAAGTATATATGGTGGCACTGTCCATTACGTCTTTGGAGGAAGCAATACGAAGGGTAATATTCGTGTCATTTCCGAGGCGGCCATTGATGAGGCCAGTGACTGTCCGCTCGATGTCGAAGAAATATACGGAGGCGGTAACGAAGCTTACATGGAAGGTGACTCGAAGATTTCGTTAGGCTGTATCGACTTCCTCCAAGAGATTTATGGTGGTGCCAAGAATGCTAATGTTGGTGGCGATATTGAACTAACCATTACAAGTGGACACTTCGACCGTGTATTTGGCGGCAACAACTTAGGTGGCACCATCGAAGGTTCCATCACTGTGAACATCGAGGAGACAGGATGTAATCCTATCACCATCGGCGAACTCTATGGTTGCGGCAACGCTGCTGCTTATACCACGCCTAGTGGCAAGACCGACCCGACCATCAACATCAAATCTTTCACCAGCATCGGCCGTGTATTTGGCGGCGGACTTGGAGAAGGCGCTGTCGTGACGGGTAATCCTACCGTGAACATCAATGAGGTTGTGGGCGAGAACGCAAGTATGACACCTACTACTGTATACGCAGGCACAACGAGGACACTTTCTGACGGTACCACCGTCACGTTACCAGATCATACTGCTGGCGAGATTGGAGCTATCGGCACAGTTTTCGGTGGCGGCAATGCAGCAATCGTGAATGGTAATACGAATGTTTATGTAGGCACCGAATCAACCATCACTTACGTATCGGTTGATGAATCTTCGGAGCCTATCCCTGTCGTCGGTGTTGATATCCGCGGCAATGTGTATGGTGGTGGTAATGCCGCCGATGTCACCGGTTCAACCAATGTGGTAATCGGACAATAAAATAAATGATGCATCGATTTGTCTATTAGGAAAACCGAAAGATTCATATCAAATCACGGCATAACCAATCTTGGCCAAAACTGGTTATTCTTCTGCAGGAGTATGACCTTTTTTGGCCAAAATTGGGTATGCCGCGATTGGATAGAACACTCTAACGGCCGACAGAGTGCTTGCTCCTTTTGGAGCATAACCTTTCTTGGCCAACTTTGGGTATGCCGCGTTCGTCGCATGACCATTTTTGGCCAGGATTGGGTATTCTTCGTCAGGACCATGACCATTCTTGGCCAAGATTGGGTATGCCGCGATTGGATAAAGTACTCTGACGGCCGACAGAGTGCTTGCTCCCGTTGGAGCATAACCATTCTTGGCCAAGTTTGGTTATTCTTCGTTCGTCGCATACCCTTTTTTGGCCAAGATTGGTTATTCTCCGTTCGCACCATAACCATTCTTGGCCGAAATTGGTCATACTTCCGTCTAAGAAAGATTATTTCTCATTCCAAATAATCTCTATAAGCACAAAATTGCAAAGTCCACTTAAAAACGCTTGCATTTCGTCGGTCGAAAAAAGGATTATCTCAAATATTGTATGCTTTTCTTGGGTTTTAAAATATCATTCCTTATTTTTGTACCAAAGAATGAATAAAAATAAACAACAAAAACATTCTAAGCATGCAATCAAGTTATATCTCGTCAATCAAGAAGACTGTTTCCGATAAAAACTATTGGCTATTAATATTGGCTTCAATCTTTGCTGGCATTCTCACCTATTTAATCGCAACCGCGATTTGGTTCGGAATTGCGCACAATAACTGGCTCGAATTCCCCCAAATTGGGTTAGCTTGTATTGTTCACTTTGTTTTGGGTACAATGATAGCGACTCCATTCATAAAAACGAAGAAATCGTCCGCTTTTTCAAAGCTCTACATCGCCATAGCCATTTCGTTCATCGTCATTACATTGGCTACTAATAACATATCGTCGGGTAATGATAGAGACTGGATATTATTGTTTACTATCGGGTGGTGCATTATCACGGTATTACCTGTCTATATCCTTTGTTATTTTGCGAAGAAGTTGCTAAAATAACTCGAAACACAAATGCTAAAGCTGAGATAGTTATTGACCCCATTGGACTGTATTACTATAGGTAGAATACCAACCTGTGGAGATCTTGAGCGCAATAGAATAATGGAAGGGAAAAGGGGAAATCCGTAGCGAAAGGAAAATATCGAAGATCGACGCAAAAAAACAGAGCATTTTGTACCATTGTATTGAAAAAAAACGTATCTTTGCACTGCATTTAGACACATGCCCCTTTGACACACTATGAAGCAGAAACCACTCATCCTCCTTATCATCGTCGCCCTATTGGCTATCGGTTACATTGCCGTACAGGTGCTGACGCGTAGTACGACGCCGCGCCGCGTGCTTTTCGACAGCGACTGGTACTTCATCGAAGGCTCACACCCTGAGGCAATAAACTACAACGCGAGTCATTACGACACGTTGGGCTGGCAGCGTATCTCGCTGCCCCATGACTTCGCTGCCCTGCCACGAGACCGCCGAATCAACAATGTGCCCGACACGATGCAGGTCATCGGGCCTTTTGCACAGACGTCTCCGGGCAAGGCTTCGACAGGATGGACACTGGGTGGAGAAGGTTGGTACGTCAAGAAACTGAAACTTCAGAACCAACGCTACAGCATCAACAGCAACCAGCGTGTGGAACTCTATTTCGAAGGAGCATACAACCAGACTCGCCTTTGGGTAAATGGCCAAGAAGTGGGTAGCAATATGTACGGCTACTCCACGTTCCGCTTCGACATCACCGACTATCTGCTTCGCGATGCTGAAGGTCATTTCAATGGCGAAACAGACAACTTCATCACCGTTCAGGTCGTCAACGAGGGACGAAACTCGCGCTGGTATGCCGGTGCCGGCATCTATCGACACGTCTGGCTCATCATCACCGATCCCCTGAAACTCGATACGTGGCAAACCTTTGCGCACACCACCAGCATCAGCGGCATCAGCCCCGATTATCAGATGGCTGAGGAAGCCGAAATCGATGTCACTGCCAACATCGCCAACTTCATGCCCGAAGAAATGCTGGGCGAAGAGATGATACGTTACACCATCGATCTCATCGCCC
>JAEEGH010007773.1_pt1 | contig 25618 bp, 21 predicted proteins | sample 9134181 | NCBI WGS metagenome assembly JAEEGH01 (sample SAMN16246544, study PRJNA631951) | gut metagenome | biome: gut microbiome; feature: rumen; material: DP-attached | host: Bos | place: Iran: Karaj | collected 2018-10
CTTTCTGGCCAGTCTGGTACTATAAATGATGAGAAAATGAAAAACAGCAACCAAGATCGTCAGATCCGTCCTGACTGACGATTGGTAAACAAAAAAAGAGGATGTGCCTATTTTGACACACCCTCTTATCACTATTTCCGAAGAGGGTATCCGATTAGTCAGTTGATATTATTTCTTTTTCTTTCCTCCAAGTCCTTTTAAGAAAGGAATGAGTTCGCCTTCTTTGTGTAGCATGTAGGCTGTGGTTCCGATAAAACCGAGGAATAAGAATACCAATACTATCATCTTACGTCTAGGGCCATATTTCTTTAAGGGCACAGAAGCAGGCTGGAGAATAGTAAAAGCAGGTGTTTCTTCCTGGACTTTAGCTTCGGCCAATTGTAGTTGGGCTGATATCTGTGAATAAGTCCGGTATTGGAGTTGCATCTCGTTTTCAAGTTTTGTCCGTTCGCTTAGTACACTTTCCAGGAATAGCTTTTGGTTCGCGTCAGAGAAGGCTGCACTACGTTGACGTGCCTCTTCATAACGCTCTTGAGCCTCAACAAAAAGTTTCTGGTTATACTCCAAGTCAATACGGGCTTTGTGTGTACGATAGTCTGTTATGAACTTCTGGAGCCTGACTTGTACGGAATCAGCTATAGTTGCCGCAATCAAGGGATCTTGATCTACCACATCAATCCTAATGACAAGTGTTTTCTTGTCAACCTTGCAGACAATCTTATTACTAATTGCTCTTGCAATTGCATATTGTTTCTTAGTTAATCTGAAGGGATCAACTTCTGCTGGTTTTCCTTTTTCATTTTCTTCTTGTGAGGATAGTGACTTGATGCCATCGAAGACAGCCTGGATTCCCATTGACCACCAAGGTCGCTTCTGGCAGTCTTTCAGATAGTCATAATAAGTCATCACCGTATGAGTACTGTCATCTTCACGCTGTACAGTGATAGAGAATAGAGAGGTACGGAATGCCACACTATTCATCAAATCTGGATACAATGTTGGGAAAAGAGCTTCTGAATTTCCCATAGAACCACTTCCAAGCTTAATACCAAAACTGCTAGCGATGCTTGCAAGAGAGCCACTTCTGCTGCTGCTTGACAACTCAGGTGCCAACATCACTGTACATCTATAGGTATTGGGTAGGCTCATAACATAGATGACAGCCAAGACGAATATAATGGACATCACCTTATAATAGAGACGTCTATGTTTTAGGATCTCATGAAAAAGTTCATTCATAGAGAGTCCCTGTTTTGTCGCTACAGGTTTGTTCTGATCTGTATTCATGATAATACTATTTGAGTAGATGGGCGATGCTTGCGAACATTGTACCAATGGAAGCAAAACTTGAGCCAATACTTATCCATTGAGCAACAGATAATTCGTTTTTAGGACCTTTCGAAGGAACAATCACCTCACAACCTGGTTCAATCTTTGCTTTACTTGCCTTAGCTATTGTACCGTTTTGGTAAACAATATATACCTTCCTTTTCTTTGCTCTGTCACCAAATCCACCAGCTTGGTCAATATAATACTTGTAGTCTTTCTTTTCTTTATAGGCTACTGTATTAGTAGAACGCACATCACCACTAACACGTACCGTCCTGTTGTACCGAGGTATAATCAAGCGATCGCCGTCAACTAACTCAATATCCTCATCACCACCTGGTTGGGCAATAGCTTCATCGAGGTGGATACCAACAGAATAAGTGCTGTCTGCCTCCAATTGGTCAATAAGAATAGAGTCTTTGGAATTCTGATTCTGGCGGGCCATCTTGACAACAGCTTGCCAACGTGCTCGCTCATCTTCTGTCATTTTACGAATAAGTCTGGCTCCCCGAACGTAAGCACCAGGCATCACACCACCTGCAGCTTTTACGATATCACTTAGTTTTTGATTCTTTGCTTCCAATGAATAGTTTCCTTCAAAGGCAATCTCGCCTTCCACCGTTACCGTATATGGACTTAGGAAAACAGGACTTTTTCGGATCTGAACGATGTCATATGGCTCTAATACAAAATCCTTGTCACCATCAATCACATAATTGTTTTTCAAGGCGAATGTGTACGTCTTGGAAATTTCCATACCTGATTCAGTTGCTTCGGGGTTCCAAATTCGTCGTGATACATCAGCTCTTACTGTTGAGGCAGCATCTGTCAGGCCCCCCGCTTGAAGGACAAGATCTTCAATGGTCATACCGTCGGCAAATTCATAGGTCCCAGGAAAAAGCACTTCACCTTCAATAGTGAGAACCCGTATGTTGAGATGTTCAGCTTGAGTCGGTATGAAAAGAATATCCTCGTTTCGAAGTGCAACATCTGGAATACTTCCGTTCAGAATACCTTCCAAATCAACAGAAAGAACCTCTTGGGTGCGGTTCTGTTTCATTCGGCGCATGACCGCATGTTTCGTAAATGCCTCTTCGCGCACACCTGCAGCAGCTTCGACGAGAGAACCTACCGTGTTCACTTTCTCACCTAATTGGTACATGCCAGGACGGAACACTGCTCCTTTTATCTCCACCATATTCTCATATCTGTCAAGGATAGAGTCAACTGATACGGAGTCCCCATCGGCTACCTTAAAGTTAGACAAATCAAACTCCTCGACATTGAAAACCCTTTTCATCCTTCCGTTTTTACGGAACAGTCGTACGGATTCCTTGTATGCGTCACTGGAAAAGCCACCACTATAACGGAGAAGTGTTGCCAGACTCTCGTCCTTACGCATCTCATAAGCCATAGGACGCTTCACGCGACCTGCAATATCAACAATGCAATCATAAGGTCCAACCTGTACCACATCATTATCCTGTAACCGGACATTACCAGCCAGCCGGCCATTGAGAATATATTCGTAGATGTCAACAACGGTAATAAGCCTTCCCTGACGGAATACCTTAATATTTCGCAGAGTCCCCAAATCGCTGATACCTCCAGCCATATAGATGGCATGGAAGACCGTTGCAAATGCGCTAAGTGTATATGTTCCAGGAGTCTTGACCTCGCCCATTACATTTACAAGTATGGTACGGGTCTGCCCCACAGTCGTCTTGATGTCCGAACTAGAATAGTATTCTCCAAGTCGGCTCTTGATGCGCGCCTGTGCATTACTGACCGTAAGTCCGCTAACATGTATAGGACCACACTCTGGGACAGTAATGTCCCCATCAGGGCTGACAGTCAAAGCCTGGCTTTCTTGTGATGCTCCATAGATGTCTATAATGAGTTTATCGCCAGGCCCCAAAACATAATTTTGGGGGGTGGCGATATTCATTTGAGGCTCAAATGTGAGATTCTTGTTATTAAAGATATCACGACCGAACACCTTTTTTCCTTGCTCTATTTCGGGCAACATATAGTCATAGTCATCATATGGCATATATTCCAGCTGATCCGACTGTTGCAGAATGGGCTGTTGCAGAATGGGCTGTTGCAGAATGGGCTGTTGCTGCATTGGAGGCAAAGGTCGAACGGGCTGCTGTTGGTTTCGCTGCTGCTCGGGATTGTCTAAATAGTCTTTTCTCTTATATCCTTTATCGCCATTGTTCACACGCATTCTGCTGTCAACGTTATTAACAGCATTGTCAAAAGCACTGTTTTTTTTGCTATTCTGCTGCTCATATTGCTGGCGTAATTGCTGAAGCTGTGCCATTGTCGCACCACGCTGTAATAAGTTTGCGGCTATTTCTGTATCAGATACTCCAGCTTTCTTTTGCCTGGCCGCATACTGCAACACTTGGGCATCTGTCATTGTCTGACCAAATGCGAAGAGCACTGTGCAAAGAGAAAAGATAAAGGTCGTGATTATTCTTCTCATATTGACAAGTGATAAGTCTTTTTAGAATTCTGCGGATTTGGGTGTTCTCGGGAAGGGGATGACATCACGGATATTCTGCATACCCGTTACGAACAGGATCAGACGCTCGAAACCAAGACCGAAACCTGCATGGGGACAAGTGCCCCAGCGACGGGTATCAAGATACCACCAAAGATGCGTGGTGTCCATCTTACGACGCTCCACTTCGCCCATCAGTTTGTCGTAACTCTCCTCACGGACAGAACCGCCGATGATCTCACCAATCTGCGGGAACAGCACGTCAGTACCCTGCATCGTGGGGCCAGGAGCAACGGCGCCCTTATAACCCACAGAACCGCCATCTGTCGTATCCGTATTCTGCTTCATGTAGAAGGACTTGAACTCACGCGGATAATCTGTCATGATAACAGGCTTCTTAAAATGCTCCTCTACGAGGTAGCGCTCATGCTCAGAAGCCAGATCATCGCCCCAGTTGCAGGGGAACTCGAACTTCTTGCCCTTCTTGATGGCCTCCTGCAGGATATTGATGCCCTCGGTATAAGGCAGACGTACGAAGGTCTCCTTCAGCACACCTTCCAGACGTGCGATAAGGGTCTTGTCTATCATCTGGTTCAGGAAAGCCAGATCGTCCTGACAGTTGTCTAATGCCCAACGGACACAATATTTGATGAAGTCTTCTTCCAGATCCATCAGTTCCTCCTGATCGAGGAAGGCCACTTCTGGCTCTACCATCCAGAACTCTGCAAGATGACGAGGCGTGTTCGAGTTCTCTGCACGGAAAGTCGGACCAAACGTATAGATGGCTCCCAGTGCCGTCGCACCAAGTTCTCCCTCCAACTGGCCTGACACCGTCAGTGAGGTTTGCTCACCGAAGAAATCATCGTCATAGATAATCTTTCCTTGCTCGTCCTTCTTCAGGTCGTAGAGGTTCTTTGTGGTCACCTGGAACATGTTTCCTGCTCCCTCACAGTCGGAAGCGGTGATCAGTGGGGTATGGAAATAGAAGAATCCATGCTCATGGAAATAGGTGTGTATGGCCATCGCCATGTTGTGACGAATGCGCATGACTGCTCCGAAAGTATTGGTGCGAAGACGCATGTGGGCGTTCTTACGCATCACCTCGAAGCTCTGTCCTTTCTTCTGCATCGGATAGGTGTTGTCGCAGAGGCCGTATATTTCCAGCTTTGTAGCCTGGATCTCACTACTCTGTCCCGCACCCTGACTCTCAACCAATACACCTTCTGCACTGATACATGCTCCCGTGGTAATATCCTTCAGGAGTTGCTCGTCAAACTTTGTCGGGTCAACGACGACCTGTACGTTCTTAATGGTGGAACCATCGTTCAAGGCGATAAAATCAACTGCTTTTGAAGAGCGGTGCGTGCGCACCCAGCCCTTCACGCAGATGTCTTTACCATATTCTGTACTCTTCAGTACATCGATAATCTTTGTCCTCTTCATTTTCAATTGTCAATTATCAATTGTCAATTATTCATAGGCTCCCATACGCAGACGATCAACCTCTTCCTCTGTGAGGTAGCGCCAGTCACCGCGTTTCAGGTTCTTCTTTGTCAGGCCGGCGAACTGTACGCGATCCAATTTCTGCACACGATAACCCAATGATTCGAAAATACGACGCACAATACGGTTCTTTCCGCTGTGGATCTCAATGCCTACCTGTTTCTTGTCCGTCGGACTGGCGTACTGCACATCGTCGGCTTTGATCTCACCGTCCTCGAGTTGTATACCTTCAGCAATCTGCTGCAAGTCATGGGCCGTCACATTCTTGTCAAGGAATACGTGATAGATCTTCTTCTTCAGATACTTCGGATGGGTCAGCTTGGAAGCCAGATCACCATCATTCGTCAACAGAAGAACACCAGTTGTATTGCGGTCAAGGCGTCCCACGGGATAGATACGCTCCGGACAAGCATTCTTCACAAGGTCCATCACGGTCTTACGCTGCTGGGGATCGTCACTCGTTGTCACATAATCCTTCGGCTTGTTGAGCAGGACATATACTTTCTTCTCAATTTTGACGGGCTGATCATGGAACATCACCGTATCGGTGCGCAACACCTTGGTTCCCAGTTCTGTCACGACCTCACCATTGACGGTGACGACGCCTGCCTGGATGAACTCATCAGCCTCACGACGACTGCAAATACCTGCATTGGCAAGGAACTTATTCAGACGAAGCGGTTCGTTCGGATCAATGTTGACCTCCTTGTACTCGATACGCTTCTTCATGCTATACTTAGCATTCGGATCGTAGTCAGCCGTATGCTGGCGTGGCCCTTTCTTATAGGGATTACCCGGCTTGCCATAAGGTTTCTGATAACCACCCTGGCGCTGCTGGTATCCACCACCCTGTCCCTGACGGGGCTGATAGCCTCCCTGACGCTGCTGGTATCCACCTTGACGGGGCTGATAACCGCCCTCCTGTCCCTGGCGTGACTGATAGCCACCTCCCTGTCCCTGACGGGGCTGATAGCCTCCCTGACGCTGCTGGTATCCACCTTGACGGGGCTGATAACCGCCTTCCTGGCCCTGGCGAGGCTGATAGCCACCCTGACGGGGCTGGTAACCACCTTGTCCCTGACGAGGACGATAGTTGCCACCACCATAGTTGTTACGGGGACGGTATTCCTCACGCTGTGAGTTGCCCTCAAACAGAGCTGCGCCAAAGCCTTCCGGACGGAATCCACCCTCATCATTGTCATGACGACGGTAGTCCTGACGTTCAAAAGTAGGACGCTGGGCTGTATGTATACGTGGACGTGGGGTACGTCTTGCTTCTCTCTGAAAACCTTCCTGCTGTGTTTCCTCTTGTTTCTTTTCGTTATTCTCGTTATCCATTTTCTTAAATGTTTTTATGTTGAAGATAATTAAATTCCTGTATATGTCGATGGGCTGATGGCACGGAGCTCATTCTTCACATCCTCGCTGACCTCCAGCGTCTCAATGAAGTCCTGAATCTTTTCTGCCGTCAGTTTCTCGTTTGTTCTTGTGAGTGCCTTCAGTGTCTCGTAGGGGTTGGGATAGGCCTCGCGACGCAGAATGGTCTGGATGGCCTCTGCCACCACAGCCCACGTGTTGTCAAGGTCTTCCTGCAGTTTCTCCTCGTTGAGGATCAACTTACGAAGTCCCTTCAAGGTGCTCTGGATAGCAATCAGGCCGTGTCCCATGGGTACACCGACGTTACGCAATACCGTGGAGTCTGTCAGATCCCGCTGCAAACGGCTAATCGGCAGTTTTGCTGCGAGGAACTGGAGGATGGCATTGGCGATGCCGAGGTTACCCTCGGAATTCTCATAGTCAATGGGGTTGACCTTATGCGGCATGGCACTGCTGCCCACCTCGCCTGCCTTGATCTTCTGCTTGAAGTAATCCATGGAGATATACATCCAGAAGTCACGGTCCAGATCAATGATGATGGTGTTGATACGGCGCATGGCATCAAACAGACCGCCGAGCCAGTCGTAATTGGAAATCTGGGTGGTAAACTGTTCACGTTCCAGTCCAAGCTTCTCGCTGACGAAACTGTTTCCGAATTCCCGCCATTCATACTGCGGATAGGCCACATGATGGGCATTGAAGTTACCCGTGGCACCACCGAACTTGGCTGTCAGGGGAATCTCCTTCAATCCGCGCAGTTGCTCTTCCAGACGATAGACATACACCATCACTTCCTTTCCAAGTCTGGTAGGAGATGCCGGTTGTCCATGTGTCTTTGCGAGCATCGGGATGTTCTTCCACTGCTCAGCATAGTCGTTGAGTTGCTCAATCAGTTCCTCGATCAAAGGAATGTACACCTCGTTGAGTGCTTCCTTGATACTCAGGGGTACACTGGTGTTGTTGATGTCCTGTGATGTCAGTCCGAAATGGATGAACTCCTTATAGGCAGCCAACTCTGAGAGTTGCGGCTGTTGGTCGATCTGCTCCTTGATATAGTACTCCACGGCCTTTACGTCGTGGTTGGTCACTTTCTCAATGTCCTTGACACGCTGGGCATCGGCGGGAGTGAGTTGGCGATAAACATCACGGAGTGGTTCAAACAGTTGATGGTTGACTTGTTCCAATTGCGGCAGGGGGAGCTCACACAAAGTGATGAAGTATTCTATTTCCACTCGCACCCTATAACGGATAAGGGCGTATTCGGAGAAATAGCCTGCCAATGGTTCGGTTTTACTTCTGTAACGGCCGTCAATAGGCGAGACGGCTGTCAGTGCATTTAATTCCATGTTTTCTAATCCAAATATTAATATAAGCGCTTATACTTAAACCCGGAACCAACAACCTCCACGGCTGCGGACGAGTCCTTTCTTGTGTTGTGGGCGCTGACGGATTCGAACCGCCGACCCTCTGCTTGTAAGGCAGATGCTCTAAACCAGCTGAGCTAAGCGCCCTCGTCATTTGCGGGTGCAAAGGTACGTAGAAAAAACGAGACTGCAAAATTTCCAGGCGGAAATTTTGCAGTTCCAGTCTTTTTTATAGCTGATAGAGGTCGTTGGCTGCCATCAGTTCCACTTTCTTGGCTGCCAGGATTTCCTCACAGGCATCCAAGTCGGAAGGACGGATGACCACCGTGGCCACGTCGCCATTGGCAAATGAATACATGTACTCAATGAATACGCCGTTGTCGGAGAGATGACGTAATACGACAGCCAAAGAACCGCTGGTGTTCGGACAGACGAAGCCGATAACGTCAGTAATCTTCACGGCGAAATGTTGCTCCTTCAGTACCTGATAGGCTTTGTCTGGATCAGAAACGATGCAACGCAGGATACCGAAATCGCTATTGTCTGCGATACTCATGGCCGACAGATTGATGCCAGCAGCACCCAGGGCGTCAGTAACCTCAGTCAGACGACCTGACTTGTTCTCGAGAAATACGGATAATTGTTTTGCTTTCATATGCTTTTGTTATTTTGCTATACCTTATTTATATATATAGTTAGATCTGGCGATTGTCAATCACGCGTTTGGCCTTGCCCGTAGAACGCTCGATGCCCTTAGGCTCAACAAGCTTCACCTTGAATCCGAGACCGATGACACTGCGCAATTCTGCTTCGAGCTTCTTTTGCAGACTAACCATCGTCGCCATATCATCGGTGAAGTATTCCTCCTTCACTTCGACCTTCAGCTCAGAGGTGTCGGTATTGTTCACACGGTCAACGGTGAGCAGGAAGTGAGGTTCGTACTCAGGCAGTTTCAGGATGACGTCCTCAATCTGTGACGGGAAGACGTTCACGCCACGGATAATCAGCATATCGTCGCAACGTCCCAGGATACGATCCATCCTGACGAGCGTACGGCCACATTCGCACTTGTCATAATGCAAAGCTGTCAGGTCGTGGGTACGATAGCGCAACAGCGGCATACCCTCTTTCGTCAGATGCGTGAAGGTCAGTTCTCCGAAGGCCCCTTCCGGCAGGGGCTCACCAGTGTTAGGATCAAGAATCTCAGGATAGAAATAGTCCTCGTTCAGGTGAGTACCGTTCTGACACTGACACTCATAACCCACGCCAGGACCTGCGACCTCGGATAGTCCGTAGATGTCGTATGCCTTAATGCCTAACGACTCTTCCAGTTTCACGCGCATCTTCTCCGTCCAAGGCTCTGCACCGAAGACGCCAATCTTCAGTTTGAACTCCTCACGGGGCCATTCACATTCTTTCATGGCCTCACCGAGGAACATGGCGTATGACGGTGTGCAGCATAAGATCGTCGTTCCGAAGTCGTGCATCAACGTCATCTGCTTCTGGGTGTTTCCCGATGATATGGGAATAACGGAAGCTCCGATGTTCGTGGCACCGTCGTGAGCACCCAGTCCTCCTGTGAACAGTCCGTAGCCGTATGCCACCTGGAAAATATCTTCTTTACCAGCACCGTAGGCCGTAAAGGCGCGACTGATGGCCTCTGCCCACATGGCAAGGTCCTTACGGGTATAGAGTACGACAACGGGCTTTCCCGTCGTACCTGAAGAGGCGTGGATACGGACAATCTGACTCATCGGTACAGCCGCAAGTCCGAAGGGATAGTTATCACGAAGATCGAGCTTGTTGGTAAACGGCAACTTCACGATATCGTCAATACTCTTGATATCACCAGGTTCTAATCCCATCTCCTGGAATTTCTTCCGATAGAAGGGGGTGTTGTGATAGACATACTCTGCCATCTTCACCAGACGACGGCTCTGGATCTCACGAAGCTGTTCGCGATCCATGCACTCTACGCTTTCATTCCAAATCATGTTGTGTCTTATCTAGTTTGCTATTTTTTTTGTCATCCTTGCTGTGTCTTGTTCTCTGCATCGATGGCCTTGATCTTCTCTTTGACGAGGTTCAGATCGTCCTTGAGTTTCTGCACCTTGCGGTTCATCTCATCGATAAGGCTGCTACCCTTCTTCGAACTGGCATTCAGGAAGCCGAGGTTGTTCTCGTAGGTCTGGATCTCCTGTTTGAGGGCCTCATACTGACGGAACAGACGGGCACGCTCTGTGTCGAGGGCATTCTCCCCTCGTTCGGCTACCTGCTTGAGGTTCTGTTTGAAGTTGTTCAGACGGCGCTTGGCCACGGAGATGTTCAACTCCTTGTAAAGACGATCCAAAGCTGCATGGTACTCTTCGTAGAGCTTGTCTTTCTCCTTGAAGGGCACATGACCGATAGACTGGTACTCTTCCACCAGTTTCTGAACTTCCTTCTGGATGTCCTCGCCGGTCTCTTCCGTGATGGCCTTCAGCTTCTCAACCACCTCACGCTTCTTTTCTAGGTTGGCATACTCCTCGCTGTGCTGTCCGGCACCGGCAGCCTTACGGGCTTCGAAGAACTTGTTGCAGGCTCCGAGGAACTCTTCCCACAATTGGTCGCCCAGTTTCTTGGGTACCATACCGATCGTCTTCCATTCTTTCTGCAAAGCGATCAGTTTGTCAGCAGTGGATTTCCATTCCGTTGAATCCTGAAGGGCCTTAGCCTTCTCGATCAATGCACGTTTCTTATCGGCGTTCTCCTTGAAGGCATCCTTCAGGGTCTTAAAATATTCTGCCTTACGTCCGAAGAAGTCATCACAGGCAGCACGGAAACGCTCAAAGATCTTGACGTTCATCTTCTGGGGCGCAAAGCCGATGGTCTTCCATTCGGTCTGCAACTCTATGATCTGCTTGGTATGCTTCTCCCAGTCGCCACTACCCTTGTTCTCTTCGGCAGCGATGGCCTCCACCTTCTCGCAGAGCTCCGTCTTACGGGCGAGGTTCTCCTCTTCTTTGGCACGGATGCCCTCGAAATGCTGCTGGTGGCGCTTGTTGATGATGGTACTGGCTGCCTTAAAACGGTTCCAGATTTCCTCACGATCCTCCTTGGCCACAGGACCGATCTCACGATACTCCTGATGCAGTTTCTGCAACTGATGGAAGGCGCTGATGACATCGGGCTCGTCGGCCAGTTTCTCGGCAGCCTCGCAAAGACGCTCCTTCTGTTCCTTGTTCTTGCGGAAGTCGTATTCGCGGGCTTCGCTGTTCAGACGGAGCATATCATAGAACTGCTCTACGTAGAGCTGATAGTTACGCCACAGTTCATTGGCTTTCTCGGCAGGCACGTTCTTGATCTCACGCCACTGCTGTTGCAGGGCCTTGAACTCCTGATAGCCTTTGTTGGCCTCTTCAGGGGTGGTGACCATAGACTTGATCTTCTCGATGATCTCTAGTTTCTTGGTCAGGTTAGCCTGTTTCTCGGCTTCCTGCTCCTTGAAGATCTTGGCACGCTTCTCCTTGATAATGCCCATCTCGGCCTTGAAGGCCTCTTCCATCTCGTCGGGAGTGATTTGATACTGTTCCGGATCACCGCCTCCATCGAGATAAGCCTTGAAACTGGCTTCGCGCTCTGCAATATGCAGTTTGTAGAAGGCGGTCTTCAGATAGTCCACCTCCTCCTTTTGGGGAGACTCGTCACCATGGGCGATATCCCTGATACGCTCCAGAATCTCTGCTTTGGTCTCGTAGACCTTGCGGGGAGTTTCTACTTGAGAAGCCTCCTCTTCCGCTGTTTCTTCCACAGGCTGAGAGGCCACTTCTTCATTCATCACTTCACTGTTGCCCAATTCTTCGCTTGGCGAAACGGCATTGCCGATCATGGGGGCATTCTCTTGAGAGTCCATCATTTAACTTCTTTAGTTACTGACACAAATTACTTATTCTGATGCATCGCATCAACACATTTGGCGTCAAAGGTACTAAAAAAAGTAAAGATAAATGCCTAAACTGGTGTTAAAAGATGCTAAACGAGGCGTTTATGCCTGAATATGAGCCACGCGACGACTGAAACTGCCACCGAAAGCACCATTGCGAAGACAAATCCCCACGTTGTTGTCTCCATGCCGTTCACCAGGTTCATGCCGAACAAAGAGGCGATGAGTGTAGGGCACATCATCATGATCGACACTGAGGTCAGCGTACGCATCACCGTATTCATATTATTATTAATAATGGAAGAATAGGTGTCCATCGTCGACTCCAGAATGTCGGAGTAGATCGAAGTGGTCTCACGGGCCTGCGACATCTCGATGTTCACGTCTTCGATCAGGTCGGCATCCAGTTCGTCAATCTGCAACTTGAACTTCAGTTTCGACAACAAGTTCTCATTGCCTCGGATGGAAGTCTGGAAGTAGGTGAGCGAGTCCTGCAGACGGCTGAGGCCTATCAGACTCTCGTTGTTCACTTCCTTGTCGAGGTTACGCTTGGCCTTGTCGATAAGCATCGAGATCTGCTTCAGACGCTTCAGGTACCAGACGGCGCTGGAGAGGAACAGGCGGAAGATCATGTCGACATAGTCCGTAAATCCTACGTTGCGCTTCTGCTGGAACGAGACGAAGTCGATCATCATGTTCGTTTCGTAGTAGCAGACGGTGATGGTGACGTCGCGCTTGTGGATGATACCCAGGGGCACGGTGGTATACGGTGTCCTCGACCGTATCTCCTTCACGTAGGGGATACGGAGGATGATGAGCATCCAACCGTCGTCGTACTCATAACGGGCACGCTCGTCGGTATCGCTGATGTCCGACATGAAATAGTCAGGGATATTGAACTGCTCTTCCAGTTCGTGCTGGTCTTCTTCGGTGGGGCATGTCACCTGTATCCAGCAATTGGGCTGCCACTCTGAGAGTTGGCTCAGTCCGCCTTGGGTGTTCCAGAAAGTCTTCATTTTGCTAATCCTTTTCTTTTTCGTTGGCGCGACGGTGCGGGGGCACGGTGGCGCGAGAAATGACTTAGTGGCAAGAGGATTAGCGGTCTTGCCTGCTATCCTCCGGCCTAAAACTTGTTACTATTCGCCGGGTAATCGTCCATAATTTTGTTAATACTTTAGTGAATTTGGGTGCAAAGGTACGAATAACTGCGCAATAAACCAAATTTTATTGGGATTATTTTGACTATAGTCAACGAATAATTTGACTGGAGTCAAACGATCATTTGACTCCAGTCAGTCGAGCGGTTGACTCTTTGTCAACAGGCAGTCTTATTTCTCAGGAATATCTTCCAAAGTCTTCTTCAGCAGGGTCCAGAAGGGTTCGACGGTGGCGATGAGGGCGCGCTCCGTAGTCGTGTGGGGCGATTTCATCGTGGGGCCGAGGCTGACGACATCGAGCCAAGGGTATTTGCCGAGGATGACTGAACACTCCAGACCAGCGTGGTCTACCTGTACGATTCCCTCGCCTCCGAAGAGTTCCTTGTACTCCTTCAGCAACAGATTCAGGATCTCAGAGTCGGGATTGGGATCCCAGCCTCCGTATGAACCTGCAGTCTCCACCTTCATGCCGGCCATATTGAAGCAACTCTCAAGTGTCTTCACGATGTAGTCCTTCATGTCCTCGCGGCTACTGCGGGCTAGGATCTTCAGCGATGCCTTGCCGTCGCCGATGTTGATGATGGCGAGGTTGGAGGATGTCTCTACGACGCTGGGGTAGGAGGGAATCATGCGGATGACGCCGTCGTGACAACCGTAGATGGCGTTGATGAGGTTATCCTGGATCTCTACGGGTACTTCGGTCTTGGGAGTCTCGACATCCTCACAGATCACTTCGATACCGCTCTCGATGCCTTTGTACTCGTCGGTGAAGTCCTCGAGCCAGTCCTGGGCGAGTTCCTTCAGCAGGCTGACGTTCTCCTTGGGTACCGTCAGCACGGCCTCGGCCTTAAAAGGAATGGCGTTGCGCATATTACCGCCTTGCCACGAAGCCAGACGGGCTTCGCACTCCTCGATAGCCTCACGGACGAGACGGACGAGCAGTTTGTTGGCGTTGGCACGACCTTCGTGGATCTCCAGACCGGAGTGTCCACCACGCAGACCCTTGACAGTCACCTTGACGGCGGCATCGTCAGCATCCGTCTCAGCCTCCTTGTAGTCGAGGGTGGCAGTCACGTCGATACCTCCGGCAGAACCGATGACGAACTTACCCCAGTGCTCAGAGTCGAGGTTCATCAGGATATCGCCCTGCAACTCGTCTTTAGGCAGGTCGTTGGCACCATACATGCCCGTCTCTTCGTCTGCGGTGATGAGGGCGTCGATGGGACCGTGCTTCAAGGTTTTGTCCTCCATGATGGCCATGATGGCAGCCACGCCCAGACCGTTGTCGGCTCCGAGGGTCGTGCCCTTGGCCTTCACCCACTCGCCATCGATCCAAGGCTCGATGGGATCGGTCTCGAAGTTGTGGGTACTCTCTGGCGTCTTCTGTGGCACCATATCCATGTGAGCCTGTAGGATGACGCCCTTGCGGTTCTCCATTCCTGGTGATGCGGGCTTACGCATCACGATGTTGTTGCCTGGATCCTTGAAGGCCTCGACGCCTGCCTCCTTGGCAAAGTCGAGCAGGAACTGTTGGATTTTCTCGAGATGACCACTCGGACGTGGTACTTGTGTCAGTGCATAGAAGTTCTTCCAGATGCACACTGGGTTCAGATTTTTGATTTCACTCATAGTTTTGTTTTATTGTTTAAACGTTTTCGTAAACGAAAGAGCGGCCCAGGCATAGATACCGAGGGCGATGACGAGCATAGTCTGGACTGTGTGGACGATGAGGACGAAGTAGAGCGCATACTCATCGGCGACGCCGTAAAGGATAAGCATCGTCTTGACGGCGAAATGCCAGGGGCCTGCACCATTGGGGGTTGGTACGATGACGGCGATGGAGCCAACGACGAAAGTGACTAGCGCACAGGCCAGTCCTAAGTGGGATGTGGCCTCGAAGCAGAAGAAGGTCAGGTAGTAATGCAGAAAATAGCTGACCCAGATGCCAAGGGTGAAGAAGATGAACAACGGCAGGTTTTTCACGTCCTTCAGGGAAATGACGCCTTGCCAGATGCCACAGGCCGTCGCTTTCACCTTACTATATATATTAAGGCTCTGGAACAGGATATGCAACAGGATGAGAATGGCGATGGCACAGACTGCCGTCACTAAATAGCCTGTCAGCGAGAATCGTTCGAGGATGGTGTCGAGGCTGGTGCCTGTCTGGGTGAAGAACGTGCCAAAGATGCTCAACTGGAACAGTAGCGTCAGTCCTGCCACAGTTCCCATCAGCAGGGTGTCGATGGCTCTTTCCGTGACCACTGTGCCAAGAGCCTTCGAGAAAGAACAGCCGTCATAACGTTTCAGTACCCCACAACGGGTGAACTCTCCGAGACGGGGGATGATGAGGCTGGTGGCGTAGGAGAGGAAGACGGCGTAGACGCAGACGGAGGATCTTATTCGAGGAGTGAGGAGTGTGGAGTGTGGAGTGAGATTACCTTGGAAGGGAGAATCTGCCGTAGGAGTATTCTCACTCCACACTCCACACTCCTCACTCCTCGATTTATTTCCCTCACTCCTCGCAATCGGCTCCAGCGTCTGCTTCCATCGCCAGCCACGGAATAGTTGTGCCAGGATGCCGAAGGGAAATGAAAGCAGCATCCACGTCCAGTCCATTTCTTCCAACAGGACATGCCTCAGCCGCATGAAATCCTCCCCACGATACATCCAATAAAGAATGGCCCCACCCAACAGGATAGGAGCGATGATCTTGGCGATGTTAGTGAGGATCGTTTTCATTTCCATGGGGACAAAGGTACGAATAAAAATTGATACGTGTCAATGAATTGTCTATTTTTCGTCTTTTTTCTGCCAAAATCTTGTCTGTGTGCGTAAACAGCAGTAACTTTGCAGTGTCTTAAGACAGACAGGATAACGTTTTTAGATTAGAGAAAGGAAATAGTTATGGTATTAGGTTTTGTGGTAATTCTCGCCGTTGCAGTCTTTGTGGCTGAGGCCGTCAAGACGAACAATGACATGAATCTGGGACTGAAGTAACGAAAGTACTTGGAAAAGAAAGCATAGAAGAAGGGCGGGCTGGATGTGAATCCAGCCTGTCTTTTTTTGCCTTTTTCTTTTCGTGTCTCACAAAAAAACATTATCTTTGAGCCTCGCTCGAAGATACTCACGTTCGGATTTTCTCAAATATATTTGGAAAATCTCTCACTTATTCGTATCTTTGCACCCATGAAACAAGTACGACCCAAGAAAAATCTCGGCCAGCACTTCCTGACTGACCTGAATATCGCCAAGCGTATCGCTGACACGGTGGATGAACCCTATGCCGATTTGCCAGTACTCGAAGTAGGTCCGGGTATGGGTGTGATGACGCAGTATCTGGTGGAGAAGCCACGCCCTTTGAAGGTGGTGGAGATCGACCGCGAGTCGGTGGCATACCTCCAGGAGCATTTTCCACGCCTATATAATAATATAATAGGTGGAGACTTCCTCCGGATGGATCTCCACGATGTCTTCGACGGACAACCTTTCGTCCTGACAGGTAATTATCCCTACGACATCTCCTCGCAGATCTTCTTCAAGATGCTCGACAACAAAGACCTCATTCCCTGCTGTACGGGCATGATCCAGCATGAGGTGGCCTTGCGGATGGCCTCACAGCCTGGCAACAAACAGTATGGCATCCTTTCCGTGCTGATTCAGGCCTGGTATCATGTGGAATATCTTTTCACCGTCGAACCAGGTGTTTTCAATCCCCCACCCAAGGTGCAGAGCGCCGTCATCCGTATGACACGCAACGAGGTGACTGACCTGGGTTGCGACGAACAACTGTTCCGTCGTATCGTGAAGATGGTCTTCGGCCAGCGTCGGAAAATGTTGCGTGTCTCTCTCAAACAAATGTTGCCGGCAGAGTCGTCATTCTTCGAAAAACATGCCTCACTTCTTACCCGCCGGCCTGAACAACTCTCCATTCCTGAGTTCGTTGATCTGACGAACAAGGTAGCGGAAGCTCTTTAAGTGTAAAAATACAGTGTATTCGCACACAATTGGCGTGTGTTCGCACACAATGAGTTGATTTATATCAAAAGAAAGCTCTTTTTTGAATAAAAAGGGGATAAAAATATTGTGTGGTTCAGAAAATCGTCGTACCTTTGCAGTGTCAAAAGAAAAAAGGTTTAAGTTTAGTTATAGTTAGTTAGAGTTAATTGTTAGTTAGATTTAGGTTTTAGGTTTATAATTTTTGATTGGCAATAGGTATTTCTAAGGCGTTAGAAAAAAGAATTGCAAGTAAGGATAACAAGACGCAGTGGTGACACTCCGTTTTTTCAAAGAAAAAGGTTTTTAGTTATTCATAGATTGTTGGTAGTCGTTCAGGAGTCGTTGATGACCCTTGGGCGGCTTTTTTTATTGGGGGAAATAATTACTTTCGAGGCAGTCTTTTCCGATTGACGGCTTTCTTCGTGGGAGTCTTCTTTTGAGGCTCTGGCTGAGGAAGATCTTTGGTGACGGTGGCTTTTAAGATTCGGATATCCTCTATTGGACGATCGTTTTTGTCCGTCTGCACCTGCTGGATCTTATCAACGACATCCATCCCTTCGACGACTTCGCCAAAGACAGTATATTGTCCGTCGAGATGAGGCGTGCCACCGATGGTCTTATACACCTCAATCATCTCTGGTGTCAGTTTCACCGTGCCTTGCGTCGCTGAGTCGAGTTTCTCCTGGATCTTCGCGAGTTGCTGATCCTTTAGAATCTTTCCCCAGACGATATAGAACTGACAGGCCGACGAGCGCCTTTCCGGATTCATCTTGTCGCTCTCCCTCGCCATTGCCACGACACCACGACGATGGAATATCTGCGGAAGCCGGAACTCCGCCTCGGTAGTATAGTCAAAATCGCCTGTACCCAGCAACTGTCCAGGCTTGGCGTGTTTGCTGTTGGTGTCGCCACTCTGGATCATAAAGTCCTTGATGACGCGATGGATGAGCAACGAGTCATAAACACCCATCTTCGTGATTTTCAGGAAGTTGTCACGAGTCTGTGGCGTCTCGTCATAGAGGGCGATGCGGATATTGCCCGCTGTGGTTTCAAACAACACCTCCGTGCTCTTCGTCTGAGCGGAGACGGGAAGGGCGATGAGGGTGACTAGGGAAATGAGGGAAATTAGGGTTCTGCGCATAGTGGTAATTATTGTTATAAAAGTTCTTTTAGCCACAGATTACACCGATTCACACAGATTAAGAGATTCACACAGATATTCTCTTCTGTGATAATCAGTTCTTCTGTGTTAATCTGTGGCTCTTTATTCATATTTACTTGATTTTCAGTTTCTCGGCCCATTTGCCTTTGAACAGGCGGGTGAGGAAGATGCTGCCACGGAAGAGCAGTTCGATGGCCATCGCCGTCCAGACACCCTTCAGTCCAAACTTCGGGGCGAGGGTGGCAGCCATTGTCAGACGTACTGCCCACATTGAGCCGAGGCTCATGATGGCAGGGATGATCGTGTCACCAGCACCGATAAACACACCGTTACAGACGATGGCAGCAGCAAACATCGGTTCTGCCCACGCCTCAATACGGAGCACCTGCGTACCCAGGGCAATCACCTCCTCGACGGGCGACATCAGCGCCATCAGTTCTGGGGCGAAGATCCACATCAGCACGCCCATCAGCGTCATCACGCCGATGCCCAGTGCCACAGACATACGGGCGAACGACCGTGTGAGTAGCCTCTGTCCGGCTCCGATGCCCTGTCCGACGAGTGTCGTGGCAGCCTCCGCGATGCCATAGCCAGGCATATAGCACAGACTCTCTACCGTGATGGCCAACGAATGAGCAGCCATAGCGATCGTACCCAACGGTGCCACAATCATCGTACTCACGATATACGCGCCTCCCATCAGCAGGTGCTGCAGTCCCATTGGTGCACCGATCTTCACGGCCGTCGAGACAACGTCGGAGGTAGGACGGAAGGATTTCGAGGGCCTTCGAACAAGCGAAAGCATCTTCGACCTGACCAGCAGGAAATACATCATCGCGCAGGCCGTCACCAGCATTGCCAGTCCCGTACCCACGGCAGCGCCCATCACGCCCATACCTAATATATATATAAAGATGTAGTTGAACACCACGTCCATCACGCACATGCCGATGTTCAGCATCGAGGGAATCTTCATGTTGCCCGAGCATTTCAGCATCGAGCCCGCCAGACCTTCCATCTGGAAGAAGATGCCACTGAAACCGAAAATGGCGAAATAGAGCGAGGCGTCGTGGGCGATCTCTTCATTGCCGCCGAGCCAGTAGGGTAGGTAGGGTGAGATGCAGAGTGCCGTGATGGAGATGACGAGCGCCCAGATCATACAACAGACGATTGACTGCCTGAGCACCCTTCGTGCAGCCTCCATATCGTTCGCACCGATGAAATGCGCCACCTGTACGGAGAATCCCATGTTCGCCGCCGAACCCAGTCCGCCCATCAGCCAGCCAGTCGTCTCCACCAGTCCGATGGCTGCCGAAGCCTTCGCGCCCAGATGCCCCACCATCGAGGCATCGATGAAGAACATCACCGTCGCCGAGATCTGCGCGAGGATGGAGGGAATACTCAAGCTGACGATGAGCCACAGTTTCTCACGCTGTGTCATCGTACGCCCTTCCCGGATGTAGGAAAGCAACAATTCGCTGTTCTTCAGTTTCTTCATTTCTTAAACAATGATGCAAAAGTACAAATAAAAATGGATAATTCTTCATTTTTCACTTTTTTTGTCGTAACTTTGCGCCGAAAAAACGAATAACATGACACGAACACCACTTTTCCGATGGACTTGTCTGCTGACGCTTCTTGCCGCCGTTGCCTCCTGCAACTGGGGCGATCAGGCAGGCAGTCGCGTCGCTCTCACTCCCGAACAGATACGTCTCGAGCACATCAACACCATCGACAGCACCACCCTCAGCACCATCCTCAACCCCGATTCTGTCGAGGGAGCCGACACGCTGGCATCCCTCTCTGCCGACGCCTGGATGCTCATCGACGACGCCACAGGTATGGTCATCAGTCAGAAATACGCCAACGAACCCCGTTTCATGGCCTCGCTCACAAAGATGATGACCTGTCTGCTTGCCCTCGAGTACGGCAATCTGACTGATACCGTCCGCATCACCGAGGATGTCTTTATCTGCCGTGACTCCCGTGTGCGCCTGGGCGAAGGATATCTGCTGGGCGACCTGCTCTACGAGATGATGCTCCAGAGCGACAACGATGCCGCCTATGCCCTGGCGAAGCACGTCGGAGGCGACACCATCCGTTTCTGTGAGATGATGAACGAGAAGGCTGCCTACCTCGGCATGGAGAACACCCACTTCGCCAACCCCAATGGCATGCCTGCCCCCGACAACTACAGTTCGGCCAACGACCTTATCCGCTTGGCCCGTTATGCTATGCGCGACAGCCTGTTTGCCACCATCGTGGGCACGAAAGAACAGAAAGTTCCTATGATTGACGGTCGTCACATGAACTGTTATAACACCAACGTGCTACTCTCTTCCTACGACGGCTGCATCGGCGTCAAGACGGGTTACACGCGCCAGGCTGGCTACTGTCTCGCCTCTGCCGCCACTCGCGACGGTCGTACGCTCTACTGCGTCCTCCTCCACAGCCGTTCCCAGCGTACCCGCTTCACCGAGTCCGCCATCCTCCTCGACTACGGCTTCCGCGTCATGAAGAAAATGTCTTCATGAATATTTTTTTATATCAAGAATTAGAGAATTTCCTCTAAATTCAAAGCATCTTTAGATGAATCTCACATTGTATAATTCTCTAATTCTCAAATTCTTGATAAATAGAGATTACGTGTGGCCATTTTCTTTTTCGATGACCAGCTGGCGCATATTCTTGAGCAGGTCGCTGGCGAAGATGAAGTCCGTGAGGCGGGTGTTCGTCGAGTGCATGATCTCGTCGCTCTTCCCCTGCCACTCCTTGTGGCCCTCATAGATAAAGATGATATTCTCGCCAATGCCCATCACCGAGTTCATATCGTGCGTATTGATGATCGTGGTGATGTCAAACTCCTTCGTGATGCCCTGCAGCAGGTCGTCGATCACGAGGCTCGTCTTCGGATCCAGTCCTGAGTTCGGCTCGTCGCAGAAGAGGTATTTCGGATTCAGTGCGATGGCACGTGCTATAGCCACGCGCTTCTGCATACCACCCGATATCTCCCCAGGGAACTTCTCCTCCGCTCCTACGAGATTCACACGGTCCAGACAATCCATCGCCCGTTTCCTGCGCTCGCGCAGGTTCATCGTCGAGAACATATCCAGGGGGAACATCACGTTCTCCAAGACCGTCATCGAGTCAAACAGAGCAGCACTCTGGAAGATCATGCCCATCTCCCGGCGCATGTGCACCTTCTCGCTCTTCGACATCGCCACAAAGTCGCGCCCGTCGTAGAGCACCTGTCCGCTCGTCGGGTCGAACAGTCCCACGAGGTTCTTCATCAGCACCGTCTTTCCCGATCCGCTCTGGCCGATGATGAGGTTCGTCTTGCCATCCTCAAACACGGTCGAGATGTCCTTCAGCACCTCTCGGCCCTCAAAGCTCTTGCAAAGATTCTTCGTCTCGATCATGACAGCAGCTGGGTTAGGAAGACATCACTAAACAATATGAGTACGCTCGAGGTGACGACGGCATCGGTCGAGGCCTTGCCTACGTTCACCGATCCGCCCTCCACGGTATAGCCGCAGAAAGCCGGCACACTCGAGATGATAAAGGCGAAGAACTGGCTCTTGATGATCGACATCCACATGAACCAGGGCTTGAACGAGTGCTGCAGACCCAGCGTCAGATCGTCGGGAGGCAGTACGTGGCCGACGTATGCGGTGGCGTAGGCGCCGAGGATACCCGTGGCCGAAGAGAAGATCACGAGGAACGGCATGATCGTCAGCATACCCATGATCTTCGGCAGGATGAGATACGAGGCAGAGTTCACGCCCATGATCTCCAGGGCGTCGATCTGCTGCGTCACGCGCATTGTGCCCAGCTCCGAGGCGATGTTCGACCCCACCTTGCCGGCGAGGATCAGACACATGATCGAACTCGAGAATTCCAGTAGCAGGATCTCACGCGTGGTATAGCCCGACACCCATCGTGGCATCCACGGGCTCTGGATGTTCAGCTTCATCTGGATGCAGATCACGGCTCCGATGAAGAACGAGATGAGCAGCACGATGCCGATGGAGTTCACGCCCAACTGCGCCATCTCCTTCACATACGACTTGAAGAACATGCGCATCCGTTCAGGCACCGAGAACGTTCGTCCCATCACGATCAGGTAGCGACCTAATATTGCTAAGTATTTCAGTATTATCATTTTGTTTACTCCCAAGCCTTCCACCACCAAGCCATCATCTTGACATCGTTGTTATACCGTCTGTAATAGCCGTAGTTCGGATCCTGCGGCACGAACATCGACACGCCGTGGAATTTCTCCTTCGTCACCTCGAAGTCCGTGTAGTAGATGTACCATGACTTGTTCACCGCCCAGCTCGTGGCGAGCGTCTTGTCGACGACCACTCGGTCGAACACCTGCTTCCACTGCTTGTACTCCGCGTCGGTGGCATATTGCTTCACGAAGTCACCGGCATCGTAGAAGATATTATAATTAGAATTGAATCTCCCGGGCGACTCGTTGTAATAATGTATCAGCCCCGTCATGTCCGGATACTCCGTGTCCATACGGCCGTAGATGGCCTTCAGCACGTCGTGCGTCGCCTCGGCCAGCGCTTCCATGTCGCTCGTCTTCGCCACTGATAGCGGAATATAGTCCTCATAGCATTCGGCATACTTCTGCATGATGCCCCTCGCAGCATTCTCGCGCTTGAACATCTCGGGCACCACCGTGGCATAAGGTGCTCCGGGGTCTGGGATTTCTGCCGGCGAGCCGACGACATAGTCCGTCGCGTTCCGCAGCTCGTAGATCGACTCTAAGCACATGAAGTTACAGCAGTCGCCCATGATAAATTCCAGATGCGGCTGCTTCTCCAGTATGCGTCCGATGGTGGGGAAATTCATAAGTGGACCGTTGTTTGAATACGGACTGTTGGAACCGTTGTCCACGCCGTAGGCCCTCGAATAGGCGATGGAGTCTGCTTTCAGCCAGCCCGAGGCGTGGCTCCACAGCACCAGGCCGTAGCCCTGGGTGGCGGGGTAGTGGCCGTAGGCATACGTCAGCACCTTCTCAAACACGTGCGGGTCGCTCGAATATTCGTCCTTGTCACTGATCTGCATATCGGCGATCGACACCGAGTCCTTCAGCTGACCGTTCACCATGCGGGCCAGCCAGGGCAGTTCGTCTTCCTTCGCCCGGTCAAACCACACCAGCAACTGGTCGTCCTCCGTCAGCAGAAACGAAGCATCCATGATCTCCTTGAGGTCTTCCTCAGCATAGTCCGACAGCGAGTTCTCTCCCGCCATATAGACGAGCACCGTCCGTGTCTGTGGCGTCTTCGTTTCGTCGTCGTCCTTACCGCAGGCCGACAGCAGCGCCACGCAAACCAGTACTATTATAATCTTATATTTCATCTTCTTCATTTTCTTCTTTGACGTTGCAAAGGTACAACTTTTTTCTGACACCACAAAAAAATCAAAAGAAAATGCAGAAAACGGACTTACAAACACACAAAAGAGGACCGACAGTTCCTCCTTCACCTCTACATTAGGAGTGAACACGGTGCGGCGAACGCTGATCAGGTTGGTCTTTACTTTAATAGCCATAATTCAATCTAGTTTAGTTTTTGTGTTTGTAAATAAAATTATTAATACTCTGATTGTCGCCTTACTCAGCTTCATTGAGGTGCAGTTAAGGTAAATAATTGCAACTGTTAATGCGTACAATTCCGTTTTGGAACTTTATCTATACCGGCACGCTGTATGCCCTGCACCGCAAGGTGAACCAGAGGAATTTCGGTACGGGTATGAGCACCCGACTTGCTGTGATCCCATTGCCTGACAAGGGTATGGCTCAGCGGCATCAGAAGAGAGATCCCAGTGCCAATGAGACCCTTCGCACTTGGGCTTATCGTTTGGATCGGGTCGAAGGGGAAATCCCCATCGAACCTCTCAACGACGAGACCTTTGATTGGCAGTCCAGCCGCTTGGAGATTGCAGAGTTCAACGGCGATAAAGCAGATAGAACACTCTTGAAGCGAATCCCGTACTACGGCATAGGCGTTTCATTGCCCTTCATCCTGATGCGCCATTGGGATGAGTGGCAGGAGTCCAAGACGCTGACAATGGATGATGTTGACAAGCGGCTTTGCCGCCTGGCAATGGAAATCCAATACAAGTGCCAGCAGTTCTTCTTTGGTGAGATGGCGTTCAACTACTTTGCCGACCAGAACAAGGAGTTCGTGGTACGCCGCAGGACTACCCGTTTTGACGATTGCTACCGAAAACTGCCTGATGAGTTCAAGACGCAGCAGATGATGGATTCATTCCAGTGCTCTCAGCCAACGGCTTCGCGCAACATCACCCGATTCCTTCAGGATGGCATCATCGAGCGCATAGCCCACGGTACGTATAGGAAAATCCTTCAGGAGTTGCCGTAAAGTATGCAAATATTCAAGTATTCAATTAGGACAAGACGTGCAATCAGGTAAGTTGTAATCTCTCTCTCTTCATTTGCCGCCGATATACCCCCCAAAAGGTATGTCGGCGGCATTATGCTTAACAGCCTATTGGGGTCGGCATTAAGAAGCAATGATGTGTGATTTGTGCTTAAAAGTTTGGAGGAAAATAAGAAAAGTATTACCTTTGCAGGCAAATTATAATGATTATGGATACGATAAAGAAACTTTTTGCACAGAAACTGATGGATATCAAGGCCATCAAGTTGCAGCCCAGCGAGCCCTTTACATGGGCTTCGGGCTGGAAGTCACCCATTTATACCGACAATCGCAAGACACTGGGCTTTGCTGATGTTCGCTCGTTTGTGAAATTAGAGCTCTGCCATGCCATCCAGCAGTATTTCCCTGAGGCTGAAGCTGTGGCCGGCGTGGCTACAGGTGCTATCGCACAGGGTGCTTTGGTGGCTGACGAGTTAGGCTTGCCATACGCCTACGTGCGTCCGAAGCCCAAAGACCACGGAATGGGCAATCAGGTAGAAGGCGAACTGAAGAAGGGAGCGAAGGTGATAGTAGTGGAAGACCTGATTTCTACCGGTGGATCGAGCCTGAAGGCTGTGGCTGCCCTGCGTGAATACGGTGTGGAGGTCATCGGCATGGTGGCATCGTTTACTTACGGCTTCCCTGTTGCTGAGGAGGCTTTCCGAGAGGCTGGTGTGAAGCTGGTTACGCTGAGCGACTACAATGCCGTGTTGGAGCAGGCTGCCGAGACGGGCTATATCAAGCAGGAAGACCTTGAGGTTCTGAAAGAGTGGCGTAAGGATCCCAGTGTGTGGGGAGTATAAAATAATAAGGAAGTATGACGAAATTTGAAAGTAGTGTTAAG
>JAEEGH010007774.1_pt1 | contig 25617 bp, 26 predicted proteins | sample 9134181 | NCBI WGS metagenome assembly JAEEGH01 (sample SAMN16246544, study PRJNA631951) | gut metagenome | biome: gut microbiome; feature: rumen; material: DP-attached | host: Bos | place: Iran: Karaj | collected 2018-10
CTTCTCAAGGGCCTGTACGGCTATGAGGACTGCTATAACACATACGAGCCCCGCGGCAACTGCATCGTGACGGGCGGCGGAATCGAGGAGAACGGCGGATGGTTCGGAACATACATCGGACACATGACGGATGATCTTATGTCTCTGGATAACCTCTCGCTCGTGAAGTCGAACTACGACATGCTGCAGTACGGGAGTGTGTACGAGGACCCGAATGCATACTCTACGGTAAGGTATTACTACTTTGACCCTGTGACTAACCAAAAAGTCGAGATCAGCGAGGAAGAATACTATTCATATCTTCCGGACGAGACTGTGCAGCCTCTCAAGGGGACGATGTCAACTGACTATTTCCTCGAGGCGCTCGGGGTGTAAGATGGTATAAGGAGGGCAGAGCTATGAGCACCGATATCAGCAGCATCACGACCGAAGGCATTACGATGAGATACATGAAGTTCGGGACAGGTCCCAGGACCATGGTCATACTTCCCGGTCTTGCTGTTAAGAGCGTGCTGCTCTCTGCTGATGCCATAGCAAACCAGTACAAGTCAGTAACGGAAGACTTCACTATATACCTTTTCGACAGGAGAGAGGAGCTTCCCGATAACTACACCATCGAGCAGATGGCGGAAGACACCGCAAATGTGATGAAAGCACTCGGACTCTCCGGGGTGTATCTCTTCGGCGCTTCGCAGGGCGGCATGATGAGCCTCGTTATCGCGGCAAGATACCCTGAGCTTGTCTCAAAGCTCGTGGCGGGTTCTACTTGCGCGAGATTCGACGACAGCAACAGCTCTCTCTCAGAATGGGTAACACTTGCCGAAGAAGGCAGGGGCGAGGATCTCTGCCTCGGGTTCGCATCGAAGATCTATCCCGCATCAATAGCAGAAGCCACGCAGGATTTCTTCGCAGATACCGGAAGGTCCGTGACGGAAGAAGAGTTTGCCAGGTTCGTTGTTCTCGCGAAAGCAACAGACGGCTTCGACATCACACCTGAACTTAAGAACATAGAATGCCCCGTGCTGGTCCTCGGTGCGGAAGACGATCTCGTTCTCGGAGGACAGGCTTCAAGGGACATCTACGAGGCTCTCGAACCGCAGGGTAAGGCAGAGCTCTACATGTACGACGGATACGGTCATGCGGCCTTCGATACGGCTCCGGATTACCTCGCGCGCATGTGCGCGTTCTTTTTAGCGTAAACCGCCAAACGAGAAAAATATATCGAAATTCGATAAAAAACTCTTGAAAAACAGAAATCTGAGTGTTACCATACCGGTATAAGGTCGACCTAATCCTATATCGGAGGTACATACTATGGGCTATAACAATGGGATCATCAGATGGACGAAGATCGCCACACTCATGTTCATTGGCATAACGGTAGTAGGCGATATCTTCGGGATCGTTATTACGAAGTATATCGCGCTTATCTGGGCGGGCGTAACTGAAGTAGAGAAGATCGCACTGCTCTCGGTAGTGTTCTATCTCGGAACAGTCGGAGCATACGTAGTTCTATTCTCCCTTCTGAAGCTTCTTACCAACATGAGCAAGGATAAGGTCTTCGACCGTCAGAACACCAAGCTGATGGGTATCATTACGGCAGCACTCATAGGCATCGCAGTTGTATGCGTCGCAGGCGGATTCATCTGGTTCGGATGCTGGGAACTTACTATCGTGTCGCTGTTCATGGCGCTGGTCGTAATGAGCGTTAAGGTCGTCTTCGACAAGGCCATTACGATGAAGGAAGAGATGGATCTTACGATCTAAAGGAAGGAGGAAGATCATGATCATAGTTAATCTGGATGTAATGATGGCAAAACGCAAGATCTCCTCCGGAGAACTGGCTGCAAGAGTGGGGATAACTCAGGCAAACCTGTCGATACTTAAGAACCAGAAGGCAAAGGCCGTAAGGTTCTCGACTCTCAACGATATATGCAAGGCACTTGACTGCCAGCCGGGAGATATTCTCGAGTACAAAGAGGACTGATCACAAATGAACAACACAGTAACACTTAAGAGGCTGGGGATCGCCCTGGCCTATCCCTTGGCATACGCTTATGTCAGGCTGATGATGGACTTCAACGACACTTTCGTGATAGATCCGTCAGGCGGCAACGGACATATGAATGTCTCGATAGCATATCCGCTGTTTGCATTTATATTCATCGTTATCAATGAATTGGTAAGGCGCGGACGCCGCGGCAATGAAGCTCCTTCAACAGAGACTGTATTCTGGTACGGCATAACATTCCTGGCAGGACTTACGGCATGCTTCGGCCCGAATGAACTGCTGTCGCTCTTCGGAATGCATCTGAGCGCCGTATATTCGGTCCTGGTATCGAATAATGTCCTTCTCGGAGGAGGCACTACAGGATTCCTTCCGGCAGATCTCATAAGCGGCTTCTGCGTAAGGCCTTTCGCAGGCTTTCCGAACGTAGTGCTCGACTGGAGATTCTTCGGAAAGTCTTCGGATGAAAGTAATAGATCAGGTGCACGCATCAAGAATCTGATCGGCGGCATCGTATTTACTGTCCTGATGTGCGGCCTGCTCCTGATGTCGATCGGCTTCATGGCAATGATCGACGCGGATCTCGCACATGTGATCGAATCGGTGCTTAACGGATTGTTCAGCTATCTGAGCTTCAAGACTGTTGCCGAGATAATAGTCCGCATGATCTTCGCGGTGCCCGTATGCTTCTATCTGTACGGCCTCATCTCAAGGTCTGCATCATCCGACGGTAAGAACGAGGGCAAGGTTGCTTCCGTGCTCAACAGTCTCCGTGCCAAGGGCAAGACGGTCTCTTCGACGCTCGTCTATATCGCGGCAGGAGTGTTCGTCGCAGCGTATGCAGTGTTCTTCGTTAAGCGTCTTATGTACATGCTCGGAGGATTCACCGGAAACGTGCCGGAAGGCATGCTCGTCTCGCACTATGCCAGGGAAGGATTCTTCGAGTTAGCCGGGATCATGGCGGTAAATATGTGCGTTTATCTCGCGATCACCCTTCTCGGCAAGACCGATGAGGGCGGCAGGTTCTCGAAAGCAGCGCGTGTCCTTGTGACTATGCTGATGTCGGAGAGTATCGTTTTCGCTGTGGTCGCGATGAGCAAGCTTGTGCTCTACTACAGTATCTACGGTTATACGCCGATGAGGATCCTCGCGATGTGGGGCACTCTCGCGCTGGGATTTGCTTCCGTGATGACGATCCTTACCGTGAACCGCTCGAGGACGCACGTCCGCGCAGGTATCCTCTTTACCGCGGTATCGTACATCGCGATCTGCGTGCTGTCAGGAATACTGGAGGCTTTGAGTTGATATGGCAATGAAGAAGGTAGCGGTCGTCACAGCGGATATCGGCATGATACTGGCCATGTTTCTGCCCGTCGTGTGCCTGCTCTCAGAATGCTTCGATTCGGCAGTGAACGGGGTAGTGCCCTCCGGGTTCGGATACGGCCTGGTCGGTGACAAGTTGATCTACGGTGCCGAAGCCTTCTTCAACACCATGGCGTTCTATCTGTATTTCGGCTTTGTGTTCGTTTTTATGTGGATAGCATGGGTAGTACTGACATTTGCGTTTACGGTATTTACGGTGATATATGTCAGAAGGAAGAAGTGAGCACCATGGCAGAGTTCACTCGCATTATCTGTTGTTGTAGAATGTAGGCAGTATAAATTCTGTGAGGTTATCTATGATCAACGTTAATCCCGGTGTAACGAGTGTCTTCAAGCAGGCTGTCCTTCTGATAGCCACCGATGTCTGGATCAGGGAATGTCCCAGGGAGGTCAGGAGAGAGGATTACTACTGCTATCTCAAGTTCGACTCGGAGGATGCCTGTGCAGAAGCCGTAAAGGGCAAGCAGACACAGCCTGTATTCTCTGTGGAGAGGATTAACGAGCCGGCTGATGTGTTCCAGTATAAGACACCGGGCGGTGAGCCGGAACTGTATATAAGACCTCGCGGAACGCAGAGCTTCTACGGCATGGATTGTTCCGACTGTGCCGACGATAAAGCGGCTTTTGCCAAGTTGATGAATGCGATGCCTGACGAGAGTCAGATCATGAGCAGCCTTTGTGAAGAACAGGATCACGTAATGATCAGCTTCAGCTGCAGTGCCAATTACGAGAAGTTCTTTACCATCGTTCTGTTCAGAGACGGCAATGCTTACTATTACGAGAATCCGCTCATAGGAGCACCTGATGCTGACCATGCCAAAGAGCGTGAGGCAGAACTGGAGCAGATGCTCGGCAAGATCGATGAAGAGACTCTTATCAGCGATATGACCCGCTGTGTGCAGAACTGCAATCTGTGGAAATCGATGAAGAGCGTTAAGGCTCCGGTCGAGAACAGGGGTCAGAGAGGGTTCTTTATTGATTATTCGGTGTATAACAGAGAGCCGTATTCATATAGCTATGAGCCTGATGATAAGACGAAGAAAGACTATCAGTCCAAAGGTCTCTGCGATTACTGCGGCAGCTCCTTTGAGGCATCTCTTATCAAGAAGTGCCGGATCTGCGGACAGAGGAAAGATTACTGATCCGGATTCAGGCTCTCTTTTTACCGCCGCTGTATTTGCGGCTGGTGGCCAGTAAGACGATACCTTCTATCACGCCCCAGAGCCAGGAGAAATAACCCGGAGACATCCATACGGTCAAGTCCGAGGTCGGCGGCATGAAGTCAATGCCAAGATCGCTTATGCCGCCGCTGCTGAGAATATCGATGAACAGCAGTGCAATTGGCAAAAACGGCACTATGATCAATAGTATATGGAGAACGCCTCGTACAGGCTGCTTCATTAAGAAGTTATGCACACCCAGATAGCCGAAGAAGATTCCCAGAACTCCGGATGCGATAACCCGTTCACGGCTGAACCTGCCGTATTTGTCCTTCTTGACCGGTTCAGTTCTCGGCGGTTCAGAGGGAGCAGCGGGTGGCACAGGCTGTGTATAGGAAGGATTGCTCACAGGTGTTCCGCAGTTGCGGCAGAATCTCGCCTGATCGTTTACTTGTGCACCGCAGTTTGAACAGAACATCGACTACCTCCGTAAATATGTCAGATTGATAGTATAATTATGTAATCACTCTATAGTGTATCAAAGGAGAGGGAATTATGGCCAACAATGCACCGGGGAATGGTAAAAAACTGAAGACCGTACTTGCGGTTGTCTTAACAATTGCAGTCCTTTGTGCGCTGGTGACCGGCGGTGTTCTCATATTCTTTGTTACGCCACATACAATGCATTTTGACTCTGTATATCAGGTATCAGCCAACAAGATCGATGGTAAATACCTCTATCATGCAAGCAGTAACGGCCTGGTATCCCTTCTCAAAGCGGATGACGATCTTGCAACCGTTTACGGGAGCAACGGCGAAGATGATTTTGACCTGGGAACGCAGGATGTAAGAGTAAAGGCAACAGGAATCGATACTTACAGAACGGACAACTCCGGGGTCTTCGTATCTTTCCCTGCGATTGTATATGAATATGTCGGGGAGTGAAGGTCATGAATAAAACAAGCACCAAACTAGTCCTGTCAATTGCAGGATTTTTGGTTTCAAATCTATGGCTCATAGCCAAAGGTGTTACCAAAGGAGCTGCAGACTTTTTTATATCTCCGGTAGTAGAGGAGACCATTGTATTTATCCTATTACAGTTATTCGTGATAGCTGTTTACTTTATCCGCCCGCTCACTGCAAAGACGTCTCGATTGATCTATTGGTGCGTTTCTGAAGCTCTTGTCATAGCCACTGTTTGGTTTTGGGGGATATTTATCGTCGGGCCCATATGGCTTCTGTAACAAGCTGCAAAGTGTATTTGTCGTAAGTTTGTCGTACGATGATTCTGCCAAAACTCTGAAACTATTGAATCTATTGACTTTCAGGGCATGATGGTTCTCTATGGTTCGAAACATCATATTTCCTCCATCTGTTGATGGTTTTTATGATGTTATAATGGATTCGACAGAGTATTCCTCTGTTGTATTCATTTACATAGGATGATGATTCATCTTTTGATATGGTAGAAGAGCGAATGTATAGATTTTCACGTATATGTCGGTGTTATCAAGTCTGAAAGACTTATTACATGGAAAGAAAACAATAAACCGTTCGATATCCTCGAAAACGAGATTAAGATAACCGGAACAGATTGGCCAACGTTTCTTTCATATGCTTCCAATCTGTTCACAGATTAAGAACAGGTGGATTGGGGCAGTTTTGCTTACAGAGCTACAAAACCTCAACTGAGAAAACTGATCGAAATGACAAATTGTGAGATCAAAGGGTTGGAGAGACTCCCGGATGAAAACCTGGGCGTAGTATTTATAGAGATGTCGTAACCCTTGTGTTTATTGGCTTTCGGCAGTTTTTGCGCATTTGTCGTAAGTTTTGTCGTAAGGGTACGCTTCCGTGGCGTGAAAATGCCTGGAAGCCTTGATTTTATTGTGTTTCCTGATTTCTCATGGTGGATGCGGTTCGAACTGTACCCGTTCCACCATCCGGATTGTGGAGAAGGAAGGAAACTTGCGTAAAAAGTAATGAATTATTGATAATAAGTATGGATAAAGATTATCGATTGTGATATAAAATATTTTTGAAAATTACAAGCAGCATATTGCCGCTTGATTAATGTTACGGGGTGTTTTATGAATAAGATCCAAACACGAATTGTCTCTCTTCTTGTTGCAATAACGATCACTATCGGTCTATTGCCCGGGTTGAGAGTAAATGCAGAAGTTGTTAAAGAAGGCACTTGCGGAGAAGGTGTCTCCTGGACACTTGATGATGCAGGAACACTTACCATCTCCGGCTCTGGCGATATAAAGAGTTACTCTAAAAATGGTGCTCCTTGGAATGACTATATTGATAGTATTAAGTCCATTGTTATAGGTGATGATGTAACGTCAATTGGATCTTATGCTTTCTGTGAATGTAATAATGCTGTTAGCATCCAGATCGGTTCAAAAGTCGCATCGATTGGAGCATATGCATTTTATAAATGCACAAGCATAACGAGTATTACCCTTCCTGATAGTGTTAAATCGATTGGTGGTGGAGCATTTAACGGTTGCTCAGGGCTTACAAGTATTAATATTCCTAATGGCGTTTCTGTAATTAACTACTATACCTTTCATGGTTGTTCAAGTCTAACAAGTATTACGATCCCAGAGGGTGTTACAACTATAGAAATGTATGCGTTTGAAAATTGTACAGGTTTAACTAGTGTTGAGATCCCCGCAAGTGTTACAACTATAGAAATGTATGCGTTTAGAAAGTGTTCAAGCCTAACAAGTATTACAATCCCCGATGGTGTTACCACTATAGAAAAGGAAGCATTTAATAATTGTTCAAGTTTAACCAGTGTTGAGATTCCCGCCAGTGTTACTTCATATGGTGGATGGGTATTTGAGGATTGTACTAATCTTAAAAATGTTACTATCGCTGATGGATCAACTATAATTGGAAACCTTGAGTTTGCCGGATGTACAAGCCTGACAAGAATAAACATACCTGATAGCGTAACTACATTAGGGAATAAATCTTTCGCTTATTGCTCAGCCCTTACAAGTGTATATATGGACAAATCACTTAAAACACAATGTGAAAACAAAAATGTGTTCTATTGCTGCCCTGACAATCTCCAAATCAACTATTACGAATACGATATAACATACACTCCTGGTGAAAACGGAACAGTAAGTGGAGAAAACAATATAGAAAAATCTGCATCAACAGATACAATAAACCTGATCGTAACCCCTGCAACAAATTACGTTATAGATACTGTGACTGTAACAGATAGCACCGGTTCAACCCCTATAGATCCTGATGCAAATGGTAACTATTCATTCACTATGCCTTCAGAAGATGTATCAGTAGAAGCCACATTCAAATTGGACCAAAAGACCATAACATTCGCAAATGAAGACGGCACAGTGCTTCAGTCTGGAAAAGTAGATTGCGGAACCATGCCTTCTTACTCAGGTGCAACACCGGCTAAGGCTGCTGATGAACAGTACACTTACACATTCTCGGGTTGGACACCAGTGATTGTTCCTGTAACAGGCGATGCTACCTATACAGCAGTCTTTACAGCGATCGCAAAGACCAATAATTCTGAATCAAATGAAGTTTTACCTGCAGTCACAAGTGGTATCGCTCATGTTCAGGATATAGGTAATGTAACTACCTATGCAGATGAGGAGACAGGTTTCCTGTACCTCGGTACTGAAGGCCAGTGTAAGCGCCTTGAGTCTATCACTCTGTATTTTGATAATCCTACGGAATATTCCGGAACTCTCGAGTACAGAGTACATGTCCAGGATATAGGTTGGACAGACTGGGTAACGGCAGGTAATCCTGCAGGAACTACAGGTCAGGCAAAGCGTATCGAAGCTATCGAGATCAGACTGACTGGCGAGCTCGCAGATAACTATTCTGTCTTCTATGGCGTACATATCCAGGATTACGGAGACATGCAGGGATGGGTACAGGATGGTGCTCTTGCAGGAACAACAGGTGAATCCAAGAGGATAGAAGCTCTTGCAGTAGTAATCGTACCTAAGGGTATGGAAGATAACATCTCCGTACAGTACAGAGTACATGTACAGGACTATGGCTGGGAAAGCTCATATGCTTCTGACGGTAAGATGGCAGGCACATCAGGCCAGTCCAAGAGACTTGAGGGAATAGAGATGTTCCTGACAGGTTGCCCTTATTCAGGTGGAATCCAGTATAAGACACACATCCAGGATATCGGCTGGGAGAGCGGATGGACCAAGAATGGCGAGATGAGCGGAACACAGGGCCAGTCTAAGAGACTTGAAGGTATCTGTATCGAGCTCTACGGTGAAGTAGCTGAGTACTATGACATCTATTACAGAGTACATGCACAGGATATCGGCTGGATGGCTTGGGCAAAAAACGGCGAGTGTGCAGGCACGGCAGGAAGATCTGCAAGACTCGAAGGAATCCAGATCGTGCTCGTTCCCAAGGGAGATCCCGCACCTTCAGCGACATACGAAGGCATTACTTCTGTAACAGAGAAGGCTTTTATTGAAGGATTCTGAGAATCAGTATAAAAAAGCAAAGTGAAGGCCGGTCCGCAAGGGCCGGTTCTTCTTTGTAAAGTGGTGGGAAGCAGTACTTCCCACAATAAATAATCTAAGTTCTAACCGGATGATATAATGTGTTTGACAGAGCGATCATCACTATAATGTGCAAAGCGTGTGGGGATATATATGAAGTATTTCAGAGTGCACATGAAAGATTGTGCTTACATCACAAAGCAGCCCAGGGGCATCTTTACGGCTGTAGGCAGGCTTGTATCAAGCAAGACGTTAACGGAAGAAGAGGAGAAAGAATACTGGCGCAACAGAGAGTATTTCGAGAGAGTCCTGCCTGTTCCTCCTTTCTATGAGAAGAATAATCCTGACGGCGCCGTCACGTGGTTCAAGGATAGTGCCGAAGCGAAGGATATCTGGGATCAGATGACGTTCTACCGTGAGATGTGTAATAAGTACGGTATAAAGCTCTATGTCTCCGAATGCGATGAGATCCCGGGTGTGCTTATATATGAGGATGCTTTCCAGATAGCCGTTAAGGATCAGCCGGAAGATGCGGTAATAATCACCAGGGAACTCTAACTGCTGTGCCTGCAACTTTCCGATGTCCATGCCTGTATAGAAGGTATAAACGGACAGCGGAGGTAAAGAAGATGAGTGCTATCCTGGAGAAAGTGGCAGTGATCGGAGTTACATTGGCGATGGTGTTTGGCGGCTTGTGCTCGTGCACGCGCTATGCAACGGATTATGATCTCGAGACAAACGATGCCGAATACGGTGTTTATGACAAATGGAACGTCTGCAAGCGTGACATGAACGGTCAGGTGTATCTGGACGTCTGGAACAGCAGTTCTTACAAGACTTCCGAAGAGCAATGCTGGTTCAGAGTCTATGATTCCGCCCTCGAAGCAACGAAGGCATATAATGCCATGAAGGAAAAGTACGAGGACTTCCGCGGATTGACGGAAGAAGGTATGAACTGGTTTATCGGCGATGAACCGGATGTGTGCGATGCGACCATAGAGGCGATGGTATATCTTCAGGGCAACATGATCATCATAGCTGAGCTGAATCTCTATGGCGAAGGCAATTGGATGGAGGATGAGAACGGCGAGTATGTCCTGGTCGCAGGCGGTTCCATAGACAATTCATACCTCAAGGATTACGTCCTGGAGAACGCTTCCGAGATGGAGAAACTCGTCATGGAAGATGTTCTCGGGTATTGATCGAACGCTATTTTGCAAATTGACTTCTGTTCGAGAGATTATAACGCAGAAAGTGAGGCTCAGAAGATCACGGCCAGATCTTCGGAAAGCTTTTGCTTCTTGCCCTCAGGCTCGTTGTACTTTACCGTTATAGCCTTCATGCCTGTCTTGGTCTTGTAGAAGATCTTAGGCGGAACACGGAGCTTCATCCACCATCCGTCCGGATACGTGACCTTGATGAAGTGGCGCGAATACCTGTAGCCGGCCTGCCTTTCCATGCTCTGTACGGTGCAGTCTGCTACGGTATACTCGTGCTTGTTGATGAGACTTATGCACTTGAAGGTAGGCATCATGAGAATGAAGACGAAGACTAATGCGCCGATGAGCATAAGTGCATAGATGACCGTGCATACCACTATGGTCTCCTCGTCGTAGTTGTCCCTGATCATCATGTTCTCAGAGAGGCACATCGCCAGGACCGCCACAGGGATCACAGGCGTGAGGAGCAGGATATTCTGAATATAGTTGAATCTTATCTGCTTTACGATAAGCTCGTGGTCATCGTCGTTGGCTTCGCGGTAGATCATCACAGTGCTCCTGTTAAGGTAATAACTGAATAATAACCTATGTCGCGGTCAGAGCCAATAGTCAGACTATGTCTGTGAGCTTCTTCATAGATCCTCCTGTATTTACATTCGTTTTATTGAAAGCAATGTATAGCCGGCACCTGATACGATCTCCCGGCACTCGTCGTCAGAGATCTCCTGCTTGGCGAGCAGCTCTACCTTCTTCTGTCCGATGTCTGCTTTTGCCCATAAGCCGTCCCGTCGGTTGAAGGCGTTCTCGATGCGCCTCGCACAGTTGGAGCAGTGCATTCCGTCCACGCTAAGTGAGTAGGGAAGAGAGTAGTGACTCCTGTTGGTGTCCGAGGGCTTTACCTTTTTCGGTGCGGGATCGTGCCCGCCGCAACAGGATGACCCGTGACGGATACGGTGTACGGTTCCCCACACCGCGCAAGCTACGATAATTGCCAAAACGATGTAAGCGATAAGATTTCCGGGTTCCATCTGGGCCTCCTGCTGTTTGGGTACGGTTGATCTGGAAGTGTTAGCAATCACTAACCGATACGCGATTTTACACCTTTTGCATTATGTTAGCAATAACTAACCAGAAGTTTTTCTTTGCGTATTCCGTCAAGTGTTGATCTGTCCGATTAATGGCAACCTTCCCGTGATATCGTTATAATGGAAATCAAACGAAGGGAGAATGGTTATGGAAGAACTCAAGTGCCCCAACTGCGGGAAGTTTTTTCAGGTAGACGATGCCGGTTATGCGGCTATTGCAAGACAGATTAGAGATAAGGAATTCCATAAGGACCTGGACGAACGTGCCAAGAGCCTTAAGGATGCGCAGGCGAAGGATGCCGAGATCCTGCAGGCAAAGGCCGAACAGAAGCTGAATGATGCCATTGCGGAGAAGGACAAGGAGATCGCCGACCTCAAGGCGCAGATCGACAAGCACAGCACCGAGCTTGAGCTTGCCGTAGCCAACGAGCGCAGCAAGGCCGAGAAGGAAGAGGCTGAGAAGGACAAGAAGATAGCTGCCCTTGAAGCCGAGAAGGATAAGAAGATCGCCGAGCTCGAAGCTCAGATAGACAAGCACGACTCCGAGCTTGAACTTGCCGTCGAGAAGGAGCGCAGCAAGGCCGCCAAAGACGAGGCTGAGAAGGATAAGAAGATCGCCGAACTCGAGAATCAGAACGAACTCGCGCTCCAGAAGGCCGCTCTTAACGAGAAGACCCTGAAGGAGACGTACGAGCAGCGCATTAAGGACAAGGACGCTCAGATCGACTACTACAAGGATCTGAAGACGCGCATGTCCACGAAGATGATCGGTGAGACGCTCGAGCAGCACTGTATGAACGAGTTCTCCAAGGTGCGTGCGATGACTTTCCCGAAGGCCTACTTCGAGAAGGACAATGATGCCAAGTCCGGCAGCAAGGGAGACTTCATCTTCCGTGACTACGACGAAGACGGCACTGAGTATGTATCCATTATGTTCGAGATGAAGAACGAGGCGGATACTACCGCGAGCAAGCACAAGAACGAACATTTCTTCAAGGAGCTCGATAAGGACAGGAACGAGAAGGGCTGCGAATATGCGATCCTGGTATCGCTCCTCGAAGCTGACAGTGACCTGTACAACACGGGCATCGTCGATGTGTCTTACCGCTACCCGAAGATGTATGTCATAAGACCGCAGTTCTTCCTGCAGATCATAGGCATACTCTGCAGCGCGGCGAAGAACTCCGCACAGTACAAGAAGGAACTCGCGCTCGTTCGTGAGCAGAACATAGATATAACTAACTTCGAGAATGACCTCGAAGAGTTCAAGGATAAGTTCGGTCGTAACTACCGCCTCGCGAGCGATAAGTTCAAGACCGCGATCGATGAGATCGATAAGACCATCACTCACCTTCAGAAGGTAAGGGAGGCTCTCGTCGGTTCTGAGAACAACCTGCGTCTGGCGAACCAGAAGGCTGAAGACCTGACGATCAAGAAACTGACGGCGCACAATCCCACAATGCGTGCGAAGTTCGAAGAGGCAAGGCTTGCCGGCAGCACCGAAGACGAAGACGTCGACAGCCCGAGCGACTGAATCTCAGAAGAATAATGGTAATGGAAGAGGCGGCCCTTGTGACCGCCTCTCTTAAGTATCAGTGATTTGCGAACACGATCAGCTTGTCGCCGATGTCGAGCTTGACCTTATCGGACTTGCCGTCAGCTGAATTGAACAAGACGACGTTACCTTCGCGCTTGACGTAGCCGAGGATGAGCGTCGGCGTCTGTTTTGCCTTGGGGATCGACGGATCGGTCGATGCTTTCCAGACTGAATAGACGAGGTCTCTCGGCGTGCACTCGGGCGGGATCTCGTCGAAGAAAGTGGATACCTTCTTGATGTAGATCTCTTCGCTGTCGAAGGTCTCGGCATCCGCATCGTCATAGGTGAGGATCTCGTTGTAGAAATTGAAGATCGCATCTTTCTCGCCGATCTGCGTGATCATCTTACTGATGTATCTGTTACTGATGACGACGTTCTTTACGCTGTAGCTGTTGACGATGTCGTGGTGTCTCGGGTTGACGATCTCGACGACGATGTCGATCCTGTCAGGGTCAAACGTGGAGTCAGCCGAAGACATGTTGCTGATGATCTCCTGGATATAGACGAGGTTCGCGAGTGCCGCCGAATCCTGCTCGTTGCCCGGAACCATGTCGTCGGACAGGATGAGGATCGAGATATCTCCGCGGTTGTCAGTGAAGAATTTCTCTATCGCCTTGCACATCAGATCCTTGTCGTAGATCGATGCCGCGATCGTCTTGGATACGAACGGATAGTCCTTGTAGAAGTTCATGGCCTTCAGACTCTCCGCTTCGTCGATGACTATGATGTTCAGGATCTGCTCGCCGGTATCTTTGCGGTTCCACTCGTTGGTGAATGACTTGAAGCTCTTCATCATCTCGGTGCAGTTGCTGTTGTGTCCGAGGATGAGGATGTTCTTCTTGTCCATCCAGTAGTCACGGTTCAGCTTGACATCGAGCTGCTTGGCCGGCGTGGAAGTCGTGGCGTACAGATCTTCCGGAGAAGAAGCCGAGTAGTAGAAATAGTTGCTGCCCTCGATCTTGCGCGATACCAGCGGGATCGCCTTGTCGTGGGTGTTGATGTATTCATCTATATATGTGCGGTCATCGTCGGTCTTGACCTCGTCAACATAGAAGGTTGCACCCTTGTTGGAGAATAGCTCTCTGTATGCCAGGTTGAGGTTAGGCATGACGGAGAACTGCGACAGGAGCTGGCCCAGTATGACGTTGACTCTGATGGGGACGATGGTGCACTTGCGGTAGATCTGCTTGTACCTGATGATCTTGTTTACGAGGTCCTCGGTCCAGTCGTCGTTGATCTCTACCACGATGCGCTGGTTGTCGCGGGAATAGTCTTTCGAGACGATGTCCGCGACCTGCATGAGAGCCTTGATGGTCTTGGAGTTGCCTTCGGTCTGGCGCTCGACGGAACCTGCCTGCTCGTCGTCTAAGATTATGACGGACTTGGCAGACAGCAGTGATATGTTGTGGAGCTGGTTTGCCGAGAAGATGTCGCCCTGCCTTACCACGACGGTCAGGTTGTTCTTGAGCTTGTTGCGCCTGTAGCTGAAGTGTTTCTCGAAGAAGGGACGGCTCATCAGATCCTGCTTGAGACGGGTGTTCTCCTGGCGGATCGTGTCCTGCAGCTTCTCGTTGACCTCACGGGTGATGGCGTCTTTGTCCGCATCCGACAGCACGACGATGACCTGCTCGTGGTTGGCGTACAGGAAGTCGTTGATTATCTCTGATGCGCGCGAGTTCCAGTTGAGGATGACGACGTGACCTGAGACATTGATGGATGTATTGCCTGAATTCGAATTCTCGATGAAGCCTGAGATGTAGTTCGTAACGTAACCTATGACCGCACCGCTGAACGTTATCATGCCGATAATGACTATGCCGATGCAGACGACCGGGATCAGATAACCTGCCGCTCCGACGTCACCGACGACTGCCTCGATGCAGCCTGCGTCCAGTACCATCGTGATGGTGCAGTACAGCGCCTCGAAGAACGTCATTCCCGTCTTGCCGGCGAGCAGCATAATGAGCATTGCCGCGATCAGGAAGAAAATGATGTTGAACACGAGGATCGCGAAGAGGACGACCTGTCCCGGATCCTGCGATACCTTGATGCTGAACCACTCTCTGAATCTTCTTCTCATACACCCCTCCGTGAGAAAAAAGCGCCCGCGGCAAAGGCGGGCGCAGACTTACTTGATCATCAGAACTCTACAGTAGAAGGAGCCTCTGTGAATGAACTGAATGTTGCCTTGGCATTCTTTATGTAGAAGACTTCGGTGTTGCCGTCGTCCGGATCGTACATTGCCTTGAGCGTGGGGTATGCCTCGAGCATTGCGACTCTTGCCTCGCGGTTGTCGTCTTCCACGAGCTCGCAGGCGATCCTCAGCCATTTGCCGTCCTTGAAAGCGCAGATCTCGGCCTTGGGGTTGATGTGAAGCTGCTTGGAGACCTCCTTGGACTTGCCTGTCTGGATATAGAGCTTGCCCCCGAATTCGTTTATCGTCCCGAAAGGCCTTACCCTCGGCTGATCGCCCTCGACCGTAGCCAGATAATAAGTATCTGCCGCCTTAAGGAAATCCAATACACTCTGCATATCTTTGCACCTCCCGGGAATAATGTTCACTGCCGACTCTGGCAGTAGGATTATGATAACACATTATAGAAGACAGGGTGCAGATAACGCGGCGCGGAGGCAGAATTGTGCCGCGTAACAATGTTACAAAGCCTTATTCTATTGGCATCAGCGGCCGTGTGACTTTTTTGTGAGTAAAACGGCCTCCCGGACTCACATTTTTATCACCCGGAACGGATCACGCCTCTTCGATGAACTTCAGGTACCTGTCCAGCGTCTTACTCTCGCTGCGGTCGAAGAGAAAACACCCGGCAGTATACCACGAATGCGTGTTGCGCCTGTCTTCGACCTCATAGATCTCACACATATTACCGACCTCCAGGGCCCTGGCAGCATAATCTTCCGCACACTCGAACTTCAGCAGGCCGTCATGCCTGCTCTGTATCAGGAGCATCGGAATATCGCTCTTATCCATAAGCCTGCACGGCTCAGCCTCACGCCTGTCATATCCCTTCGCGAAAAGCATGTTCTCGAGAAGACTTATCGTCATCCCCTGGTCATCTCTGAAGCTGTACGGTCCGCCGAAGCCGACATAACCAATGACATTTGAGACATCTACGCCGTATTGCTCATGCACCTTCCTGCTGTAGCACAGTATGGATGACAGGTGCGCACCGGCAGAAGGGCCGGAGATGATGACTTTGGAAGTGTCGATGCCTTTGCCGCGCAGGTATTCCATTGCTTTGTTGCAGCTGGCGCAGACGTCTTCTATCTGAGCCGGATATCTGTTCTTGGGCGACAGACGGTAACCGATCGAGACGAAGCGGTAACCGTATCCTGCCATGCGCTGGCCGACGTAGTCGAAGAACTTCGGATTCCCCGCATTCCAGCCGCCACCGTGGACCCATACGACGATCTTGTCGGATATGGGCTCAGCAGGTTCATAATAAAGAAAGTACTGGTCCTTGTCGCTTCCATAGGAAACATTGACCGGTGTGAATGTTTTCGTAGTCTTGAACAGGAGCCGGTAGAAGATGGGGTAGTAGCTCAGGTTTTCTCTTATGTAATCGATCATGATATGAATCCTTCCACTTCCTTTCTCCACTGCGCGTTCCTGAAGCAGGCAAGTTCTGCGTGCGCAAGGCCGTCAAAACATCTTATCTCCATCTGCGGGTTCAAATCTTTCATCTTAAGCGCGCCCTTCTTCGAGACAGACTCGTTGCCTTTGGTTCCGTGCATGAACAGAATCTTCATGCCTTCCGGATACTTGGTAAATTCGAACTGTGCAAAGGCTGAATCGATGATGTTATCTATTGACTGACTATCCATATTGTCAGCGATCCTGGTGAACGGTTCCCAGTATTCTCCCGGGAGAAAATCTCTCTTGAATGATGCTTCTACCTTGGAGTCGCGCGATCTGGCTTTGTCCAGGATGCTGCGGTAATTACTCTTCATTATGCTCTTGAACAGGCCGTTCAACTTGATCAGCGGCGCGCCGTCGATAACGAGGTTTTGTATTTTAAGGCTCGGATCTTTTGCAATTTCCGCAGCGATCCTTCCGCCCATCGACAGCCCCGCCAGAAGGTATACCTTGCTTCCTAATTCTTCTCTTATGTATTCAGTTATCTTCCGCGCCTCGTCTTCTATGCTGATGACAGTGCTCTTCTCGTTCTCGGTGTGTCCGTCTAATTCCGGTACGATTACATAATGAGTTCCCGAGAATTCTTCTGCTGCCCTATTCCAGATCTGCCAGGGAGTGAGCATGCCGTGGATCAGGATGACTGCGCTGCCTTCTTTGTTGCCGAATGTGTGGAAGTTCATTTCTTTACCTTTCCGCCCATCATGAGTATGACGGACTTTGCGAGCTGTTCGAACATGTCCTCCGGCTTGTATTTGCCTTCAACATGAGGAACTTTGAAGCATTCAGTGAGCACATAGCCTGTCTGGATCCCGTGGTAGTTGACGATCATGAACTGGATGATCTCATCAACGGAAGACACCGGCTTCAGCTTGTTTGCCTTGATGACATCCTTGACGAACTTCTCGGTGGCCACAGTCGCATAGAGCAGGGGACTCTGTTCGTCTTTGCCTAGCCTGGAGGCGATGTTCATCGCGCGTTCCGGGTCAGCCATCGCGAGCATGTCGCTGTAGATAGAGACCTTAAGAAGGTCCGTGCCGACTTCCTTCATGTAATCGGCAAGCATGCCGCAGATGGCGTAGATCGTCTTCTCCCATTTGTCAGGCTTTGCATTGGCAAGGATCGCCTCAAGCCTGTCGTCGATCTTGTTGTTCGCGTTTATAGTGATGACCAGGTCCTTCAGGATCTCGTCGAGGTCCTTGTAGTATCTGTATATGGCGCCGTGAGAGTATCCGGTCTCGGTGATGATGTCCTTCATCTCGAGGGAGGTGATGGGCTTTCTGGTACACACGCGGTATGCCGCATCTACTATCTCGCGGCGCTTGTTCTCGTAGTATTCTTCGCTGACTCTGGGCATAGTTACCTCCGGGTTTGCAAATAAATGACACGGTGTCATTTTAACGCGCTTGAGAGTGCTTGTCAACAAATACGACTGAAGCGCATTTTGTCGGTTTTTGTCGGTTTTTGTCGGATTTTTCGGCCTTCTTTGAAACTATACTTTAAGTGTTGGCTTCCCTCTTCCCCGGAAACGGTGAAAGGGGGTGATGCCAAGTGGAAGAGATGATCAAATCTTTGATAATCTCTATTGTGGCAGGTGTAATAGCTTATTACATTTGCAAGTGGTTGGATAGAGAATGAAGCCAACCGACCCAAAACGAGCTAAGCCCTCGTAAAAAGGCGTAAGAAAACCCCGAAGTCACCAGCTTCGGGGTTTTCGATTGGCCACATGGAAGTGATCAAATCTTTGAATAATTCGATTATATCACCACGGGCATGATTTGCAAGGTAAATCCTATGCCTCGCTACTGTCCCATTAATCTCAATGCGTTGCTATATCATATAGTTGTAAGGTTATTTACGGAGGGTGATTTTATGTTTGCGATCTATGGTGAGAGTGTGCCGCTGATCATCGCGCTGGGTGTCCTGCTGATAGTAGCGGTCATCTTTCTGATGGTCGTCTATTTCAGATACAAGATGCAGCAGTACGGGATGGCGAGGCGCGAGGATATCAGAAGGGATGTAGCGCGAAGGAGAAGGATCAGGCCTGCTGATAAGAATGAGGTTTTCGAGAGGGATAATTACACTTGCCAGATCTGCGGGATCTCGAGAGATTACCTGGACAGCCTGTGCTACGGGCTGGGTGACTATCTGCTGCTCGAGGCGGACCATATTCAGTCTGTCGCGCAGGGCGGCACTGGAAGAGATATCGATAACCTGCAGTGCCTGTGCTGGCGGTGCAACAGGAAGAAGGGCGGCCGCTATACCAACGAGCAGGTGATGCGCATGATCGACTACGGCATTGACCGGCTTGAGGGTACTGACAACTTCTGGATAGAATAACGGCATGCGTGATCTCCTGCGCCTGATGTATAATAGCAGGCGGAGGATATAGGTATGAGAAAGTTTCAAGTCGCACTTGCGATCCTTATGTCAGTGACATTGTGCGGATGCAGCATTCTGGACAGACTTAAGAACGACCCGAAGAAAATAGAGAGCGCCAATGCTGAGCAGATCTTCGAGTACATAAAAGATGAAGACACAGATGCCCTTTGCGGGCTATTCGCAGAATATGTTCAGGACACACACGACCTCGAAGCAGAGTGGGAAGCATTCTTCGATGCGATCGACGGAACGCCAGTGTCTTATTCCGGTTTGTCTTTCCCTGGTGAGGGTTATGAGACAGACCCGGACGGCAATGTCATAGACTCGCACCTCAGCGTAAACTACAATGGCGTCAAGACAGATACAGGCGAGACGTACGATGAGTTCGGATACCTGATCTATCAGGCGTATGCGGATGATCCGTCGCAGGAAGGCCTTATCAATTTCTGCGTATATCTGGCTGACTCGGACGAGTGGGTAACTGTAGGAGATTCTTAACGCAGGACCACAAATACATTGACGGCTGATAACGGCTGTGCTACATTATTAAACATGTTCAATAACTAACATGTGAATGTCAGCATGCACGTCTTCGGAGGTCATAATGCAGAAGGAAGCGAAAACAGAACTTACCCGGCAGAAGCTCCTCGATGCCGTCGATTCGCTTATCACGGACAGCGAAGATCCGATCAAGGTCACGTCGCGCCAGATCGCGGCAGTGAGCGGCGTTCAGCCTGCCATGATCAACTACTGCTTCGGTTCGCGCGAGAGGCTCATATACGAGGTGTTCCTCAGGAAATACGAAGCCGCGCTGTCAGATGCGAAGGTGCAGAAGATAGTAGAATCCGGCTTAAGTCCCAAAGACAAACTTAAGAAGCTTCACTTCGTCATTGCATCGTTCCTCGTTAAGAACTATTCATTCACAAAGGCAATAACAAGCTTCGTCCTCTTCGAGCGCGACCTGTCCAAGGAGCAGTTCAGCTACGGTCTGGTTAAGGCGCATTATGCAGGGAAGACCGGCAAGGACAAGAAGACCGATACCGAATGCCGCATGATCGCGTACGAACTGTCGACGATGCTGCAGCTCGTGCTCTACAGATATGAGGACATCAGAGATCACCTGGGGCTCGACCTCGAAGACCCGAAGAAACTCCGCAAGTATATCGATATGAGGGTCGACCTGCTGCTGCCATGAGATACGTGTATTCATTCAGAGAGTGCCCGGAAGAGGCATTGGCAAGAGCAGGCGGCAAGGGAGCATCACTTGTCAGAATGGTCCGCATGGGTCTTCCTGTGCCGGAAGGATTTGTCGTTATGGCAGACGGCTTCGTTGACGGTGAGCCCCGCGCTGAAGTCATCTCATATCTGATGGAGAACATCTCCCACGACTGCACCTATGCGGTCAGGTCATCGGCGCTGAACGAGGATGGCGGGGAGAACTCTTTCGCCGGTCAGTACGAGACAGTAACGGATGTGGCGCCGGATGGGATTGAAGATGCTCTTCGCACGGTCGGCATGAGCGCATATTCTTCGCGCGTCGAGGTGTATTCCGAATCTGCCCGGACAGGTTTTGAAGGCATCGGAGCGGTCGTGCAGAAGTTCGTAAAGCCTGAGATCGCAGGCGTTCTGTTTACCGCAGATCCGATAACGGGAAGTGCAGCGGCTATGGTTGGTAACTTCGTGCGCGGCGAGGGCGAGCTGCTCGTATCCGGCACGGCAGACGCATCAGAATTCAGGATCGATGCCATGAAGTATGCTTACGAAGGCGAATCTGATCTCATACCTCATGCAAAGTCACTGTTCAGATACGCGGGCAGGATCCGCGATTCATACGGCTGCCAGGTCGACATCGAGTGGGCAGTCTCAGGCGGCAGGCTCTTCGTGCTCCAGGCGCGCCCCATCACCACGATGAATCCGATCGACCGCAGGACTTACCGCATCAACGGAAGTCTGTCAGGCGAACACCTCCTCACGAAAACAAACGTCGGCGAGATCTTCATGAAGCCTCTCACGCCTGCGACATACAGCGCACTCGAGAAGATAAACGAATTCCTCGGTCTGCCGGAATGGCTAACCGCAATTGACGGTCAGGCATATATGAATGTCAGTGTGGTCTGCTCGATGCTGGTCGCGATGGGTATGAGCCGTCCCAAAGCTTACGATGCGATCAAGGATATCGTCGGCAGTGTTCCGGAGGGGACCGAGGTGCCGATCGCGCCTTTCGATGCCAAGTCGTTCAGACGTAATCTCAAGAAACTCGTGTTCGGCGATAAGACCGGAATGCGTAAGATGAGCAAGCGCGAGAAGATCGAGATGGTAAGAGACCTGCAGCAGATATCGAAGAACATGATAGAAGAGATCCGCGCGATTGATACCAATGCCGGTCTGGCATCTTACTGGGACAAGGTCATGATCCCACGCCTGAAGGAAGGCCTCTCTGCGGTCATGGCCACATGCGGAACACAGATGGTTCCGCTGTTCGGAACCAGAAGCAAGCTGGACAAGCTCGTTGGTCACGATATGTCAGGCAGGCTCTGCGGAGGCGGACTCGGAATGCTCGCCAGCATGAAGCCCGTTCTCCTGCTTGAAGACCTCCGTGACGGAAAGATAGATGAAGATGAATATATGAATGAGTGCGGCCAGCGCTGCATCAACGAGATGGAACTTGCAGAACCCAGGCCGTATGAGACGGGCGGGTATATAGAAAATGCGCTTGCTAATTATGAGGACCTCGGCGTCAATGCCCATGCGATGCTCGCAGCAAGTGAGGAAGAGTATAAGAAGGCGATGGCGGAACTTCAGGAGACTGACCCTGCCAAGGCACGTAAAGCCGCAAAGATGGTGGATAAGTTCGCGGGCGCTAACAGGTTCAGGGAAGAGATCAGGAGCAAGGGAGTATGGATATTCAGCATACTGCGTGAATTCCTGCTCCGCGCCGGCGGGATCAACGGACTTGGCGATGATATCTTCATGCTGTATCTGGATGAGACGCTGGCGCTGGTGAAGGGAACAGGCAGTATACCTGAGGGCCTTGCAGAGCGTAAAGAAAATTACGCGAAGTACATCTCCAGTCCGGCTTACCCTGCTGTCATCATCGGAAGGTTCGATCCCGCGTCCTGGGCAGCTGATCCTAAACGCAGGCTGGACTTCTATTCACAGTCAGCTGCATCTGACAAACTCGGCTCCGATGTATCCGGATTCCCGGGCGCGGCAGGCAAAGTCAGGGGAACCGTTCGCGTGATCACTGACATAGCTGACATCGATTCGATCGAGCCGGGCGAGATACTTGTCGCGTGCGCCACGAACATCGGCTGGACCAGGGTCTTCCCGAAAGTATCCGCGATAGTTACCGACATCGGTGCGCCGCTGTCGCATGCGGCTATCGTAGCCAGAGAGTTCGGCATACCTGCAGTCGTCGGCTGCGGCAATGCGACAACTGTCCTTAAGACCGGCGATACAGTCGAGGTCAACGGCTCAAGCGGCGAGGTAACCGTGATCGAACACGCGTGAGCCGGCTTTTGGTTTTCAATTTTGTCGATTTGCAAAACCAAAATAAAACGGGCGACACGAATGCCGCCCGCGTTAGTTCTGTGAGGTGTTCCTGATTAACCTTCCGGATAGAACTCGAGAACGTAATCGTTAGCAGGTGAGAAGTAGTCGTTCACGAACGATATCATGTTACCGTCTCCGATCGTTCCTTCGAAGTCATTCATCAGGCTGCTGTCAAAGCTGATCGAATCACCGCTTATCGTGTATGTTCCCTGATCTGTGTCTTCAGCGATAGCTTCGACGGTTGAGCTTACCATTGAATCGATGAGCAGCTCCCTGAGGCTGTCAATGCTCATCTCATTACTGTCGGCATATTCCTCCAGTTCTTCCATGGATGACACGCCGGCAAATGCTATCAGGTTCTGATCAGTCATGTTGTTTATCAGATACTCTTCGAGGTCGCCCTCGAAAGTATTCGCATCCGGTATGAGCGTATAAGTGCCGTCCTCATAGAGTGTGAGCTCGAGCCAGATAATGAGCGAGCCTTCTAGGTCAACGTCATACCCTGAATCAACAAGATATTCTGCCAGGAAATCACCAAAATCCATTTCGCAGAGGTACACGTCGCCCTGAATATCGGGGTCGACGCCCGAACCGGAGTTCGTGTTATCGAGCTCTAGGGATTCGGATACGATCTCTTCGCCGTCGTATCTCAAGGTAAAGGTGTATGAGCCGGATACGAGCCCGATGCTATCCCAAAGGATGCAGTTTATGTATTCGCCTTGGATAGTAGGAGCGTCGTGGTCTTCGTAAGCAAGTTCGCCGTCAAGATATACGTCAAAATCGAATCCGTCCGCGTATTCGCTGATGTCCTCGGAGAACGCTACCGTCATAGCGATAGTCGTGCCATAATCGTCCTGGTCGATGAACGAAGTCAGTATCTCAAAGTCCGGCATAAGATCCACTTCGATGCCGTAGAAGGAATACAGCTTGCCGTAAGCCTTGTCGCCCAGGTTGGAGATGAGCCACACCTTGTCTTCCAACGCGAACTCGAAAGTGATCTCCGTCTCAATGGTGTCGTCGCAATCAGAGATGGCATCGATCACTTCATCTACATCAGTGAACTTGCCGTCGTTCAGCGCCGCCTCGTAGTCGACCATCGTGAAGGTAACGTCAACAGACGCTTCGTCCTTATCGATCTTGACGGACTCCTCGTCGATCTCGTACTCGATGGTGTCTGCGACAGCTTCGGCGATCGCAATCTGCTCGTCCGTATAATCCTCGCTGCTTAGTATCGCCTCGAGATCTTCCACGGCAGAGCTGTCCTTGTCTTCGTTAGTGTACGTTGCTATCTTGCCTGCATCGCACGATACGAGCACTTTCGCGAAAGCGTCCGCCGCATCGACGATGTCTTCTGTTTTCGCGCTGCTGCCCATGCCTGGGATCAGGCTGCAGGAAGCGCAGGATGCCGTAATTGCCGCAGCGACGGTAAGTGAGAATATCTTAGTAATGTTTGTCTTCATTAGCTTGCTCCTTAGTCTGCAGGATAGAATACGAGAGGCTCGTTGTTGTTCAGACCGCTGGTATCTCCGATATCTACGGTGAATGATCCGTCAGAGTTCATCTCGCCCTCGAAGTTCGTGACATCGCTGCTCTCGAAATAGATCGTATCACCGTCTGTCGTGTATGTACCTGTGAGATAGATGCCGAAGTCATAATCCTCGAATTCAAGAACGAGAGCATCGAGCACAGTCTGCCTGAGCGTGTCGTAAGTGTCCAAGCCGAGGCTCTCTGCAGTTGCTTCGAGCTGGTCCTCTGATGATACGCTCAGGAAATCCATCATTATCGGATCGATATTGGCTTCCATGAAGTCGTATATGTTTGTTGCAAGGGTGCTGTTGTCAGCTGCGAATTCGAACTCGCCGTTGTCTCCCAGTACGATTACGATGTCCACGTTGAGCGTTCCCTCGAAATCGATGTCGAAGCCCTCTGCTTCAAGACCGTCAACGAAAGCATTCGTGGCATCGGCAGTTGCAACATACATGTCGCCGTCAATGGACGGAGTGAAGCTGCCCGTGCCGTAGCCGTTAATGCCGGTACCCGTGCCTGATCCTGTTCCGCCGCCGATACTGCTGTTGTCTTCGATAACGACGGTGCCGTATCCGAGCTGCTGGTCATGGAACATAAGGCTGATATCATACGTTCCGGGTTCGAGAGGACCGTCAACGCTGAAGTCACAGAAAACGACCATATTCTCATAGTAAGGAGTCGCTTCCATGGCTATATAATTATCCTGCCAGACGGTGTATGTCATGTCGTCTACATACTCGCTGACATCCTCACAGAACTCGACTTCAAGAGTCAGATAAGTATCAGTGTTGGAGGTACTCCAGGCATCGACCAGTGCCGTGAGGTCAGGGATGATGTCCAGATCGTAGCCGTAGAAGGAATAGAACTTATCGAAGCTCTTGTCGCTTAAGTTGGACACGAGCCACTCGTCATCTTCAAGTGTGAACTCGAATGTGAGTTCGACTTCGGTCTCATCCTTGCAGTTCTCGATCGCAGTGAGTGCGTCCGTTACATAATCGAATTCCACGCCGTCAAGTACCGAATCGTAATCCACCATCGTGAAGACTACCGTAGCTTCCGCTTCGTCCTTGCCTGTCTCGATCGATTCCTCGTCGATCTCATAGGTGATGGTCTTGGCGATCGCTTCTGCTACTTCATACTGATCTTCAGAATAGTAGGTTCCGCCGAGGTGTTCTTCGAGCTTGGCAACCGCATCGCTGTCCTTGTCCTCGTTGGTGAGCTTGGCGATCTTGCCCGCATCGCACTTAACGAGTGCAGAAGCGAAAGCATCTGCCGCCTCGATGATGTCTTCCTTCTTGGCACCTCCGAAGGGAAGTATGCTGCAGGAAGCGCAGGAGAGCGCCACCGTGCCGGCGACTGCTGCTGCCAAAAGTCTTGTCTTGTTCTTCATGTTTCCGTCTCCTTTCGTTGTCCCTTATTCCTCGGGATAGAATTCAATTGAATCAAAACCAATGTCAGTGGTAAGCACGCCTTCGTCATCGAACTCGCCCATGAAGTCGCTCGACATTCCAAGAGAGCTTGA
>JAEEGH010007776.1_pt1 | contig 25613 bp, 17 predicted proteins | sample 9134181 | NCBI WGS metagenome assembly JAEEGH01 (sample SAMN16246544, study PRJNA631951) | gut metagenome | biome: gut microbiome; feature: rumen; material: DP-attached | host: Bos | place: Iran: Karaj | collected 2018-10
GCTACTGTCTATATTCTTTGTCATCGTTTTGTTCTGTCTCTTCAGGCAGCGAAAGCAACTGAAAGCAGCACGCCAACAATTGGAAGACACCAACAAACATCTGGTCGATACCAACAGCAAGCTGAAATGGATGAACGATTGGGTGAGCAAAAGCAATGCCGAATGGCAGGCAGAAAACAAGAAACTGAAGGAGAAAATACATGAGACTAATAAATGACTACAACCTAAAATCCGCAACTAATAGTCATTCGGACTAATGTGATGGTGGTAGATTGGTAGACAATCAAGGGGACAGGTCATTGATCTCTTATTTTGAAAGGGGAAGGGAATTTGGAGTTAGAGCGACTTCCGTTTTTTTCGTGCGCGATCAATCCCTTAAAGATCCTTCCATATTTTATATACGACAGCATAGGTCAATCCGCAGATACGAACCATCTGACGTGGACCTGCTCCAAGTTCACGCATCACGTCACGGACTATATCTTTCTGTCTATCCTTAGAGTGGAGTTGGAATTCAGGAATAGTCCTTGCCCCGCATTTCCTCAGAAGCATCTCACGAACGGTCTCATCGGCTATAACCCTTCGATCGTCCATGTCGATACACTCAACCGTCTCAGGCAGAGGCATGTCAACCCAGGCTGTCAATTCATCAATACCGTATCTCTTGATGACAGGCTCAATATGGCATGCCCGTTGTAATGCCTGGCCCAGATAATCGTTACCCCAACTGCTAAACATATAATCTTTTGCTGCCTTTGTCAATCCAGCCTTTACGGGATTCTGATGGATATAGCGGAAAAGTGTCAGGAAATAACCAGAGTCATTACATGGCTCGCTCTTGAAACGATCCTGAAGGAGATGACCTATACGGCCATATTTCTTGTTGTAATATAGCACATAGCATGAAGCGATGGATTTCACTACCTCACCCACTTTCAAACTCTTTTCGGCAATCAACAGATGGACATGATTAGGCATCAGGCAATAGGCGTAGATGTAACAAGGTACCTCTGACATCATTCTGATGAAAGTCCAGTAGTCTTCGGTATCATCAAAAATGTCCTGACGGTTAATACCGCGCAGCATCACATGATAGATGCCTGTTCCGCTTGATTCTCTTGGCTTTCTTGGCATAATACTAAATTTAAAGATTCTACAAAAACGCTGCAAAGATACATATAAATAATGTAATTCGCAAGTTTTTATGAAAAAAAGATCAATGACCTGTCCCTCTGATCTTAGGGAGAATGCTATAAATAAGCCAGGCATTCTATATATTATTATCCTAATAAATCTTTATTTATTTGGCGTTTTGCTCGATTTGCCTTATCTTTGCAGACATAATTATGAATATTACAATTAATAATATAGTATCGGCCCAGTCCATTTTTGGACGAAATGTCGCTAAACTCTGTCAATCGACAGGGTTAAAATCCTTTACAAACCTTATAGGGGGGGGTAAAAATAGTTTACAACATTTTCTAACCAAACCTACAGAAGATAGAGGTATTCTCCCTTATCTTTTCAGTAAGAATTCCTTAGACAACGAATCATTATTTGATACTCCCAATGCCCTGAACCTTCAGGACATAAACGGCGTGAATTTGGCTTTGTCCAGCATGAGTTATGGCTCTGCTGGCGAAGCCTATTTTGTGTCGTTATTCGTTTACAATTCTTCCAAAGTGAATTGAACTATGAGCCAGACAGTCGATTATAAGCAGAAATACAAAGATGCACGAAAGGAGCTTTCTGAACTGAAAAAGATAGTTCAGAGGCAGGATAAGTATATAGTCCGGCTGCTCGATAGGCTCGCTGAGAAGAATAAAAAAGAACTGCATCAAGAAAACAAGGTTTTAGAGAAGGCAAGGGAAAGGTCGAGGCTGTTGGCTAAAGAACTGAAAGAAACCCAGAGACAACTTGAAGAGAAGAGCGAGTCACTCGAACGAATGACCAGATTACGCTTTAAGAACATTGATCTCCAGGCACTGAAAAAGGAATCTGCTCCTATCATTGACCCCAGACCGCATCCTTCTAAGCCACAACAGTCCAGCCCTCAAAGATATGTATCAGACTATATGTCGGCATTGCTCGATTGCGGTATCGATGCTCTGCGCCTCAATTCCAAAATAGCCGAATGCCTTGAAGCGGGTGGCATTGAGACGGTCTATGATCTGGTAACTATATCCAAGTCAGATCTGCTGAAAATCGAGGGGATGACTTCATCGAGACTTGACATCATCCGCCAGAAGATCAAGCCGATGAATCTCGAAATAGAGATGCCGGTAAAGTATATTCCCGAAGCAAGAAAGTACGTCAAGTTATGACACAGACGATATATGATATAGCAGTATTCACAGCCATCTTCGCTTCAGGTATGCTTGTAGGGTATCTGCTGAAGGTTTGGATGGATAGGGAGAGATAAGGAAGTTAATATTGAAGATTAAATAATAAAATATGGCAAATAAAGAATTTACAGAGAACACCCGTGTTCAAGTACCAGCGGCATTACATCTTTGCCGCCTCGGATATACGTATTTGTCAGCCATCAAAGACGGTGATTATGATGACAAGACAAACATCCTGAAGAAAATATTTGTCAGGGCAGTTTGCCATATCAATAAAGATAAAAATCTGACAGAAGCACAAGCTGAAGATGTTCTGAATGATCTTATCCGTATGTCTTCCAACGATGACTTGGGTAGGGAATTCTATGAAAAGTTATCAGCCAATAGTGGAATTAAACTTATAGATTTTGATAATCCCGACGAAAATGAGTGGCACGTTACTACCGAGTTTACCTGCGAGGATAGGGAGAGTGGTGATAACTTCCGCCCCGACATCACCTGTTTTATCAATGGTATACCCGTTTGTTTTATTGAGGTGAAAAAGCCTAATAACCGAGACGGTATTTTGGCAGAAAGAGACCGAATTAACAAGCGTATGTCAAAGAAGGTTTTCAAGACGTTCTTTAACGTAACGCAGTTGATGATATTCTCCAACAACCAAGAGTACGACCATGAAGGACTTGTGCCCATACAGGGAGCCTTCTATGCCACAACATCAGAGAAAGGTGCGTTCTTCAATGTGTTTCGTGAGGCAGATAAAGACATCCTAGCAAAAAGTGGCTATAAGCAGCAACTTGAAGATGGCGTAGAAAAACAGGTGCTGACACACCGCAACTGCATCCCCATTAAAGAATCAGAGGAATACAAACATAATCAGCGGCCTGATTCACCTACAAACCGCATTATTACTTCTATGCTGTGTCGCGATAGAATCCTATTCTTACTTCGTTATGGCTTTGCTTACGTGAACAAGAAAGAAAAGGTTGAGGAAAATGGACAGGAGGTAGAGCGAGAGGAACTTCAGAAGCACATTATGCGCTATCAGCAGATGTTTGCATCAATGGCAATCCGCAAAAGGCTTGAAGATGGTGGAAAGTCTGGTATTATATGGCATACCCAAGGTTCTGGTAAGACAGCCCTTGCCTTCTACAACGTGAAGTACCTGACAGATTACTATGCCAAGAAGAATATTGTAGCTAAGTTCTACTTTATTGTAGACCGTATCGACCTGATGGATCAAGCTACAACGGAGTTTCATGAAAGAGGACTACATGTACGTCAAGCCCAAGATCGAGACTCTCTCATGGCTGACATTCGCGACAATAGTTTCCGTGAAAATTCAGGAGGTGAGCCAGAAATCATGGTTGTCAATATACAGAAGTTCAAAGAAGATCGTAAGAAGGTGTCGATGGAAGGAGCCTATAATACCCGCTTGCAGCGCATCTTCTTTATCGACGAGGCACATCGAGGCTATCGTGCTGATGGTTCTTTCCTTGCTAACCTATTGGAAGCTGACAAAGAAGCTGTGAAGATAGCCCTCACAGGTACACCATTGTTGAAGGAAGAAGCCGAATCGTGGCGTGTTTTTGGCACATACATTGACAAATACTACTATGACAAATCCATCAGCGACGGATACACTTTGAAACTGATGCGTGAAGATATTGAAACCTCGTATAAAGAGAAAATCACGCAAATACTGGAGCGTCTTACACAAAATGTTGAGGTGAAGCCTGGTGACGTGAAACATAACGTCATTATTGAAAGCGAAAAGTATCTTAACTCTTTACTGGATTACATCATCCACGATATGCAACGTTCGAGGATTCACTTTGATGCCAAGGCGATGGCTGGTATGATTGTCTGCGAAACCAACAAGCAGGCACGCGAAATGTACCGACTGTTCCAAGAGCGATTCTTGCCGGAGAATCTGCAAGCAGGCGAAAAACCCATGAGGGCCCAGCTTATTCTGCACGACGAAGAGGATAAAAAGACCCGAAAAAGCTTTATTGAGGAATTTAAAAAGAAAGAGTCTATTGACTTCCTGATAGTGAATGCCATGTTGCTGACAGGCTTTGATGCTGCAAGGGTGAAGAAACTCTATTTATGTCGCAAACTTGATGGGCATACTTTGCTACAAGCTCTTACACGCGTAAACCGCCCTTATAAAGATTTTAAATATGGATATGTGGTGGATTTCGTCAATATTAAGCAGAACTTCATCGAAACTAATAACCAGTATCTAAAAGAACTGAATCGCACAAATGAGGACAGCGAGGAAACAAAGAATGAACCGTTGGCAGGTGATGTGCTGATGGCAAACACAGGAGATATAGAGGCCAAGATGGATGAAATTAAAGATATTCTCTGGCCTTACGACTGTGCTAACAAGGAGGTTTTCCGCGAACAGATTGACGAAATTAAGGACAACGATGTTCTTTATACTCTACGTAGCACATTGGAGGATGCTAAATCATTGGCAAACCAAGTACGCTCCTTCGGCGACGAGGCTCTTAGGGTGAAGATGGAAGAATTACGTCCTGGAGAACTGAATGATTTGCTGAAAGAGGTGAACCACCGCATTGAAAGAAACAACCTACTCAACTCTACCGACCACAGCGACGATGTGACGGGTATCATCCGTGAAGCTATCTCGCAAATAGAATTTGAGTTCCGCAAGAAAGGTCAGGAAAAGCTGGAGATTATCTACAATGACCTGAAGGAACGTTATGAGGATGTGAAACGCGAATTTGATGCTAATTTCGACAAGCAAAAAGACCCTGTCTATGTAAGTTTGGCAGACGAATTTAAAAAATATTTCCGCAAACGCGGTTTCCAGTTGCAGGATGTGGTGCAAGCGAAGGAAGAAATTGGCTATATGGATACAGTCATGGAGCGTATTCGTGCTATCAATCGCGCTAACAATATGCTGAAACGCAAATACAACGATGACGAGAGCTTTGCCCGTATCCATAAACGCATCCGTGAAGAAAATGAAAAACGTAGTAAGAGAGAGCCAAAGGAAAAACCTATTATTTCAGATAATGAAAGAGAATTGGCAGAAGAGTTAAGTCGTATGAAAGCAGCAATTGATGCACAACTCTACGCTAATGTACATATACTGAGTAACGAGGATGCTTTTGGACAGGACGTTTTAAAGGACATCAGTCTTACACTTATAACAAACGGTATCGCTGCACCAGTTAGCGACAAGAAAGCAATTCGAAGAGAGATAGTTAATGAATATATGGCCAGATACACATCCAAAATGGCAGCAAATTTTTAATAACAACATAAATGGAATCAAAGAACATAGATCAAGCTACCCGCCAACTTATAGATGCGCTGAAACAGACGTGCGGCGCTTTTGGCTTAGGTAACGACGGTAACGAATACAAAATCATAGTTCAGGTATTTTTGTATAAATACTTCAATGACAAATTCGGCTACGAAGCCAAGCGTACCCCAATTTATGGGGAAAGACTAACGGCAGCAGAAAAGTGGGATGAAGAATATGATAAGTTTTCCGATGAAGAGATTGAGGACTTGTTTACTTATTTGCCTTCAAACACCCCGAAAATGCGCCCAGAACATACCATAGCCCATCTGTATAACGCACAAGGGCAGGGTGATTTCTCAAACCTTTTCGACTCGACGATGGTATCAATTGCCTATTTGAACGCTGATATATTCTCAATGGCAACTGTTAACAAAACAAAGCTAACTATCTTTGAGCCTATCACCATCTTTATACCAGACTCTTCGCAGAGAGACCAGTTTGCGGTATCGCTGATGCGCTATATTGCCAACCCAGAGACGAACTTCGAACAAATGTTCAGCGAGAAATACGATTTCTTTTCTACGATGTTTGAGTATCTGATAAAGGACTACAACAAAGATGGTGGTGGTAAATATGCTGAATATTACACACCTCGCAGTATAGCTCAGATTATGGCCCGCCTGCTGGTTGGCAACGACAAGGAGAATCTGCGTGGAGTCACCTGTTGCGACCCGTCGGCGGGGTCAGGAACGCTTCTGATGGCGTTGGCTCATGAGATAGGTGAAGACCGCTGTACCATCTATTCTCAGGATATTTCGCAAAAGTCCTCAAAGATGCTGCGCTTAAACCTGATTTTAAATAATTTGGTTAGCTCCATCCAAAACATCATACAGGGCAATACCTTACTTCGTCCAGGTCATAGGGAGGCAGACGGCTCGCTAAAGAAGTTTGACTATATCGTGTCGAATCCTCCTTTCAAACTTGACTTCCCTGACGAACGTGACGCAATTGCAACTGACACATTGCGCTTTTGGGCTGGGGTTCCAAATAAACCTAAAGAAATCAATCCTGATAAGCCCAAGATGGAAATCTATCTTTGCTTTATCCAGCATGTACTATATTCGCTGGCAAACAATGGTAAAGGTGCAATTGTTGTGCCTACTGGATTTATTACTGGTAAGGCAGGCATTAAGAAAAACATCATTACGAAGATAGTTGATGATCATATTGTCTATGGTGTGGTTTCGATGCCATCACGTATCTTTGCAACAACAGGTACAAACGTGTCTGTTTTGTTTTTCGATAAGAGTCGTAAGCAAAAGGAAGTCGTTTTGATTGATGCATCTAAGATGGGCTATGAAGAGAAGGATGGCAATAATATCCGTACATTTCTTGCACAGGAAGAAATTGATAAAATTGTCGATAATTTCAATAACAAAAAACCCGAAGAAAATTTCTCTGTTGTAGTTTCACATGATGATATAAAAAAGAAGGGTTATTCGCTTTCTGCTGGTCAGTACTTCGAAGTTAAGATTGAGTACGAAGATATTTCTTCTGAAGAATTCGAATCGAGATTAGCTTCAATGAAGGACGATCTTTCGCTATTGTTCAAAGAAGCTCACGATTTAGAGACACAGATTATTGCCCAAACAGATAAAATATTGATGCAGCAATGAAAAGAGTAAGACTAGGAGATGTTGCTGATGTTGAGATTAGTGGCATAGATAAGAAAACGAAGGAGGGCGAAAAGGCTGTAAAACTTTGTAATTTTGTAGATGTCTATTACAATCAATACTTAGTTAAATATACATTTAATCGTCTGAAAATCAATGAGTTACATTAACAAAATATAACTAATAAAATTTGGTCAAGTGCCTGATTTTCAGTAACTTAGTAGTCTCTTACAATACTGAGTTATGACGAAAATTACAGAGGCACTCGACCAATATGTGGGGATATGCAAGGAGACTATTTCAGACTCCGGTGCAAAGTTAAGCAAAAGTTTTGAGAAAATCATCATCGAGGTACTACTTTTATACATGGTTATACCAGGAAAGATAAATTTCACCCAGTTGGGCAGGTACGGGAAGCATGGTGAGCAGTGCTACCGTCAGAACTTCGGACGCAAGCGTCTGAAGTGTATCAACTGGCTTCGCTTGAACATCTCCTTTGCCCTTTGCTTCTTCGGTGAAAGCGGACGCAAGGCTATTGCCATCGATCCGAGTTTCATCAGCAAGGCGGGCAAGAAGACTCCGCATATCGGTCGTTTCTGGTCGGGGTGTGCCAGTGCCGTGAAGCACGGGCTGGAAATCATGGGACTGGGGCTGATAGACATAGATGCCCACAACTGCATGATGCTGCGTGCCCATCAGACTCCCGGCACCTCTGAGCTGAAGATGCGTAACAAGTCGCTCACGGAGCACTACATCGGTGTCATCAAGCGCTACAGCAAGGAACTGCTCAAACTGTCCCATCTTATCGTGGCAGACGCATTCTTTTCGAACAGCACCTTCTACGATGGTATCCGCAAATACGGCTTCCACCTCATCAGTCGTTTCCGTGACGATGCCCACCTCTGCTATCTCTATGAGGGCAAGAGGACAGGAAAGCCTGGGAGACCCAAGATGATTGACGGGAAGATTGACTATGGACATCTTGACAAGAACAGGATGAAGCTACTCAATATCGATGGACTGATGGGAAAGGCTTACACGCTGCTGGCTTATTCAAAGTCATTGAAGTGCAAGGTGCGTCTCGTCATCTGGATCATGCCCGGAGGCAAGCACAAGCTGTTCTTCTCTACTGACACCAATCTCTCCGGTGAGGAGGTACTGGATTTCTACAGAACCAGGTTCCAGATAGAGTTCTGCTATCGCGATGCGAAGAACTTTACCGGACTGATGGACTGTCAGGCAAGAGACCCGTGGAAACTCGACTTTGCCTTCAATGCCTCATTTGCTTCACTCAATGTCTCAAAGCTCATGATGAAGGAACGCGGGATGGACTATTCCATGGCGAATTTTAAGTCCTTGATGGTCAACACGTTTCTTATGAAACGAATTTTTGCCGTGTCCCACTACCGACCGAACCAAACTTTAATTAATCACATTTTCAAAGAACTCTTTGGCTGCGCGGCTTAGCCGTTACGCCGTATATTGAATTTTTAACGAACTATTGTTATAGAAAAGAGCGTTAAATTCTATTGAAGAAAGTAGGATTGCCTGCTGATTATTGAACCTTAATTTGTGAGAGGACAGCGGGATTCCCATCTTCTATGGTTGGCATTCAGGCTGTGTGGATGGCCATCCTGCCTCGGCGCGGCACCGGCTGCGCGTAAAGACCGGGAACCGCTTTTTGTTAAATATGATATACACCCTCCAATGGGCAGATATTATGGCAATCTAAAATCACCTTGCCTTTCAGCTTGTCCCAGTTGGCCTTGATGTGGTCGTGCTTCACCATAATCACCACCATATCCACTTCACTCAAGAACTGGTCGAAGTCCAGAATCTGGTTCTTCACGATTTCCTTCTGGGTGAAGAAGGGATCGAAGGTCTTCAAAGGACGAGCCAAATGGCGCTCCTGAATATCCAGCATCTGGAGAGTCGGGCTCTCACGAACATCGTCCACATTCTCCTTATAGGTGAGGCCATAGAGACCAACACGACGATTATCAATGATATTATGCTCTTCCATAATCTCATGGATGCGCTCCAGAACGAATACGGGCTGATAGTCGTTGGTCTTCATAGATTCATCAATCACTTTGGCGAGCTGAGGATAGTCACCAACCAAGAACCAAGGGTCAACTGAAATGCAGTGACCACCCACGCCAGGACCAGGTTGAAGGATGTTCACACGGGGATGCATGTTACAAATCTTGATGATTTCATACACATCCATATTGTCGTGGCGACAGATACGTGAAAGTTCGTTAGCGAAAGCGATATTGACAGCACGGTAAGTGTTCTCAACGACCTTGGTCATCTCAGCAGTGCGGATGTCGGTAACGACTATCTCACCTTGACAGAAGCTTGCATAGTACTGCTTCACCTTCTCACCAATCTCACGGCTGTCAGCACCGATAGTGCGGTTGTTATGAAGGAGCTCATAAACCATATTACCTGGGATAATACGCTCTGGGGCATGAACCAAGTTAATGTCCTCACCAATCTTAAAGCCATTTTCCTCAATCACAGGGCGAACGAATTTATCAATGGTTCCAGGAGATACAGTACTCTCTACGACTACGGTTGCACCCTTGGGACACACCTTCATTACCTCCTTTACTGCAGCTACCACGTAACAAGCGTCCACTTTCTTAGAGAACTTGTCGTAAGGAGTAGGAACACTGACAATATACATATCTGTCTTCTGATACTCGGTGGTAAACTTGATGCCAGCCTTAACAGCGGCCTGGAAAAGTTCGTCAAGACCATCCTCTTTGAAAGTGGTCTTACCTGCGTTAAGAGTAGCAACAAGATCCTTGTTATAGTCTGTACCTATGACTTCCACACCGTGAGAAGCCATCATCAATGCTGTGGGCAGTCCAATATAGCCCAGTCCAATTACATTAATCATATTACAATGTTAAAAAATTAATACTCTTTTTTATTTTACTTCATATTTGTCTACTGATTCACCATTGAGTACTCTCACTATACGATTGCAAGCTTTACCATCACCATAAGGATTTACTGCCTTGCTCATCTTCTCGTAAGCTACAGCGTCATCAAGGAGAGTACTCACTTCATTCACGATGAGGTCGTGATTTGTACCCACAAGGTGTACAGTACCACTCTTCAAAGCCTCTGGGCGCTCAGTTGTGTCACGCATGACAAGCACTGGCTTGCCAAGGCCAGGGGCCTCCTCCTGAATACCGCCACTATCTGTCAGTACCACAGTGCTCTTTTCCATTAAGTAAACAAACTCCAAGTACTGGAGTGGTTCAATGAAGAAGAAATTAGGATATTTACTATTTACTAAATTGCGATTTACGATTTGTTGATTAGCTTCTTCTGGACAGAATACCTCATGAATGGGCTTGCGCACATTGGGATTAAGGTGCATGGGGTATACGAAATCCACATCAGGATATTTCTCGCTGAGGTCTTTCATGGCTGTTACCATGCTGATAAAGCCATCACCAAAGTTCTCGCGACGATGACCCGTGATGAGGACAAGCTTTCTGAATTTACTATTTGACGATTTACTATTTACTATTTCTTTTAGGCGACTGACGTCGTAGCCTGCGGCACGGAGGACGTCTTCCTGTTTTGCGGCAAGTTTGGGATTATTCTTCAGCTTATCTACCACCATGTGGAGAGCATCGATAACGGTATTACCGGTAACGAAGATCTGGCCTTGAGCTTTTTCTTCCTGCAGGTTATGCTCGCTAAGTGGTGTCGGAGAGAAATTATAAGTTGCTATACGTCCTGTAATCTGTCGGTTCATCTCTTCTGGCCAAGGGCTATAAATGTTGTGTGTACGCAAGCCTGCCTCCACATGACCCACAGGAATCTGCTGGTAGAATGCTGCCAATGCAGCAGCAGTCGAAGTCGTTGTGTCACCATGCACAAGCACCACATCGGGTATGCACTCATTGAACACGTCGCGCATTCCTGTGAGCACACGTGCTGTCACGTCGTACAGATCCTGCCCCTGTTTCATAATGTTCAAGTCATAGTCAGGTTTCACATCAAAAATAGTCAATACCTGATCCAGCATCTTACGATGCTGACCTGTTACACAAACAATCGTTTCAAACTCTGTTGGAAACTTCTGGAACTCCTTTACCAAAGGGCACATCTTAATAGCCTCTGGCCTGGTTCCAAATACTAACATTACTTTTTTCATATTTCGAAATATTCAAATTGCCTTTATCTTTGTTCATCATGAACTCACGTAGGAAATAATTTAAAACCTTTACTAGCCCTCTCAAAAGTTATATACAACGTCAACGGTATTCCCACTACTCCCGACAGCGACATGACGTCCCTTTCCAAAACACAAATCACTCAGCCACCAAGTTAACTCTGCAGATCCAAGACCTATTGCTGCACCAGCAGCAACATCGTACCAGTGATGGTGCTTATTAACCACACGCTCTATGCCAACAGCAGTTGCTGCTGCATAGCCCGCTATCGGAATCCAGATACAATCTTTCCTAAACTCCTTATCGATTGACCTCGCAGCCGCAAACGCCATGGCAGCATGTCCCGATGGGAACGACTTGTTATCAGAATGGTCAGGTCGCTCTTCCTTAATCGCCTTCTTGAGCACAGTCTTCACTCCAAAGGCTACAATCACAGATGCACCCGTATTAACAATGAAGCGAGGCCAGTTGTGACCACCTTCCCAATGTGATGGCGAACGTTTCTCTCCAAGATTATCCCATGTATTCCGTCCGAACTCATATTGAATACCGACATTCAGGTCAAACCAGCCATTGCTACCATCTCTGCCTGTATCAAACTTGCCATCTAATAATCCGCCAGTTACTACATGGTAAGCCAGATCAGCATATAATTTTGTTTTCTTACCCAGTTTGTACGTCTGTTCTGTACCCAATCCAAGAACAGGGCATTCTTGATAACTCGAAGCGAAATTTTGGCCTATTCCAAGTCGTGGGTATATGATTGCATTCCATTTACGAGTTTTATCATAACCTCCTATTATATTATGCAGATTGAATAACATATCAGCATAAATAGCACCGAAACTATGCTTATCAGGATCGCCTCCTGAATCTATATCTGGTGCAAGATACGCCGCATCATAATTAATGATAATGCCATTCTGCCAGTTGATGCCGCCACGAATACCAGCCATAGGCGAGAACCATTTACCTATGCCAAGATTAATACCGTATGTGCTACCATTAGGGAATACATATTTGAAATTTGTATCATAAGGGTTCACTAGTGACATGCCAACACCAGCCTGCATAAACCAGTTATCCCAAAAAGAATTAAGAACCAAATCGTTAGAACGCGGGCTATAAAATTGAGTAACTTTGTAGAATGAATTCTCAGGAGATAAATCATACTCTACTCCAACACCCATTTCGGCAAATCCATTAGCCCCATGCCCTTTACCCGAATGGACGCCATTAATACTGGAGACAAAGTGATATCCCACATCGGCGAAAAACTTCCATCTGTCACTTATCCTAAACGTGTTTACTGCACCCACACCTAACACATGGGCTCCTGCAATATAACCATTTCCAATATTTAAATAACCTCCAAAACGTGGTGATACAATCAGATTCCATATTCTGCTCCGCTTATAACCACCAATAAGGTTATGCAAATTAAATTGAATGTCGCCAAGGAAGGTCACAAATCCACCTTCTCGATGGTTTTGGCCTGGTTTGCCATAAGGAGCCAACCATGTATTATAGTCATTGCTCAATATACCGTTATTCCATGTCAACTTGAACCTGCCTCCAAATTCTGGCGAAAACCATTTCCCTATTGCTGCATTAATGCCAAACGATTTTCCATTAGGGAATACGTCCTTCACCTTATGATCGTGCGGGAACATTAAGTTCATATCCACACCAAATTGAGCATACCAGTTATCCCAAAATGAATTTGTCACAACAGCTTTCGAATCAACAGGAGCCCCGCCTTCCTGCTGGTTGAACGCCTCTTGTGCAATTTCACAAAATACATTCACTGTTCCAACGATCAATAACCATGTTATCAATAATTGTTTCTTCATAATTTTATTCTTCTATCATCCCTTTTTCTTATAATCCCCCGAGGATTAACCGATTACGTCCATGGTGTAACTCTGACAAGGAATGAGGCACGTTGGAGTTGCTCATAACCAACAATCGCCCCACTCCCATGCCAGAAAGTCCTCAAACGACCCTGATGACATCATAAGAACCTTTCCTGACAGACGACCGCAAAAGGTTGCAAATCAGCCTGTTAGGTATAATTTAACATTCTTTTATAAACAGAAATAATGGGAGCCAAGGGGAACCGGTTCCATTTTTCTGCTGCAAAAGTACCAAATATATTTGAGAGTACCAAATAAATGGTATAAAAATCGCATATTTTTATTTAGAAGTTGATATTCTGGGCATCGAGCCAACTTGTATTAACCATAAACGCATTCGCTGACACACTCGCATTACTATCACCATATAACGACCCTGTCAATGTCGTCTGGCGATTCCGCTTCAGGGGCACGCCCTCTATCGTCTTGCTCAACACGACATGCTCTTCTGCATCCAGCGTCTCAATCGTCACATCCATCGTCTGCTCATCCGAGGCCAGGAAAAGATATCCTCCTGTATAAGTCGTACTACCGGCAGCGCCCGAAAAAGCCATCTGATTCACAAAACCTGCGTTGCTGAGAGCCAAACCTGTTGAAGGATTGAAAGTCTTACCACCACCGGCATAGGTGAACCGCATGTAGACCACATCCTCTGGGCGATTATCAGTGGATCGCACTGCCAAAGCCGTCACGATACGATCAAGCGTGGCGCTTACAGACAATGCTGCTGAACTGCTTACTGTCACTGTCTGGGTGGCCGCAAATGTATCCATCACCTGGTTCTCTCCATAGGTGGCTTCTGTCGGGCTCGTCAATGTGATGGCGTTATTACCAGCATTGGCAAGCACTACCAGTGTATAGCTGCCTATCCCTAACGACGTTGAGAACTCGCCAAAGGTTTCTTCCGCAGGCAAAGAGCCACGCATCTGCGTATGCTTATACACCTCGACCCCGTCACTCTGCCTGTAAAACGCCAACGTCAGTGCTTTCACGTTCGTCACATCGCCTACAGCCGTACCTCGGGTACCTGAGAAACTCGCCTGGGTGATGGAGAAGCCACTCACACTCACCGTCACCGGTGCCACTGTCTCCATAACCTGTGCATTATCCACTGAGTCAACACTCTCGTTGCTGCAACTTGCAGCCAACAGGATCATACCTGCAAAAAGAACTGATTTCTTCATAGTTGTACCTATTTAATGATTAACAATAAAAATATTTTTCGTCTGCAAAGATATCATTTTTGAGGGAGAAAAACAAATAATTACCCTAAAAAACTCATTTTTTTTATAAAATCGTGGTTTTCTGCTTGTTTTTCCGTACCTTTGCCCACTCAAAAGACATGATGAGCGAGAAGAGCGAAGAAAGGATATGGTTTTCTGTGGGGTGTACCAGTCCACAGAAGGAACTGAAGGTTAGGGATGATGTCAGGCGACATGGGTTGCAGGCGTTCGTACCTCTTACCTATGTGGTGAAAAGCCATAGGGGGCAGAAACTGAGGGCGCTCGTTCCTGCCATCAGCCAACTGCTCTTTGTTAAAGGTACTCTGGAGGAGGTCAAGGACTATATCCAGAACGCTCATTACGTCGTCTTTATCAGAAAGTCGACGTTCTCCAACAAGGAGGAGTACCTCACTGTCCCTACCAAGGCCATGGAGGATTTCATCGCTGTCACAGAAAACCATGAGGAGCATGTCACTTATTTCCGTCCTGAGGAAATCAGTCTCCAGGAGGGTGACAAAATCCGGATCAAAGGGGGTATCTATGATGGGCGTGAGGGTATCGTCATGCGGGTCAAGGGGAAGCGCAATAGGCACCTGATTGTACAGATACCGGGTGTTCTGATTGCGGCGATTGAGCTTTCGCCGGAAATGATAGAAGTCCCGAGTGAAAACTCCACGAGGAATGTGGAATGTGGAAGGAGGAAGGAGAATACCCCAGTCCGAGAGAAACCATCTAAAGATATAAACAAAGACAAAAAACTCCTCTTAGAGACGGCGCATCGTCTCCTCTTTGAGATACCGGATAAGTATCAGAAGGAGAATGAGTATTATTTTTTGTTGTCTGAGCTCAGACGTTGCAGAGAGCGGCTTAAAACCTTTAAAGGTTATACCGCGGCTTCAGAGGCTGAGCTGGCCCTCCCCATGTATTTGGCGGCGGTTAAGCTTGAGGATCATGTTCCTCAAGCTGAAGAGAGGCTTCTTAAAGCTGTAGAAAAACTTAAAGATTCCAGCAAGTTAAAAGCAACTTGCTTGGATTATCTTAATAAATTGAAGGCCATTTAATATTCTGGCTGTTCATTCTCTGGCGCAGAGAATGAACCAAGAGACATCCACCCCCTCCAAGGCCTCCCCCTATATGGGGAGGATGCAACCGCTCCGCCTGTCGCTCAATCATTAAGGTACCCTCGGACCATCATAGGTCCGGGGTGTTTTTTTTATGAGAGGCCTAGGAGAGGTTTGAGGTCATTTTCTTTGTAGAGGATCCAGGCGGTGGTGCCTAGGAACGCCAGGAAGAGGAATGCGAGACACATTAGGGCGCGCTTGGGACCAGCTTTGAGGACAGGGACTGTCGCAGACTGGAGCGTGGTGAAGGCTGGCGTCTCCTGCTGTACCTTCATCTCGGCCTGCTGCAACTGAGCCACCACCTGCTGGTAGATCTGCTGCTGCATCAGCATCTCGTTCTGCAATTCAGCCTGCTTGGTCTGGGCAGCCTGGGAGGTGACAGAACGGTGGGAGTCGGCCCAAGCAGCATAGCGAGTGCGGGCCTGCTCGTACTTAGCCTTGGCCTCATGATAAAGCTTCTGATTGTACTTAAGGTCTACACGGGCCTTCGACGTGCGATAGTCGGTGATGAACCTCTGGAGGCGGGTCTTGACGCTGTCAGCCATCGTAGCACAGATGACGGCATTCTGGTCGGTGACGTCAATGGTAATCACCATGGTTTTCTTGTCGACATCGCAGACCACATTTTTATTAATTCTTTCAGCAATTAAGGTCTGTTTCTTCGTCAGACGGAAGGGATTGATTTTCTTCCCTTCGCCAGACTCAGGGTCTATGAATAGACCGACGATGAACTTGATGGTACCGCTAATAGCCGCACGCCACCAAGGGGCTTTCTGCTCATTCTCCAAATAGTCGTAGTAGGACATGGTGCGATCGGGCTCACCCTCATCCTTATTTCCCTCAATGGTGACAGGAATCTGGAACAGGCTGGTCTTGAAATCAACGCTGTTCATCAGGTCGGGGTACAGGGTTGGGAAGAGAGCTTCTGTTCCAACTCCGGCTCCACTGAGATTGACACCAAAGCTGCTGGCCAGGGCAGCCAATCCACCTGCACTTGAGCTCCTACTAGAAGAAAGCTCCGGGGAGAGCTTAACGGTGCATTTGTAGTAGTTGGGGAGGCTTAAAGCATAAATAGCTGCGAGTACAAAGGCTAAAGGCAAAACTTTGTAATATAAAGTTTTGTACTTTAGCAAATCTTTAAAGATTTTACCGAAATCGATTGAAGATTCCTCTTCTTCCAACAACTCCTGTTTCTTATTATCAATTTGATCCATAATCAAAATATTTATTATTCATTTTTTCGACCTACCAACCTTCTTGAGACCTTCGGAACAAGCGGCATAGCCGAGCACCTAGCCAGGAAGGCTTCGAACCACTCTCCAAACCTCTCGCCAATCATTGGCAAGAGGCTTAACCGCTCCGCCTGTCGCTCTTTCATTAAGGTTCCCTCGGACCATCATAGGTCCGGGGTGGTTTTTTATTTTTTTACCTTTTTTAATTATTTACCTTTTTACCTTTATTTTTTTATCAGGTTGGCGATTGAAACAAACATGGTAGCGAGTGACGCCATTGAGGTACCAATGCCAAGCCACTGAGTGATCGTGGTATTATCCTTCGGTCCCTTGGTGGGCACAATAACCTCACAGCCCGGCTCTATGTCACCCTTAGAAGCCTTGGCAATCGTACCGTTCTGGTAGACAATATACGTGTGCGACTTACGGGCACGACGTCCAAAACCACCAGCCTGCTCAATATAGTACTTATATCCCTTTTTATCCTTAAAGGCCACTGTGTTAGGTTTCTGAATGTCACCAGAGATACGCACAGTCCGGTTAAATCGCGGTATCGACAGAATGTCACCAGGCTGAAGCTCTATATCCTCGTCTCCACCTGGATTAGCGAGCGCCTCATCAAGATGGATACCAACCGTATAGGTGGTCTGCAGGGCAAGCTGCTCTAAACTGATGGAATCTTTCGTATCAGAGGCACTCTGACGGGCCATCTGGATCACATCCCGCATACGAGCTCGTTCATCATCGTTCATTGTACGGATGAGGCGAGAACCACGAATGTAGGCACCAGGGATAACACCACCAGCTATCTTGACCAAATCACTCAGTCGCAGGTTTTTCTTTTCAAGAGAATAAGAACCCTCAAAGGCAATCTCACCCTCGACTCGGACATTAAAAGACTCTGCAGAAACTGGACTACGACGCACCGAAACCACATCGTAAGGTTCCAACGTAAAACTACGGTCGCTATTAAACTCAAAATCCGGATTAATCTGGAAAGTGAATGTCTTGGCAATCGTCTCTGTCGAAGTAGTTGCAACAGGATCAATCAAACGACGTACCACATCGACCTTCACCGTAGAGGCTCTGTCGGTCAGTCCGCCAGCCTGCAGAATGAGGTCTTCGATGGTCATATTATCCGCATACTCATAGGTTCCTGGGAAAATCACCTCACCATTAATCGTCAACGTACGCAGGTTCTGGTGATCTGCCAATGTCGGGATAAAGAGGATATCCTCGTTCTTCAGAGGCACATCAGCCATCGTATTCTCCATGATGCCCTTCAGGTCGATTGACATCACTTCCTGAGTGCGATTCGGCTTCATGCGGCGCAACACAGCGCGAGAGAGCATCGCCTCCTCGGTGAGACCATCGGCTGCCTCAATGAGAGAGCGGACACTATTGACCTTCTCACCCAACTGGTACATACCCGGGCGATAAACAGCACCCTTCACCTCGGCCATGTTCTCGAAACGATCGATAATGACATCAACGGATACATCGTCACCATCCACCATCTTGAATTCAGGGAACTGGAACTCTTCAACATTGAAGACACTCTTCATGCGACCGTTGTTGCGAATCACGCGAAGAGAGTTCACATAGGCATCGTTGGCAAAACCGCCGGCGTATTTCAAGAGGGTAGCCAAGCTCTCGTTTTTACGGAGCTCATAGGCCATCGGGCGCTTCACACGGCCTCTAATCTCTACTATGCTCTCGTATGGTTCAACCTGAATCACATCATTTTCCTGCAGACGGACATTGCCGGCCAGGCGTCCATTCATGATGAATTCATAGACATCGACCACCGAGATCTGACGGCCCTGACGGAAGACCTTGATGTTTCTTAAAGTACCGAGATTGCTGACACCTCCGGCCATATACAGGGCGTGGAAGACCGTAGCAAAGGCACTCAGGGTGTAAGTACCTGGAGTCTTCACCTCGCCCATCACGTTCACCAAGATGGTTCGGGTCTGCCCCACGGTCACCTTGATATCTGAACTCTCGTAATAGGTGCCCAAGTGACTGCGCACCTTCTGTTGTGCGGCAGAAACTGACAGACCGGCCACATGCACAGGACCATATTCAGGTATGGTCACATCACCATCGGGACTCACCGTCAACTTCTCACTCTTCTGGGTGTCCCCATAGACATCGATGATAAGTTGGTCGCCAGGACCCAGGACATAGTTCTGCGGCGTGGCGATGTTCATCACGGGTTCAAAGGTCAGCGACTTGTTATTGAAGATATCACGGCCAAAGACACGACGGCCACCTGTAGCTAGAGACTGATGCACATAGTCAGGAGCATCTGCACTCTCGTGGGTCTCCAGATCGTTGTCGTTAACCTCATTGTTTACACGCATGCGGCTTTTAACATTGTTGATGGCATTATCGGCTGTAGCGCTCATGCCTGTCTTATTGAGCTGATCGGCATACTGACTACGCAGGCGCTTGATCTGGTCCATTGTCGCTCCTCGCTGAAGGAGTTTGATGGCAATCTCTGATTCTGGGGTGCCTGCCTTACGCTCCTGTATAGCCGTCTGGATGAGCTGAGCATCTGACATACTCTGGCCATAGGTCATGGTTGACACGCCCAGGGTGAATAAACAAAAGAGAATTAACTTTTTCATACTTTATTTTACTAAATTCATAACTGATACTAATAGTGTTACAATCGTCGCCATGGTCGTACTGAGCGAGCCAATCTGAGCGATGGTCTCTGTAGCGGTCTTGGTCTTGGCCGGGACGATAATCTCGCAACCAGGCTCTATCTTGGCATTACCCTTAGCCCGGGAGACGGTTCCATTCTGATAAAGAATATAGGTACGCGACTTCTTGGCGCGATTGCCAAAGCCACCTGCCTGGTTGACATACCACTTGTAGGGTTTGCCAGGGCTGTAAGCCACGGTATTGGGATACATCACATTGCCATTGATCTTCACCGTTCCAGTATACTCAGGCACGACCAAGCGATCGCCCTCACGCAGGATGATGTCATAGTCGCTGCCGGGGTTCTCCAAGGCCTTGTCGAGGTTGATACCTACATAATAGATACTGTCGGTACGGGTCACCTGAGTGGTATCAAGGCCCTGACCGGTCTGCTGACGGGCCATGCGCAACAGCTGCTCCACACGGAAGCGCTCATCGGGGTTGAGAACACGCTCAACACGGGCACCACGGACATAGGCTTCGTCAGTGACGCCGCCTGCGGCCTTGATGGCCTCAGAGAGACGCAGATTCTTCGTAGGCAGACTATACACGCCCTCAAAGAGCACCTCACCTACCACACTGATATTGCGCTGGGGCTGATAGCCCGGGCTCTTGCGCACAAACACCTCATCGTATGGCATAAGCTTGAAGTCACTCTGACCATCGACCACAAACCCGTTCTTGATCGAGAACGAGAAGGTCTGGGCTATCGTCTTATCAGAGGTCGTTGCGCCTGGGTCTGTGATTCGACGGGACACATCCACACGGGCGGTAGAGGCTGCATCAGTGGGACCTCCTGCCTGCAGGATGAAGTCCTCAATGGTCATATCGTCTGCATACTCGTAGGTACCAGGGAACTGCACCTCGCCCCAGATGGTCAGTGTGCGCTGGGACATGGCCTCCTGACGGAAGGGGATATAGAGCACATCCTCGTTCTCAAGAGTCACGTCGGCAGCTGTTCCGGCCATAATACCATCAAGATCGATAGAGACAATACGTTTCGTACGGTCAGTCTTCATGCGATGGAGCACGGCACGGGCGAGGAAGGCATCCTCAGTCAGTCCACCGGCATTCTCAATGATCGAGCGCACGGATGAACAGTTACCCAGGTCATACATACCGGGATGGAAGACAGCTCCCTGAATCTCAACCGTATTCTCATAACGGCCCTGAATAGAGTCGATAATCACAGAATCTCCATCTGCCAAACGGAACTCACCAAAGTCGAACTCCTTCACCTGATAGGCTGAATAGCGATCACCTGATGTGCGATGCACACGAACGGCTTCCTTATAGGACTTATTCGCAAAACCTCCGGCATACTTCAACAGGGTCGCAATCGTCTCATTGGGTTTCATCTCGTAGGCCATCGGGCGCTTCACAAAACCCTGCACATCGACAATACACTCGTAAGGACCAACGATAATCACATCATTGTCCTGCAGATGGACATTGCCTGCCTGTCGGCCATTGAGGATATAGTCATAGACATCGACCGTAGAGAGCAACCTGCCACCACGGAAGACCTTGATATTACGAAGCGTTCCCACGCCATTGACACCGCCTGCCATATAAATGGCATTGAAGACCGTGGCAAAGGCAGAAAGGGGATAAGAACCGGGAACGGCCACCTCACCCATCACATTCACCTGGACAGTACGGGTCTGACCAACCGTCATACGGATAGAGGAACTCTTATAGCGCTGACCCAACTCCTCACGCAACTTCGCATTGGCCTGTGCCACGGTAAGACCGCCAATATGAATCGGACCATAGCCCTCCACCACAATCACACCATCGGGAGACACCTCCAACTGCTGCGACTTCTGCGAACCACCATAGATATCGAGGTTCACCTTATCACCAGGTCCTACCACATAACTCTGAGGGGTAGAGACATTCATCGCTGGTTCAAAAGAGAGGTTCTGCTTATTGAAGATATCACGACCAAACACCCGTTTGCCATTGATCTTATTGTCCACGGTATCAGGAATATAAACCTGTGGACGGCTCTCTGCCAACCCATCGGTATTGCCAGATCCCGAAGGCTGTACCTGGGTCGTCACCAACGGCGTTCCCTGTGCATTGACCCTCACGGAACCATTGCTCTCACGCAAACGGGACGTTGCCAGGTCTTCACCGGCTCCCAAACCCGAACCAGAGCCAGAACCAGAGCCAGAACCCTTACCATCCTGCATCAGTTTGCGCACGCGCTGCAACTGCTGAGCCGTCACACCGCGTTGCATCAGTCGCATCGCAATCTGCGACTGACTGGCACCGGATTTCAGTTCTCGTTGTATATAAGTTTGGACTTGTGTATCGCTCATTCCTTGGCCTGCAGCAGGGATGCTGAGGCCAAGAAATAATGTCAATGACAATAGTATTTTCTTCATCCTTATTTATAAACCGTTTATAAAACGGCTGCAAAAGTACAAATTTTATTGCAATTCTCCAAAGAATTCGCAATAATTTCTCATTTTAATGCAAATTTAACCCTTTCTTTGCAGAATTCGCAAGGCTTTGCCTTACAATCCATAGCGAGATTACATCTCGCGCTACCCCCTCTTCATGTAGAGTCCCCCCTGCACCACACAGCGAGATTCTATCTCGCGCTGGGGGATACCCCCAGACCCCATTCTTGTCCTTTTCTTCGGCGCGAAGATTTTGAGTCCCTTGATAAGGGACGGCTATAAAGCAGGGATTCCCCTGCAGGATCTCAACATCTCCAACCTCTTCTTACCGTAAGAAGAGGCTTCGAACCACTCCCTAAATCCCTCGCCAATCGTTGGCAAGGGGATGTAATTGACTCCGGGCAGAGACCGCCCTCCGTCAAGGACTTCTTGTATGGCTCTCCAGCCTTTGCCCTGAAGGGGGTTGACTACGTCGACCTCCTTCAGGGTTCGCCATAATCTTTTGACATCCCCGCTTTCGCCGCCCCTTGCCAAGGGGCTCAACAAGGGAGTGTGGAAGGGACGAACTCTTTCATGGTATTATACCGACCAGCGTTTAGCGTAGTCGGCGTGAAAGAAATATGGCGAACCCTGGAGAGCGGAGCTCGGAAGGGCAAAGGCTGGAGAGCCATACCAAAACTTTGATGGAGAGGGTTTCCCCTCGGAATCAACTACATCCCCTTGCCAACGATTGGCGAGGGGCTTGGGGAGTGGTTCGAGGCCCCTTCTTATGAAGAAGGGGTCGGGGTAGATGGAAAATCCGAGGGTACGCCCTCGGATGGGGTTTGGGGGTATCCCCCAACGCGAGATGCAATCTCGCTGTGTGTGAGTGCAGGGCAAACCCTGCTTAGTATACGAAAACCTTAAAGGTTTTGATAGAACCCGGGGCACCCTGTTCTACTCGAGGAAGATAATCCAGAGCAGAAACAGTCTGAACCTCCCCTAAGTCGATAACCAAGAGATGGGGGAGTGGAGACTTCCGGGCTGTCCGCCAGTACGTCGACTCCTGAAGATCATAAACCTTCTCCCCAGTGAAGTTCCCCCGATGGATATCCTCACTGTCAGCATATTTGACTGTCCATGCCTCACGAGACAAGCGATTCCCATCACCATCACGAGCATATAGTTCTGCGATGCTAACCTCATCCTTGCCTTCATGCGTCGAAAGTGCCTGAATCGCTATATATCGTCCCTTCTTCAGAGAAGAAAAGCGGATACTTTGCCAACCATTACCTGCAGCCAATTCCCCCTCAGTCGCAGGAACCGCAGAGTTCAAATCAGGCTTGTCACCCGGATCATTATGTGTCCGAGATTTTTCCATATTCAGTTTATCCAACTCCGGCAGGTTCTGACCAGACAGCACCGCCTTCTTGGGCCCAACAACATCCAACACCACAACCTCATTGCGACCAGGCTTCAACCAACACCCTGGTACATAGAGCGTCTGCTGAGGACCAATGCTCCAGAAACGCCCAACAGCATGGCCATTCACATACACCTGTCCCTTACCAAACTGCTCCAGATTCAGGAACGTATCTCCCAAGCGCTTCTTCTTCAGGTTGAAGTAACCCCGATAGTAACCACGCCCATGGAAAGGACTGCCCCCACCATTGGCCGCTGCCCCATTAAGAGCCTTGACAGCCGTCTGATAATCATCAGGTATCGTCAGGATCGACCAACGCTTCAGATTCCAAGAGAGCTCATGACCCTCCTGTTCAGCGGTAATCACCACACTCTCAGTGATACCCTTGTAGTCCTTGATGGCCCTACCGAAATTGATGCGCCCCATCGCCTCCACAAGGATCTTCAGCTCCTGACCCTTCTTCACCGGCGGCAGTTGGATGCTCTTCTCATTACGCACGCGGTCAATCTTACCAATATACTTCCCATCCAGGAAGATCTGCGCAAAGTCGTGCCCATCATTGAGCGTCAACACAGAGGGCGACGTAATCTCGGGCAACATCGTGATATACACCATCGAACCCCAGCCCTGATCGAGCTCCTCCATCGTACGAAGCGGAGAATCCATCACCAACGAGTCTGCCCCCTGCAGAATATCAGCAAACTCCATCAACTCAAACTGGGGAATACGGATCAGGTTGGCCGGTGGAACTGGCACGTCAGGAAGGGACGTCTTACTGTACTTCTGCAGCGTCTGACGCAGGAGGAAATACTTATCAGTAGCCCCACCATACTCGTTGATCGGGGCATCATAGTCGTAAGAGGTGACATCAGGGGCAAATCCCGGGGAATTGGCACCTGCCCAGTGACCAAAAGACGTACCGCCATGGGTCATGTAAAGTGAGAAACTGATACCCTTCGAGAGCATCTCGTCGATGCCATCCACCATATCCTTGGCTGGACGGGTCTCATGATTCGCACCCCACTTATCAAACCATCCGCTCCAGAACTCCGAACACATCTTGGGCGCATCTGGACGCAACTCGCCCAGCCGCTGAAACTCATGATCGATATTCGCTCCAGTACCAAAGTTCATCGTCCACACCAAGTCATCAAGCCCGTTCTTCTCGAAGTTCGATGACCAGTCGCATTGGAACAGGAGAACTCCTCCCGACTTCCCTGAAGGAGAGGCGTAAATACTACGCAGAAAATCCCGAATCGCCGTGATATAGGATTTATCCTCACCATAGGAGCCATATTCGTTCTCGACCTGAACCATGATAATGGGGCCACCTCGCTGAATGGTCAGGGGGGCCAACTGTTCACCTACCTTCTCCTCAAAGATACGAACCCGCTCCATGAAATAGGGATCTTGTTCACGCAGACGGATATCCTTCTTCTTCAGCAACCACCAGGGCAGACCACCCATCTCCCACTCTGCACAGACATAGGGTCCTGGACGCACAATCACATACATGCCATGCTTCTGAGCCAAACGACAGAAGGCTGCCACATCGTTATTGCCCGTGAAGTCGAACTCACCCTCCCGCTGCTCGTGGATGTTCCAGAACACATAGAGACAGAGGGTGTTCATACCCAGCGACTTACACATCTGGATGCGATGCTCCCAATAAGGACGGGGAATACGGGGATAGTGCACTTCAGCTGCCTTCACGATAAAGGGTTCCCCATTCAGGAGGAACGTTTTGTTTCCAACAGTGAAATCACCTGCCAATAGGGTCAGCGAAAACGACCCCAAAAGAATGGTCAGTAGTAGTCGTACCTTTTTCATTTTGTTTCATTTGTTTGTTTCTGTGTGCAAAGATACAAAATAAATTAAACATTAAACATTAAAAATTAAAATTTTTGTGTATCTTTGCAGCAAATATAACAAACTATAGATATGAAGAGACTTACATTATTCGTTTTAGCGATGGTCTTTGTCGCAATGGCAAAGGCAGAGGATGGTCACCAACTGTGGCTGAGGTATCAACCCGTCAACCAGGCTAAGGTGACCGGACCTGAGTGCTTAGCGGCTCAGGAGTTAAGAACCTTTTT
>JAEEGH010007777.1_pt1 | contig 25610 bp, 22 predicted proteins | sample 9134181 | NCBI WGS metagenome assembly JAEEGH01 (sample SAMN16246544, study PRJNA631951) | gut metagenome | biome: gut microbiome; feature: rumen; material: DP-attached | host: Bos | place: Iran: Karaj | collected 2018-10
CACTGCTCCAGGGTTCCGACGGACAGACTTATGAACAAATCAAAGATGTAATTTCATGCACACCTTCTGAGTCTCTCAACGAACAGATGGAAGATCTCATTACCGGAACAGAAAATATGTCTAATTCGGTCTGGTACAAAAAATCGCTGGACTTCAATAAAGACTACAAACACTTTATGAACGACTTTGATTTTATTACAAAGCCAACTGATTTTTACAAAGGCCCCGCAGTCCGCAAAGAAATAAATGATTTTATTTCCAAAAAGACAGACAAACTTATAGAAAATTTTCTCACAGAAGATTTGCCAGCTGCCACTCGTCTCGTACTTTTGAACACACTTTATTTTAATCAGAAATGGAAAAATCAGTTTGATGAAAAGACTACCTACGAAGAAGATTTTTTCCAAACCACGGACACAACAGTCAGCACACCAATGATGCACAAAACTGCGCATTATAATTATTTTGAAGACCAAGATTTTCAGATGCTTGAGCTTGCCTACGAAGACTCTCGCTACTCAATGATTATATATCTTCCAAAGAACATAGCTTACGATTTTTCAAAAACAAATCCAAACACACTCACACAAAAATTCGAAACCAGCAAACGAAGCAAAAATGTGCGCCTCACCTTCCCTAAGTTTGATTTATCAAGCCGTTATGACCTGGTACCGGTTCTCAATGCCCTTGGCATGACAGACGCATTTAATCCCGCTGCTGCAGATCTTTCAAAAATCTTTACAGACTGCAAGGACATCTATGTAGACTGCGCAATTCATGAAGTTAGAATCACCGTAAATGAAAAGGAAACCAAAGCCGCGGCAGTAACAATGTTCGGACTCAAAGCAACATCTGCCATGCCGGAAACACCGGTATTCTTTAAAGCAGATCATCCCTTCTGTTATGTTATACGCGACAAACAACAGGACATAAATCTGTTTACAGGAATTGTGCGAAACCCAAAATAATCAGTTTTTCAATTCTCTCACAGAATCATTAATCATCTTCCAGTCCAGACACCTTTTGTAGTTTGGACCTGGAAGCTCGCAGTCTTTATTCCACGGGCGGTCAAAAACCATAACCTTAAGGTCTGGCAGATGATCAAAAAATTTAAAGGCCAGCGGAGAATCCTCAACAGCATAATCAAAATGCATTTTGTAGTAGTCTTCAAGCTCAAGTCCAAAGGTGCTGCCCTTTATAAAATTCTCACGCCCATATTTATTAAGACAATATAACGGCACCCTCTCAAGCCCATGCTCATCAAGCCACTGGCGCGAAGCATCATAAACACTCGATGGACGGCCTGTAATAATTTTTATATCATGTCCCTTATCAATCCAACTGTTAATTGTTTCAACAGCACCGGGAGTTTCTTCGTAAGACAAAAGCACCTCTGGTAAATGGCCCTGAACCATCAGCTGGTCATACTTGTCATCTGCCAAAGAAAAAGATTTTTGCAAATTGAAATATTTGATTTTCTCGTAAGGAACATCCACTCCAAACATCTGAGCCGCAAGCTTAGAAAAATAAAGCGCTGTCTCACAAAGGCAATCATCAAAATCAATGTAAATATTCATAAATTTATAATATCAGAAAAACCGAAAAACACAAATATTGCAACAAGGATTGCATTCCACCAGCCGGTAAAACTTCTTCTCTATCGTCGTAGACTGTATAAGTAAAAGCGCCAACCGCATATTGGCCCGTTGGTTTTGGAAACATTTTTTACTCTATTTTTTTATGGAGAACACAGACAGCGGGAAGATGTGGAAAGGCTTATGAAGGGATAAAAAAACGCCAGCCCCAACCGGAACTGGCGTTTATATGACATTTTAAAGTGTTCCTATTTAATCAACGAATGATATTCCTGCAGAGACTTAACTCCGCCTTCACCACCGTTACCGTTCTTAACGCTTTCAATACCCTTAACTGCTGCAAGAGCACCGGCAAGTGTTGTGATGTATGAAACTTTGTATTTCAAGCAGGCCTTGCGGATTGTCTTGCGGTCTTCGGCGTAGTTGCGCTGGGCTTTTGGGGTGTTGATTACGAGGCAAACATCTTTGTTCATAATCATGTCGACTACGTCCGGGCGGCCGGCACCAATCTTGTTTACTACTTCGCACTTGATACCGTTTGCATTGTAGAAGTCGGCAGTGCCCTGTGTTCCAACAAGTGTAAAGCCAAGGTCCTTCAAAGTTTTACCGATTGTAAGAACTTCTTCTTTCTGGCCTTCTTTGTTGCTGAGAGAAATAAGAACCTTTTTGTTTTCCCAGGCAGCTGGTGCGTGTGGGAGCTCTGAACCGGCAGCTTCTTCTGCTTTGTAGAAGGCAAGAGGGAAGTTTTCTGCAAGACCAAGAACTTCACCAGTAGAACGCATTTCTGGTCCAAGGATCGGGTCAACTCCAGGGAAACGGTTCCATGGCAAAACAGCCTCTTTTACACCGTGATATGGGATTACCTTATCTTTAAGTCCGAGCGACTCAAGCGATTCGCCCAACATCATGCGTGTTGCAAGACGTGCCATCTGTGTATCACAAACCTTTGATACAAGTGGAACAGTTCGCGAAGCACGAGGGTTAGCTTCGATTACATAAACCTTTCCATCTTCAATTGCGTACTGCATATTCATCAATCCGCAAACGTGCAAAGACTCTGCAATCTTCTTTGTATATTCTTTAATTGTTGCAAGATTATCAGCCGGAATCGAAACCGGAGGAATTACACAGGCAGAGTCTCCCGAGTGAATACCTGCAAGCTCAACGTGCTCCATAACAGCCGGGATGTAAACGTGAGTTGAGTCTGCCAAAGCGTCAGCCTCGCATTCCAAAGCGTTCTTCAAGAAGCGGTCAATAAGCAACGGGCGGTCAGGTGTAACACCAACAGCCTTTTCAACATATTCCTTCAAAGTAGCTTCATCGTAGATTACTTCCATACCGCGTCCACCAAGAACGAATGAAGGACGAATCATAATCGGGTAACCAATCTTATCTGCACAAGCCTTAGCTTCTTCAAAGTCAATTGCCATTCCACTTTCAGGCATTGGGATTTCCAATTTTTCCATCATGTGGCGGAACAAGTCGCGGTCTTCGGCGATGTCGATTGAGTCGATTGAAGTACCAAGAATGTTTACACCGTTTTCCTGAAGCTCGCGGGCAATGTTCAATGGAGTCTGTCCACCAAACTGAACGATAACTCCGAATGGCTTTTCCTTTTCATAAATCTGAAGAACATCTTCAGTTGTAACAGGTTCAAAGTAAAGCTTGTCAGAAGTATCATAGTCTGTAGAAACAGTTTCCGGGTTACAGTTTACGATGATTGTTTCGTAGCCCATTTCTTTAAGCTGCATTGCGGCATGACAACAGCAGTAGTCAAACTCAATACCCTGACCAATTCTGTTTGGACCACCACCAAGAATCATAATCTTTTTCTTGTTGTCGGTAGCCACGCTCTTGTCTGGAGCATTGTATGTAGAATAATAGTAGTTAGCATTTTCAACACCACTTACAGGAACTGCAAGCCAGGCTTCTTTAATTCCAAGTTCGTTGCGGCGATCGCGGATTGCCTTTTCGCTAACCTTCAAAATCTTAGACAAATACTTGTCGCTGAATCCGTCTTTCTTAGCCTGAATGAGAAGCTTGTCTTCTGGAACGCGTCCAGGATTCTTAAGCATTTCCTCTTCAAGATCAACAAGCTCTTTCATCTGCTCAAGGAAGTATTTTTTAACGTAAGTAATTTCATAAAGTTTGTCCAGGCTAACACCCTTACGGATTGCCTCGTACAACTGGAAGTAGCGCTCGCTCGAAGCAGTCTTCAACATTTCGCAAAGTTCTTCAGCGCTCTTCTTGTTAAAGTCCTTGGCAAAACCAAGACCAGGACGACCGTTTTCCAAACCACGGATAGCCTTCTGGAAAGTCTCTTTGAAAGTCTTACCAATAGACATAACTTCACCAACGGCCTTCATAGAAGTTCCAAGAGAATCTTCTACACCGCGGAACTTTTCAAATGCCCAGCGTGCAAACTTAAGAACAACATAGTCGCCATCAGGAGCTCCACCCGGAGTATATTTTTCAAGAGTACCGTCACGCCAGTATGGGATTTCGTCGAGTGTCATTCCGCTTGCAAGCTTTGCAGAAATCAAAGCAATTGGGAAACCTGTAGCCTTAGAAGCAAGAGCAGAAGAACGTGAAGTACGAGGGTTAATTTCAATAATTACAACACGACCAGTTTTTGGGTTATGTGCAAACTGAACGTTAGTACCACCAATTACGCCAATGCTTTCAACAATCTTAAATGCATCGCGCTGGAGACGGGCCTCCAGTTCCTTATCAATAGTCATAAAAGGAGCCGAACAGAAAGAGTCACCAGTATGAACACCAACAGCATCAATGTTTTCAATAAAACAGATTGCAATCATCTGATTCTTAGAGTCGCGGACAACTTCAACTTCAAGCTCTTCCCAACCAAGAATAGACTCTTCAATCAAACACTGATGAGTCATAGAAAGGTCTAAACCGTTAGCAACAATAGTGCGAAGCTCTTCAACGTTGTAGCAGAAACCACCACCCTGGCCGCCCATAGTATAAGCAGGACGAACAACAAGTGGGAACCCGATTTCTTCAGCAATTTTTTCAGCACCTTCTACAGTGTGACAGATTCCGGAACGTGGAGTTTCAATTCCAAGACTCTTCATAGTCTCCTTAAAAATCTCACGGTCTTCACCACGTTCAATAGCATCAAGATTAACACCAATAACCTTTACGCCGTATTTATCAAGAACGCCGGCCTTATTAAGCTCACAGGCCATATTCAAACCAGTCTGTCCTCCAAGGTTAGGAAGAAGAGCATCAGGACGTTCCTTTTCGATAATCTGAGAAAGTCGTTCAACATTCAATGGCTCAATATAAGTAGCATCAGCCATTACCGGGTCAGTCATAATAGTAGCCGGATTTGAGTTTACCAATACAATCTTGTATCCCTGTTCACGAAGGGCCTTACATGCCTGAGTTCCCGAATAGTCAAACTCGCAGGCCTGTCCAATAACAATCGGTCCCGAACCAATAATCAAAACTTTGTTGATGTCTGTTCTTTTCATAATCTATATAACTCCTATAATAACCTGTGCAAAAAAAAAGCGAGCCCTTAAAAAAAGACTCGCCAATGAATTCAAATAAAAATAGTATGAACAGTGTTTTTTATATTGAGAATTGCAATGTCTAAACAACCTTCAGTATTCATACTGAAATCCTATAATATCAGAAATCAGTTTTTTGTACTAGTAGTATTAGATTTTTCTATACTGCTTTACTTGCAAGAACGCACAACACGGAAGCCGAAGTTATCGCTACTGTAGTGCGGGATGTCGTTTCCTCGGATAGAGACAGAGCAGCCATAATCGTTAGAGAACCAGGCACCTCCCCTTCGAACGCGTTCCGAACCGGAAGCAGGACCTGTGGCATCCGTTGTTGAACTTATACTTCCTTTCCAATCCCAGCACCATTCCCATACATTTCCGCTCATATCGTAAAGGTCGTATGCGTTTGCCTTCTTTGTTTTTACGTTACGGGTTCCTTTTGTATTGGTATCTGTATAATACCATGCAACCTCGTCAGCATTATGGCTTCCTGCATAATAGTATTGTTCTCCACCACGTGCAAGCCATTCCCATTCAGCTTCTGTTGGCAGACGATAACCCTCTGCTTCAAAATCACAGGTTACGGCACTCCATGTACTGTCACTTGTTGTTGGAACTGTTCCCCAACTGTCAGGGTTAGTAGATCCAGAAATTGTATAACAAGGTGTAAGGTTTTCTGCAATAGAAAGTTTATTACAGTAAACAATTGCGTTATACCAGTTTACTTTGTTCACAGGGTTGTTTAAAACATCGTTTCCTGTAAGTTTGTTTACGTCTTTGTCATAAGCATCTGCTGTACTTGGGTCAGTTTCAATTAGTGTTTTATATTCTCCCCTTGTTACTTCGTGATCACAAACTATCAAATCTGGAATTGTAAGACATCTTCCGTTTACAAAAATGTATGATGTTGGTATCCAGGTTTCATCTCCTTCAATTGTAGTTCCTATTACTTTTACAAAGCCTTCTGGTATCATTTCTTCGACTGAACTCTTATTCTTCCAGACAGCAGTAAAGGTTTTATTTTCTAAACCAAAGGAGCCTGGAGCAACAGTTCCTTCTGAATCCTGCCATTTTTCAATAATGTAGTCCCCCGAAGTCGATGCTGTTGGTTTTGTATAACTTGCACCAAAAAGCCCTCTTACAACCTTGCTTGTTGTCCCGTCATCAAATGTTCCTTCTGTACCAGTGTTGAATGTATATTCAATTGTGTTTCTATCATAGAAAACATAGATTGCTGTTTCATTTTGAGCTAAAATTTTTGCATTAAAACCAACGTAAGTTTTCTTAAGGTCATCAAGTGTTGCACCTTTTGCTACAGATTTACTTTTTTCTGTTTCGTAAGTTACATAATCTGCTGCCGCTTTACCACCACTTGTTTTCTGTCGAAGATGATAAACATTGTAGGTTCCTGTTTCTGAAATTCCGGAAGTATAAACAATCTTTTCTACTTCAACAATTTTTTCTACAGTAACTTCAACCTTCTTCTCAACTTCAACCTCTACTGTTTTTTCTTTGATAGAAATTGTTGCTGTAGAAACCGGACTGTTTTCTATACCAGCTTTGATTGCAATTGCTTTAAAAGTTGTGTCTTTGCTTACAAGAACAGCAGCTGTGTAATTTGTACTTTGCGCTGTTGGTGTAGAACCATCTGCAGTGTAGTAGATATCGGCGCCTTGAGTTACAGTTGTCATTGTTACAGAAAGAGTGCCCGTTGTGGCTGTTTCTGTAACAGTAAAGGTAACTGCCGCTGCGTATGTTTTATCTACATACTCAGTTTGTGTATCTGTTTTACAGGAAGCAAAACAGATAGCCATTACCACTCCAATAACCAGAGTGGAAAGTTTAATAAGTTTTCCCATATGGAATTATTATAACACAGATTATTAAAAGTGAAAAAAATTTTGTTAATCGCTTCGCCTTAGAAATTACTTCTTTGATTTAACAAGCTTCTTAATAGCCTTAAAAGACTCGGGGCTGATGTCGTGTTCAATTTTGCAGGCATCAGCAGCAGCAATAGATGACTTTACTCCAAGCTGCTCAAAGAATGTTGTGAGGATTGTGTGGCGTTCATAAATTGTTTTAGCAATATCAAGGCCTTTTGGTAAAAGAGAAACAGTCTGGTCATCTTTTAATTCAACATATTCTTCTTTTGCAAGATTATGAAGGGTAACACTTACCGAAGGGCGGGAATAGTTTAAGGCTTTTGCAATATCAATAGCACGAACAGCACCTTCTTTAGACAATACAAGGATTGTTTCCAAATACATTTCTGCAGATTCTCTTATTACCATTTCTTTCCTCTCAAATATTTGATTTTCAAATATTATATAGAAAGATTTGTTTTATAACAAGCGCAAACCAGATGTTTTGGTAAACTATGCCAAGGCATTTAATCTATGAAATTGATAATCTCATTTTTGGCTTTTTCATTATCTGCATTGGTTTTTGCGAGTTTTTCAATCTTAAAAATTGAATCACTTGCACAGAGCCAGGAAATGCCAATATTCTGAAATTTTTTGTTCAAGGCGCAGACAAAAATATCACACTTATTTTTGTATCGTTCGATTGCAGCTTCAAGAATGTTTCTTTTGTCACCTTCTGAAAAAAATGCGATTTTAAGTTTATTATATTCTAAAAATCCTTCAAAATCGCTTCCTCTTCCCCAGATGAGTTTTTTTGTTTTCAGTTCAATTGCTCCATTCTGCAAAAGTGCTTCATAAACATCTTTAATTGTAGTTGTTTTTCCAACGCTGCTTTCTCCATGCAACACAATAATTTTCTTCATATTCGGCCTCCTGTCATAACTGCTATAATTAAAATATCAATAATAACAATATTATTGTAATGCTTTTTCCAAAGATAAGAAATATCTCTTTCTATTCTCATTATACAGTCAGATTTTTTACTTGTGATGAGTATCTTTTTTTGATTTTTTTATGCGTTGCGTATGAATAATTTCCCATCTCTCCTATTTTCGTATTATATTTATATATATACCCTCAAGGAGGTCAAATATGCCAGACAACACTTTGCAAATAAACCAGGCCCTCACCCTTACAGACCAGCTGATTACCTGTCTGGATGATGCAGAACGCCAACTTTCTTCTGCCCGCAACTGGGGCTTTCTGGATGTACTTGGAGGCGGCCTGATTACAGATCTTATAAAGCACTCCAAGCTTCAAAATGCAAAAAACTCTATGGAGCATGTAAACTACATTATGCAGCAGCTTCAGCAAGTACTTGGCAGCATCAGCATTCCGGGAGATTACCGAATGCAGATTGGCGGCTTTGCGACCTTTGCAGATTTCTTTTTTGACAGTGGAATAGTAGATATTTATATGACCGCCAAAATCATGAACAGTCTGAACGAAGTTCGAAAACTTAAAGAAAAATGCTATGAACTAAAAAGAAGGCTGAATGAACTTTAAACTTTCAAAGCCCGTATAGCATTAAGCACAGCAATCACCATAACACCAACGTCTGCAAAAATTGCCAGCCACATGTTAGCAATGCCTAACGCACCTAGTGCAAGACAGGCAAATTTTATAACAAGTGCAAACCAGATATTCTGATAAACTATGCCAAGGCATTTTCTGGAAATCTTTATAGCCTTTGAAATCTTAAGCGGATCATCGTCCATAAGAACAACATCGGCGGCTTCTATAGCGGCATCGGAACCCATTGCACCCATTGCAATTCCAATATCAGCACGGGAAAGAACAGGTGCATCGTTTATACCATCGCCCACAAATGCAAGAACTGAATTTTTTGCTTTACCCGCAATCAGTTTTTCAACTTCATCAACCTTGTCGCCTGGCAGCAATTCAGAATGATATTCATCTATGCCAAGATCTGCAGCAACACTTTGGGCAACCTTTTGGGCATCGCCGGTGAGCATTACAGTTTTTTCTACACCAGCTTTTTTGAGCTCTTTAATTGCAATAATTGAATTAGGCTTTTCAACATCAGAAATCACAATGTGGCCTGCATATTCACCGTCTATTGCAATATGAATAATTGTTCCAACCTTGTGACAGTTATGATATTCAATGCCAAGCTTTTCCATGAGCTTTGAATTTCCAACTGCCAGATTTTTTCCATCAACAAGTGCTGTAATTCCGTGACCGCTTATTTCTTCAATATTGCTTACACGGCTTCGGTCAATTTCTTTTCCATGCGCGGTCATCAGGCTCTTACTAATTGGATGCGATGAAGCACATTCTGCAAGCGCCGCATATTCCAAAAGCTTTTCATTTTCCAGTTTATTGTGATGAACTCCAGTAACTTCAAAAACGCCTTTTGTAAGAGTTCCGGTTTTATCAAATACAATGATTTTTGTTTTAGAAAGTGTTTCAAGATAATTTGAACCTTTAATTAAAACGCCTTCTTTGCTCGCACCACCAAGCCCCGCAAAAAAGCTAAGCGGAATACTTATCACAAGCGCACACGGACAGCTTATTACAAGGAATGTCAAAGCTCTGTAAATCCAGGTATGCCAGTCGCCGGAGGCCTGCATAAAAATCATGCGGACAAACGGTGGAAGAATTGCAAGAGCAAGAGCACTGTAAACAACAGCAGGTGTATAAATGCGGGCAAACTTAGAAATAAATTCTTCTGATTTTGATTTTCGTGAACTTGCATTTTCTACAAGCTCCAGGATTTTTGAAACTGTAGATTCGCCAAAGGCTTTTGTTGTTTTTACTTTAAGCAGACCGGTAAGATTAATGCTGCCGCTTATAATTTCATCATTTTGTGAAACTTCGCGAGGCATGCTTTCGCCGGTGAGCGCACTTGTATTTAAAGAAGAGCTGCCCTCAACAACAATTCCATCAAGCGGAACTTTTTCGCCAGGTTGAACTACAATAATTGTTCCAATTTCTACTGTGTCAGGACTAACCTGTTCAAGCTTTCCGTCCTTTTCAATGTTGGCGTAATCCGGGCGGATATCCATAAGCTGGGTGATATTTTTGCGGCTTTTGCCAACTGCATAGCTTTGAAAAAATTCTCCAATCTGATAAAAAAGCATTACCGCAATTGCTTCGTTATAATCTCCGGAACGTTCATAAATTGCAAGCGCAAAGGCTCCAAGAGTAGCAACAGCCATTAAAAAATTTTCATCAAAAAGCCGGCGGTTCAAAATTCCCTGGAATGCTTTTCGTAAAATGTCTCCGCCAATAACAATGTAAATTGCTAAATAAAGAACGGCAAGCGGAATGCCATAAAGGATTTTTGAAAACGAGTTCCCGCCAATAACAACAAATCTTGAAATTATATTCACAAGAATAAGTCCACAAGCCGCAATGATTATACGCCTTAAGGCTTTCTTTTGTTTCTTGGTCATCTACACTCCCAGTGTCATTGTCGGGCTTGACCCGACAATCTTTCATTCCAATATCTTATAATTCTATCTCGCAGTCTGGTTCAACTTTCTTGCAGGCCTTGAGAACAGCTTTCATAACCTTTGCGTCATCTGCGCCTTCTGCAAATTCTACTTCCATTTTTTGAGTCATAAAATTTACAACAGCACCAGCAACACCTTCTATATTTTTAGTTGCTTCTTCCATAAGGTTTGCGCAGTTTGCACAGTCTACTTCGATAGTATATGTTTTTTTCATAAGTCACTCCATCTTGGCCCTTCGACAGGCTCAGGGACCACATTGTCATTGTCGGGCTTGACCCGACAATCTTTCTTTTCAATTAAACGCTTGTTTAATCTACAGAATATAATATAATTGAATATGAAGTTTCACAAGTTTTTCTATAAAACTATTTCTTTTTGGAATAAAAAAATTTCCTTTTGGAAAAATCACAGGTAGACAAAAAGGCTTGGGGAGTAAAAATGGAAACTAAACACATTCATACGCATCAGGAATATTTCAAACACGATTTTTTAAAAAATCAGATATCACACCACGAAGATTTTCAAACAGTTGCAGATATTTTTTCACTTCTTGCAGATGCCAGCCGTTTAAAAATATTCTGGCTTCTTTGCCATTCAAAGGAATGTGTTATAAACATTGCTCAGACTTTAAAAATGTCAAATCCTGCAGTTTCACATCATCTTAAAATTCTTCGCGAAGCAGAATTAATAGAAAGTTATCGCGACGAACGTGAAGTTTTTTATACAGTTTCAGCAAAAGCAAAAAGTCAGGCTCTTCACTCTATCATCGAAAAGCTCATGTCTGTAAATTGCCCCGACTTTGACAGCAATCATGAAATAAATGAAAATTCCGATTACCTTGAAAATCAGGTTGAAAAAATAAAAAAGGTTCATGACTATCTTACACAAAATCTTTCAAAACGAATCACAATCGAAGAGCTTTCAAAAACCTTTGCTATTAATGCCACAACTCTAAAAACAGTTTTCAAGGATGTTTACGGAAACTCCATTGCTGCTCACATAAAAGAACATCGCATGGAAAAAGCCGCCGATCTTCTTGTTCATTCTCAAATGCCAGTAAATCAAATAGCCCAGGAAGTTGGCTACGAAAGTCAGAGCAAGTTCAGCGTTGTGTTCAAGGATTTTTTTAAGCTTTCACCAATAGAATATAAAAAGAAACATAAATCCTAACAAACTGTTAATTTGACAAATCCTCAATTGGCAATATATCATTGTCTTATGACACAGAATAAAACATCAAAAACAATCCTCATAATCCTTTTTCTTGTTGGTTTATTGTTTTCTTGTAAATCAAAAACTCCCGAAAATAATGAAAATCCTTCAACAAACAACAACGCTTCTTCAGAATATAACTATCCTGAAATTGCAAAATATGCGACTCATATAAATAATCTTTTTGCCGCAGATGATAATCTCATAGGCTTCTGGTGGGATTGCTCTGATATAGTGGTCCGAAAAGAATTAACAGCGCATCAGGAAGTAATTGATGGCATTATGAATTGCTATGAAAATTGGCCAACATATCACAAACAGGGTGATGGCTATATAGAAGAAAGTGCCTTCACAGCAGTCAAAAACATGAAGACTGGCTGGAACCTGGGCAACACACTTGACTCCAACAGTTATGTAGCAATTTGGGATTCTCAGAAAAATCAGTGGTACGATAACTGGGCAAGCACTAAAGAAGATGAAAAAGGTTGGATGGTAAAATGGAACAAAGGTCTCATCACCTGGGAAACCGGATGGGGTCAGCCTAAAACTTCAAACGAAATTATTGCTCTTGTAAAAAATCTTGGTTTTGATTCTGTGCGCATGCCTGTAACCTGGGGTGAACACATTTCAGCAGACGGGACAATTGATCCTGAATGGATGGCTCGCGTAAAGGAATGTGTTGATTATGTAATTGCAAACGACATGTACTGTATTATAAATCTTCATCACGATGGTGGCGCTTCTGGCTGGATAAAGGCCTGTGAATCAAGCTGGAATCAGTATAAAGAACGATTTGGAAATATCTGGACACAGATTGCAACAGAGTTCAAGGACTATGATGAACGACTGATTTTTGAAAGCATGAATGAGGTCCTTAACGAAAAAGCCAACTGGAATCCAAACGCAAGTGAATCAAAAGCCGCTAATGTTTACATAAATAAATGGAATCAGCTTTTTGTTGATTCTGTTCGAGCTACAGGTGGGAACAATCAAACCCGAAATCTTGTTGTAATGACTTATGCAGGCGCTGGTGATGCAAATGTTTTAGCAAATGATTTTGCACTTCCAACAGATTCTGTTAAAGATCACCTGATTATAGAAGTTCATAATTACAGTCCTCACGGCTTTACCTGGTCCGATGCAACATGGACAGTTATGACAGCTATATGGAATGAAAAATCACACGGTTCTGTTCTTGATCGTGAAATAGGCCTTTTGTCTCAAAAAGCAAAGGAATTTAATGCCCCTATTATTATTGGCGAATATGCCGCCTTCCCAAAAAAATATTCTGATTTTTAAAAGTATGATATAATTTACCCGCACAAGGAGGACTTATGAAATTAAAACACTTTTTCTTATTTGTAATACTTTCATTAGTATTATCACTTTCTGGAATTGGCTGTAAAGGAAGCGCAGATCCAACTCCTTCTTCACAAACACCATCAACACCTTCGACCCCTTCAACACCACAAACTCCTGCTGAAGAAAAAGATCCTGTTGAAGTTGATGACACCCTCACAGCCATGAAGCTTGCACAAGCCATGGAATGCGGATGGAACCTGGGAAATACGCTGGATGCCTTTGATAACTGGAGTGATAAAACCTATCCTTTTAATGAAGGAGTAAATTCAGAATCCGATTGGGAAGAAGAAAAAACAACAAAAGCAATTATTGAAACCGGAATTAAACAAGGCGGCTATAAAACAATTCGTATTCCTGTAACCTGGTGCAATCACTTAAAAGATACAAATTATACAATTGATCCCGCTTGGATGACACGCGTAAAAGAAATTGTCGATTGGGCTTATGACGCAGGATATTATGTAATTTTGAATGAGCATCATTCTGTACATGATAATATGTCTTCTCCTTTGAAAAAATGCGAAGGATATATTGTTCGAACAGATGATGCCGATGAATCAAAAGCATTCCTTAAAGAAATCTGGACACAAATCTGCAAGACTTTCAACAACGGCTACGATGAGCATCTTATTTTTGAAACAATGAATGAACCTCGTGATACAAGTCATGAACACTGCTGGGATATGAAGCCGGATACTTGTGCAACCTGTAAAGACGAAGTTGAACTTTTAAATGAATACAATCAGCTTATTCTTGATACAATCCGTGCAAGTGGTGGCAATAATGCAGAACGTTTTGTTATGGTTCCTGCAACTGGAACTGGTATAACAGAACCTATTAAAGACTGTTTCAAAATGCCAACAGACACTGCTACAGATAAACTCCTTCTTACAGTTCACATGTATCCGCTCGATTCTGGTGGTACTGGACATGGTTCACGTAATTTTGATACTGCAACAAAAAATTCAATCAGCCACAACACAAAAGCACTTTATGACAAATTTGTTTCTAAAGGAATTCCTGTTGTAATTGGTGAATGTGGAGCCGCAAGAAAAGCATATGAATATGATGAAGCTACAAATGGTTATGTGCCCATTGAGGACTATGTAGTAACTTTCGAAGATAGATTACAGTGTTTCTCTTATTTTGCTGAACAAGCCGGAAAATACACAATGCCTTTCATCAACTGGGATTGTGGTGGAGAAGATGGAATGGCTACCGTTGATAGAAAAAACTGTAAAATATTTGAAACTGATAAGAATTATGTTTCAAGCATTATAAATGCCTGGAAAAATGGAAATGCAAATGCTGGATCAGCAGGTACGATTGAAGCAGAAGAAGTTTCTTTTGAAAACTTAAATGTTTGGGATGAAACAATTTCGTCTTTTAATAAAACCTCTGGACTTTTGACTCTTGGAGAACAATGGACTGGCGCAAATATCTGGTTCGGTGAAAAAGATATTTCGGACTTTAAGACAGTTGAACTAACATATAAAAATGCTTCTGCAGAATTTCAATTTTATGTTACTTATACAGATGATACAAATTCATCAACTGTAGCTTTACCAACAAATTCTACAAAAGGAACAATAACTCTTGATTCAACAAAGAAAATCAAAGCTATTTTCTTCCAAAGTAAAACACCTACACTTTCTGTAACATTAGAAAAGGTTGTTTTGAAACCATAACAATCTCCCCTGCATGAAATCCAAGGGTTGTAACTGTAACGGTTGCAACCCTTTTTTAATTGAACAACTCACCGTTTTTTTCTATAATAATATATTCATATTAAAATAAAGGAACCGAAAATGCCTAAAATCGAATGTAATGAAAAACTCTTTTTTGAAGCAATTGGAAAAAAATACACTTATGATGTTCTTGAAGACATCCTTCCATGTGCAAAGGCCGAGCTTGATGAAAAGCCAGATATGAGCCAGCCGGAAGATGAACGCGTTGTAAAAATTGAATTGAATGATACAAACCGCCCTGACCTTTGGTCTACAAATGGTGTTGCACGCCAGATTAAACTTCACGAAGGCGGAAAAACTGTTGACTATATGAAGCTCATGAGCAATCACGGAAACAATGATTACGGTGAGCGCGTAGTAGAAGTTGACCCAGAGCTTAAGGATATTCGTCCATACATGGTTGCATTCATGATTACAGGAAAAGCAATTGACGACCCTATGCTCAAGGATATTATCCAGACACAGGAAAAATTAGCATGGAACTTTGGACGCAAACGTAAATCAATTTCTATGGGTGTTTACCGCGTAGACCAGATTAAGTTCCCTGTAAAATATCACGCAGTTGATCCAGATAAAACTTCATTCGTGCCACTCCAGTGCGAAGCACCAATGACATGCCGCCAGATTCTTACAGATCATCCAAAGGGAAAAGACTTTGGCTGGATACTTGCAGACTTGAAAAAGTTCCCTCTTTTGAGCGATGCAAAGGACGAAGTTCTTTCTATGGCTCCAATCATCAACAGTGCAACTTTGGGTGCTGTTCAGGTTGGCGACAAAGACCTTATGGTAGAGCTTACTGGTGACAATATTGAAAACCTGATTTTGAGTGCAAATATCGTTGCATGTGACTTTGCAGATCAGGGTTACGAAATTAAACCTATTCTTGTAAAGCATCCTTATGACACAGGCCTTGGAAAAGACATCATGGTTCCTTACTATTTCCAGCCTACAACAAAGACAACACTTGGTGCAGTAAACAAGCTTCTTGGAAGTGACTTTGATATGCCAAAGGTTGTTGATGCTCTTACACGCATGGGTAACACTGTTGAAACAAACGGCGAAGAAATCATTCTTAGCCCAGCTCCATACCGCAATGACTTCCTTCACGAAGTAGATATTATTGAAGATGTAATGATTGGTTGCAATGTAAGCGCATTCGAGCCAAGAACTCCACAGGATTTCACTGTTGGACGCCTTCTTCCACTTACAGAGTTCAGCCGTAAGGCAAAAACTTTGATGGTTGGCCTTGGTTATCAGGAAATGATTTTCAATTATGTTGGTTCTAAAAAGGACTACGTAGATAATATGCTCATTGACGGCTCAAAAGTAATCGAAATTGCTAACCCAATGAGCGAAAACTACCAGTTCATCCGCCCAGAAATCCTTTCTTCACTCTGCCGTGCCGAAGCAGGAAGTGCCAACGCTATGTACCCACACAAAATCTTCGAAATTGGTAAGGTTGCTTATCTTAAAGAAGACGAAAACACAGGTACAATCACACGCCAGCACTTAGGCTTCTTAACTGCCGCTGCAAATGCTAACTTCAACACATTAGCCAGCGAAGTTTCAAGCTTAGTATACTTCCTCGACCACGAATACAAAGTTGTAGAAAGCGACGACCCACGCTTCATCCCAGGCCGCCAGGCAGCACTGATGGTAAACGGAAAGCAGGCAGGTGTATTCGGTGAGCTCCATCCACAGGTACTTGAAAACTGGGGAATCACAACTCCATGTGTAGCCGGTGAGCTTGATCTTGAAGAGTTGATATAGTTGCCTAAGAATCCTCTATACGACACATATGCAGTAACTCTCTATTTTGATTCTCATACAAACGAATTAATTCTAGAAGCAATGAAAGATATTGCCGCTGCAACCGGCAACAACTATATGCTGGACAATTCTGTACCGCCACATCTTTCACTAGGATTATTTCACGCAGAAGAAGAAAAAGCTGGGGAAATGAAAAAATATTTCGCAGAGTTTGTAGAGACGCTTAAGTCAAAAGAAACCGACTTTATATTGAACTTCAACGGTCCGGACAACTTTGCCGACAAGGTAATCTTTTTAAATGTAGCTCGTGATGAAACGCTCATGAACCTAAACCGCAACCTGCACCAGCTATTTCTCCCACACTTCGAAGCCGGCGACAACCGAAACTATCTTCCAGAAAACTGGGTACCACACATAGCACTTGCAGTTAAGCTTGACTCGCAGCAATTTGAAAAAGGTTTTGAAGTTGCCAAAAATTTTCCGCTACCCGGAACTGCAAAAATCACGTTGGCAACGCTGGCTAAGTGTAATCCTTATAATGAAGTAGTGAAAGTTATAATCTCATAGGATATCGCAATTTATGGACTACAGTTACATTTTTCGAGCAGCACGCGCAAAGCCTGAATCCTTTGAAAAGTTTGGTTTTGCTTCAACCGCCGAAAATACCTTTACCCGCAAAAAAGAGCTTCCCGCTCCTAACAACACTTTTTATACAATCCTCACACTTAATCCAAAAGACGAAACTCTTACCGCTCGTGTTTATGAAGCCGACACAGATGAACCTTACACTCTGTTTGATGTACCTTCTGCTAATGGTGCATTCATTTCCCAAATCCGTGAACAGGTACAGGAAATTGTAAATGACTTTCGTTCACGTTGTTTTGAAACAGCAGATCTTAAAGATAAATATTTTGATTTTTTGAACGCGCATTTTGGGGTGCAACCCGACTATCCTTGGGACGACTCCCCAGACGCTGCAGTTTTCCGCTGTCCTAACGAAAAATGGTTTGCGCTTGCAATGAAAATTAAATACCGCCAGCTAGGACTTTCGGGCGACGAGGAATTATGGGTTGTAAACTTAAAGGCCAAGCCGGAAGACATTCCAAACATCACAGACAAGAAATCAGTTTTCCCGGCCTGGCATATGAATAAAAAACATTGGATTACTGTTCTACTCACGGCAGCAACAAGCTTTGAAAACCTGTGCGCGCTTACAGAACAAAGTTATAAGCTGGTTACCAGATAAACGGAATCACTCTAAAGCGAACCTTCTGCTTGTACTCTTTATAGCCTGGCAAACCTTCTTCCAGAACCTTTTCTTCATTCTTAATTCTTTTGGCAATAATAGGAAAATACATGAGTGTTATTACAAACGAAATAATTGAACCAAGAACAAGCGGCATAGCAAGGAACAAAAACAATGTACTCATATACATCGGATGGCGAACAACTCCGTAAAGCCCGGTGTCTATAACCTTTTGATTTTCTTGGACTTCGATTGTGCGCGAAAGGTAAGTGTTCTCGCGAAGAACTTCTGCATATAAAACATAAGCCAGAAGGAAAACTCCAGCGGCAACATAAGAAACAATGTCAGGCAGAACAATCCATCCAAAACGATAATTCAAACCGGCAACAATAAAAGCAGCTAAAAACATAATTCCACTAAGAGCAATTACAGTCTTCTGTTCCTTCTGCTCTTCTTTTGCATTCAGGCGCTTTTTCAGAAGCTCTGGATTTTTGAACATCATTATAATTCCTGCAACGAACATCGGGATGAATAAAATCCCAAGCAAGAGCCAGGCATCAAAAAACTTAAAGCTGCCGGCCGGGATAAAGAGAAGTGCTCCCATCAAAACAACGCCACATAAGAATTTTGCTATTGCTAAAAAGAAAAGTTTTGCATTCATTTTTTTGCTCCTTCTATCTGGTACTTTATCATTCCGTCAACATCCTGGAATTGCTCTGCAAAGCACCACATAGCAGTTCCTTCATCAAGATTAAAAATCACACTGTGAACTGTAAGATGTTTATTTATTTTTCGGCGGTTTGGATCTACTGTTCTTTGCGCTACATCACACAAAATATTCATTGCTTGCTTTTCATCCTGAACAATTCCATTTATCGAAGAAAGCTTATCGTACATAATATTATATCTGTCCTGACCATAAATAAACTTTTCTTCTGTTCCTTCATAATAGCCAGGTAAAATGACAAAGTTTGTAATCCACTGAAAATCACTCGAAGCTTCGCGCGGACCAATCTGGGAATCTGAATCATTGTAAGTTACAATAAGCTTTCTCTTTGAGCCGGAAACATCAGTTTTATCAACCTCATTTACCCACTCTAAAATTGCGCTGCGGCCACTCTTATCGGCAACTATAAAATGAAAGGATGAACGGTTTGAATCATGCATATCATAGTTTTGAGCAATTTCAACAGCTTCTTCAAGCGAATCGGCATAATCCAAAATCATTCTTATAAAAGGTGCAGTAGTAATATCCGGCTTATCTGTATTTTGATTTGTCGGAACAGAACCAGCGCCAGGCCCCTGCCCCGATTCCAGAACTCCACAGCTAATGCCGGCATCATTTATTCCATCAAGCGGACAATACACTGCCGTAATGCTAAATACTTTTGTTACAAAAGAATCCATATCCTTGTGATACGGTATTCCCATAAACGAAAGATCAACTGTAGAAATTGAAGCATGTCTTTTTCTGTTTCCCTTAACCTTTACAATGCAGGTATTAGCGGCAGGAAAATCATAATTACGCGCTAAAAGCTTTTGACCATCCTTTGTTTGTGCAGTAAATGCAGAACATCCAAAGCTGCCTGTATTTATATTCATTTTTACAAGGCCTTTAGTAAACTTCTTATTCAAAAACTCAGTAACCTCGCGGTCGGTTTTAGCGCCACCTTGTTTTATAAAATCTTCAAAATAATAATTCCCTTTATATGTAATTTCGTACACACCGCCCTGCAGAATATCACGATTAGCGGGCTTCAACTGCTTTATGCTTGAATATACAGAAATTTCATTCCTGAAAACAAAGGCAGTTCCTGCAACTACAATAAAAATCAATCCTATAATTGAGCATAAAATAATGACGCAAACTTTTAGAAGCTTTTTCATTTTTTCCTCTTTATCTTTTTAATTCGAAGTCCGTTTATTCAAAAGCACAAGGTCAGACTTTAAAGTTTTATCATCCGGAAACTTCTGCAACCCCTCTTCCAGAATAGTCCTTGCCCCATCATAATCCCCGGCATTAGCAGTCCTTGCAAAATTATTGTGAATATCCGTAATACAATTATCATAAAACATTTTCTGAGTTTTCTTAAGTTTACTGCTCTGCGGAAGATCCTGCAAAGCAACGCCCGACCTTTTATAACCTTCTTCGTATGCCCCCGCATTCATACATTCATTCAAAATCGAAAGCCACGCATTTTCAAGGTAAAGCTGAGCGCGTTTTATTTGAGCCACTTCAAGCTGACCGTTTGCAATTAAATCATCAAGAATTACAATTTGATCCTGCGCGCCAAGACCTTCTGTTAAAGAAAGCACCAGCGTATCTGTAAGAATTTCAAGCGCAGCAGAACGTTCCTTTTGCGAAATATATGGCTTTGCCTTTTTATAATATTCATCAGCTAGCTCATAATTTCTTTCTTCAAAGAACATCACCATAAGATTATAAAACGATGAATCCATATTTTTCTGGATATAATTTGTCATGCCAAAGCGGTCAATAAATGCAATATACCAGTCGAGCATCCTTGCATAATCCAAACTAGCTTCCGGCATATGATTCATATAATTTGAAGCAAGAACATCAAGGGCTCGGCGAACTTCCCCTGCTGCTTTAGAATTATTCTTCTCCAGCAAAACAGCCTCATACCTTGCCACACCCAAAGGAATAGAATTCATGTAATCATTTTTTTCAATATAGTAAGAACAAAGGTTTCCGGCGATTAATCCGGCAAAAATTATGTCACTAACCTCTTGTCTATTAGCGTAGTACTTTTTAGGAACAACATAATAACCCTGAATTTTATCTTCATTTTCAATAGCTTCTCGGCTTCCAGGGTTAAATCCATACGGATTCGTAGTTTCTACATCAATTTTTTTAAGCTGATTTGTTTTGCTACCCGAAGTGTTTGGAAGATAAACCGTACAAAAAGCATGCTCCGTAGTCTTCTGCCCGCGAACCTCAAGCCCTGCAGCCTTTGCCGCCACCATATAAAGCACACCGGAAGACACACAGTTATACACACCTGTCAAAAGCGCCACATCAGTTCTAGTCTGATGAAAATCATAAGTTGTAAGATAATCCCTATACAACAGCTTAAGAACAGCCCTTCCCCGCTCTTCAAGTTCAAGCTGCATAAAATCATCACTGCTTACTTCTGCTTTGATTTTTTCAAAAATTAAAAGACATTTTTCCCCGGCTTCAGATTCAAGAGGACATTCAGAACATAAAAGTGCCAGACGAAAAACCTCATCGGCAGAAAGTGACCAACCCGCTCGGTTAGCGTTAACTAACACATCCTCCGGTAGAAACACAGGTTCTATCGAAGGATGTATTTTCTGAGAAAAACAGAATGCACAAATAAAAAGAAATATCGAAATTACAAGGATGTTTTTTTTATTCATTCTGTAACTTATACATCTGCAAAACAGCTTTTTTGGCAATGGCAGGAGTTACCTTTTCGTTTGGAATAATTTCATCCGGACCACCGCCATTATCATCAACCGGGAAGTTTTTGTAAATACCAACTCCATCCACAAGCCATACATAAAGAGGTTTATCGCCCTTTTTAGCTTTTCCTCCAAGATAACCAAAACTGCTGGCAGCTTCCCAATGTCCAGGAACTCCAGTATAGTTTTCGGCATAAATAAAAGCTTCATCGCTATTTTCAAAGGTTATATCAGTAGGCTGAACAATAATCCATTCATCGCCATATCTTTCTTTTTCAACCTTAAACTTCTTTTTAGTGTCATATTTTTTCAAAACTTCCTGAGTTAATTTTTTATTTTTATTGGAATAATATCTACCGTCTTCTTCTTCCTCAGCAGCACTATATGCATTTGTAAAAGCATTCATAATAGCAGAAAGATCTGAATAATTGTTAGTGTCATAATCAGAATACTCATTTACTTCAGGAGCAATTTCTTCATCAAAAACCTTTGTAAGAGCCGGCATGTTTTTATTTACAACCTTCTGGTCAGACTCTGCAACCATAGAACGAATCTGAGCCATAGGATCCATACCAAAGCTTTTCATAAGAGCCGCAGTCTGAGGATCGGCCGCAAGGGTTTCATCATATTTTCCAACAGCATATCCATAGGCAATTGCAACCACCTTATCGTATGCATTATTTCCAGAAACTCCATATTTATTCAAAACCTTGTTTACAGTAACCTGAGCACTTGCACTCAAAACAAGACTTTCTGTATCTGTTACAACAACACCAACTTTTTCGAGCTCTGTATAAATCTTATTGTAGTTCTTGCAAAAAGATTGTACGTCGCTATCTGTAAGACCAGTCGATTTAGCGTTCTGCGCAAAAACACAAGCACAAATAAAAATAGCTGCAATAATAGAAACAAACTTCTTCATAAAAAACTCCTTACAAAAATTATAACACACACTTTCTATAAAGCAAGTTCATAAAAAATAATACTTGCAGCCTGCGCTACGTTAAGACTATCTACACAACTTTGGGTTACTCCCTGTTCCATGCCAGCCCAAGGAATAATCACAAGCTCGTCGCAGTTCTTTTTGATGGTGTCGCTTATGCCGTGCTCTTCATTGCCTAAAACTACAAGAACTGGCTTTTTTGACTTAGAATGAACTGCTTCGTGAAGAAAATTCACAGGTTTTGTAGCATCAAGGGCTGTTCCAACGCGTAGTACCTTTTGGGACAACGCCTCTAAAAGCCTTTCAGATGACTTTACACTGTAAATATTTACATATTCCATGCCACCTTCGGCAACTCTATAGCTGCTTGTGGTGATTGAACTTTGAGCTTCATCAAGCGGAATAATAATATTCTTAATTCCAAAAAACGCTGCACTGCGCACAATTGCGCCAAAATTATTTGCATTGCCAATTCTATCAAGAAGAACTGCATTTTCGCCGTTTTCAATCCAGCTGTCTGTTATGTCAGAATCAAGCGGAATAATATGCGGTGCCTCTATCATTGCAACAACACCCTGATGGTGAACAGAACCGCAAAGCTTTTCAAGCTCGGCTGCAGGCTTTTGATTATATATTCCATGAGCCTTTGCAAGCTTTTTACAAAGACCACCAAACTTTGGAGCAACCTCTTCGGTAAAATAAAGACGCGTAATTTTTTCCGGATGATTTTTTTCAAGCTTTTTTACAGCTGCAAATCCACATACTGCAAGCTCATTTTTCTGTTTGTTTTTCATAGTTATAATATACAGAAATTTTTATAATGAGGTAACATCTTTACTATAAATTTGTTATAATTTTATAAGGGCCCTTCGAGAGCCTCAGGGATCCCGCTAGAGGAAAAAGAGATGAAAAAACAGTTACTCACATTCAGCTTATCATTACTTGCGGCCGCAAAAATGTTTGCACTTCCACCGCTTTTAGGAGACACAAGCTACAAAGCTTCATCAGTCGAAAATCTTGATTTTAACATGTCCTGGGAAAACCTTCAGATTAAAAATGGTCCAAGCGACACAATTACCGTAGAAGTTTACTGCGACAAGAAAAAGTTCGCCCCAAAGGTTATGCTTTCAAGTTCTACCCTTGTTATTGATTCAGTACCAATAAAAAGCCTTTTATTCCCTGCAGGACCAAAGCATTGTACAGTAATCGTTTACATACCATCGGGAAAAGAGTTTGAAAACGTAAATATCAATCTTTCAAGCGGTAATCTTGAAGAAACTTCAGATATAGCAGCTGGCGGTCTGAATCTTCAAATATCAAGTGGAAACATAAACACAGGCTTCGTTACTGCAAAGCAAGCAAAGATTACTGCCTCAAGCGGTGCAATAAAGATGATGGGATTAAACTCTGCAAAAACACTTGTTCAGGCAAGCAGCGGTAAAATTGATCTTGATTCTATTCAGGCAAAGGATCTTGTCGTACAAACAACAAGCGGTGCCATCAGAATAGATTCTATCGATTCCGAAGTAACCGCTATTACTGCCACAAGCGGAAGCATAAAACTTAAAGATGTAACGTCTAAAAATTTTAATCTTTCAACCTCAAGCGGCGGAATTTCTGTAGACGGACTTTTAGCAGAATCATTTTCAACATCTTCTACAAGCGGAACTACAGGTCTTGAGCTCAAAGGCATGCCTTCAAAAAAATCAAGCGCTTCAACAACAAGCGGAACAATTTTTGTTTCATTGCCAAAGAATGCACAAGCCACAATCCAGGCAAAAACTGTCAGCGGTAGCTTTGTAAATGCCTTCACAAAAGAAAAAATCCATTCACCTGTAGACTACAAATCAAATATAAATGGTGGCGGAACATTAATTTCTCTCAACGCAATTTCAGGAAGAATCACAGTCGACGCAGGAAACGGCATTTCAGATCTTCCAGGAATCCCAGCCCAGACAGACAGTTCCGATGACGACGATGTTGTAAAAGTTAATCGCCCGATTTTTGAATAGGCTTGCGGGGTCCCTGAACTTGTTAAAATGGGGTCCCTGAGGCTCTCGAAGGGTTATATGAAGAAGTTTCTATTTTTTTTATTACCATTCCTTTTTTCTCTCCAGCTTTTTGCCGACCCAAAAAATATTGTTTACAACGAAGCTTTTGATTTTTCTGCAATAGACAATGTAAATATTTCGCTGACCTACGAAAACCTTCAGATTTCGCGCATCTACGGTGATGAAATTGTTATAGAAATTGGTTCAAACAATATTAAAAAAATCCCGCAAGTTGTAGTACAGGATGAAACTTTAAGAATCATTTCAAAGGAACAAAAATCTTCACGCGGTAACAAATGTTCAGTTTATGTTTACCTCCCCCAGGATTTCGATGCCAAATCTATTGAGCTTCACAACGTAAGCGGAACAATTTCTGCAGATATTCTCCAGGCTCAGAATGCCGTTCTCATAAGCAACGTAAGCGGCCGTACAGACATTGCCTCCTGCCAGACAGAGCTTTACAAAGCAACCTCCGTTTCCGGCAACATCACCCTGCAAAAAATAGCCGTTGATTTCTTTGATTTTAGTTCTACTTCGGGGAATATTTTTGCAGAACTGGAAACAGCACCTTTGGCTTCTTCCGGCATTACTAATATTTCGGGAAAATCACAACTATATGTTCCAAAGGATTCAAACCTAACATACAAAACATTCTCAATTTCGGGAAAGATTACAAACAATACTACAAACGCAACAAATTCCGACGCAACGCAAGTTACAATATCAAGTGTATCTGGGAAAATCGAAGTTAAAGAATATTAAGAAAAATATGTAGATTTAATACAAATGATTTATTTATCAGACAAAAACTCTTCCATTGTATCTACAAGCTCATTAAAATTAACTCTTAATCGTTTCATTAAATTCTTTGTACGTTTTTCATTATGGCTAATAACTGCTCCGCTTGGAAGAAATAGTTCATAAGGTTCAACTTCAAAAGCATTTGCCAAATCAACAATAGTTTCAAAACTTCCCCATTTACGACCGGTTTCTATGTCGCTGTAAAATTTTTCGGTTATATGAACTTTCTCAGAAAGTTCTGCTTGGCTAAGGCCCTTTTCTGTTCTAAGTTGTTTCAAATTTGTTGTATATACTGTTTTTAAGTTCTCAATATTCATTTTTATAGAATAATGTTTTATTTTATATGATTATAACCGCCTAATCATTACTCTGCACCCCCTATTAGTTATACCACAGGCGCTTTATGCTTGATTTATCCATTGTTTAGACCTACAATATGAAATAGAACAGTATCAAATTGATAGATAATCAAAACTTATACATAAGAATTACATTTTT
>JAEEGH010007778.1_pt1 | contig 25608 bp, 23 predicted proteins | sample 9134181 | NCBI WGS metagenome assembly JAEEGH01 (sample SAMN16246544, study PRJNA631951) | gut metagenome | biome: gut microbiome; feature: rumen; material: DP-attached | host: Bos | place: Iran: Karaj | collected 2018-10
AATCCATACATCAAGCTGATTGGTCCGATTCCGGCGACTGCGTGGATTCCGCTTGTGCTTACCACGTTTCCGACTCCGTTCGGCGCGAGCGTCTTTATCATTGCGCTTGCGGTGTGGTTCCCGGTTCAGCTTATGACAAGTTCCGGCATTCAGAACACAAGCAAGGTTTATTTTGAAGTTGGCCGCACGCTTGGTGCAGGCACATTTTTTCAGGTCTTTAAGATTGCAGTTCCGGCGGCACTGCCGAACATTTTTCAGGGTATGTTCAACGGAATCTGTGCGGCGTTCATCGCGCTGATGACAGCCGAAATGTTCGGTGCAAAATACGGAATCGGCTGGTACATAAGCTACATGAAAGCCATGATGATGTACTCTGGCGTTTATGCCGGTCTGATTATGATTGCGGTTTTCTGTACAGTGATTATCACCGCGCTCTTCAAAGTGCGGAGCAAAGTTCTCAACTGGCAGAAGGGACTGATTAAGTGGTAGGGAGCGACCGCGCGTAGCGTGGGAAAAATAGTCCGGTGGACTATTTTTAGCGAGTCTCGGAAAAATCTGTGATTTTTCCGCGGTAGGGAGCGACCATGCGTAGCATGGGAAAAACAGTCCGGTGGACTGTTTTTAGCGAGTCTCGGAAAAATCTGTGATTTTTCCGCGGAAAGAAGGAAAACAAATGTCTGGTGAAATAAAAATACAAAACGTGACAAAAATCTTTAATCAAGGTGAAGCTGAAGAAGTAACTGCCCTTAACGGTGTAGATTTTACGATTCCGGCCGGCAGCTTTGTTTCGCTGATTGGCCCTTCGGGCTGCGGCAAAACTACGCTCTTGCGCTGCATTGCCGGGCTTGAAACCCCGACGGGTGGCGAAGTGCTTGCTGACGGAACAAAAATCACAAAGCCGGGCAGCGACCGGGGCTTTGCGTTCCAGCAGGCGAATCTTTTTCCGTGGCTTACAATCCGCGACAATATTGCGTTCGGCTTGCGTGCGCGGCACATCTACAAAGAACGCAAGGCTGATGTAGACGAATTTATCAGGCTTGTCGGGCTTGAAGGTTTTGAAAACTCTTATCCGCATCAGCTTTCCGGCGGCATGAACCAGAGGGCAAGCCTTGCGCGCGCACTTGTCGGTCATCCGAAAATTCTGCTGCTTGACGAGCCGCTAGGCGCGCTTGACGCTTTTACGCGCATGACCATGCAGGACGAGATTTTGCGGCTTTGGAAAGAGCACAACACCACAATGGTTATGGTTACTCACGATGTAGACGAGGCCGTTTATTTGAGCGACTACGTTGTGGTTATGTCGCCACGCCCAGCAAAGGTTGAAAAAATCATAAAGATTGATTTGAGCCATCCGCGCGCGCGCGGCCAGGATGTGTTTTTGAACTATAGAACACAGATTCTTGAAATTCTTGACTACGCTGGCAAGGTTCAGGAAGCAGAATACGCGATATGAAAATACATCCTTGTATTTTCATATCGCCTGGAAGATTCTGTTTACCTGAAGGCAAACAGAATCTTCTAGTTCGCTTGCTCTCCGCATCCATGCAGAGGACATTGTAAAGATATTATTAGGATGAATTATATATATGGAGGTATATATGAAAAAATCAGTTTATGTTTTGGGTGCAGCACTTGCTGTGCTTGCGCTTTGCTCTGGCTTGATCAGTTGCAGCAAAAAAGCTGCCGCCACAGCAGACGGAGCTTCAAGTTCAGCTCAGAAGGTTGTCCGCATCAATTATCAGACAGGCAACCTTTGCGGTGCGCCTGTTCATGTTGCATGGAAACTCGGTCTCTTTGATGAAGAACTGGCAAAAATCGGTCAGAAAGCTGAGTACGTTGTTGTAGTCGAAGGTGGAGCAACTCTTGCAGAAATGATTGCTTCCGGCAAGGTTGATGCGGGCTACGGTTTGTACGCAACTCAGCTTCAGGCAATGGAAAACGGCCTTCCGATTTCCTTCACTTCGGGCATTCACATTGGTTGTACAAAATACTATGTACGCGCCGACAGCGACATTTATTCAGCTGCTGATTTGCGCGGAAAAAAGATTGGCGTTCCGGGGCTTGCAGATTCATCTGTAATGAACTTGAAGCGTAAGCTGATGGATGAAGGAATTGGCGTTACAGCTGATAACAATGAAGTTGAGTTTATCGCTTATGCGTCTGCTGATCTTGCAATCGCTTTGAATAACGGTGCTGTCGATGTAATCGGTGCTCATGATCCGATTGCAACAAAAGGCGAACAGGCTTACGGTTTCCGTAAAATTCTTGATACAGGAATCGATGAAAAGTTCTCAAAAGAATACTGCTGCCAGCAGTTTGTAACGCACAAACTTTTGCGCGAAAACCCGGAAGGTGCGGCCGCCGTTACCCGCGCTCTTCAGAAAGCCGCAGCTTTTGTTGAAGCAGAACCAAGAGCAGCCGCACAGCTTCAGATTGAAAACGACCTTGTTGCAGGCGATTTGGACTTTAACGCCGCACTGCTTGACGAGCTGAACTATCAGCCAAGCCGCTCGCTCGGCAAAAAGACTTTCGATGCGGCCGCCCGTCAGTTACAGACAGCCGGAATCTTAAAAGCTACAACAGACATTGAGAAGTTTATTGAAACCGGCTACATCGAGCTTTTCGGTGTGCCTGACGGTTATATCTACGACAGCGCGACAAAAACCTATAAAGAAATAAACGGCTCGCGGAGCTAGTCTATAATGTCATTGTCCGGCTTGACCGGACAAAAAGGAGAAACACATGAAAAATATTAGCATAATCTTATCAAGCCTTACCGCCGTGCTCGGCATTCTTGTCGGCATTGCGCCTTACACTTTTGCAAAAGTTTGCGGAATGGCAAGTATGCACTGCCACAAAGTTACAGCCCCGACAGTTTTAGTTTTCGGCATTTTGATTTTTGTTATTTCCGCAGCACAGACAATCATCTTATGGAAAAAGCGATAACAATATCAGGGCTTGCGTTTGCAAACATAAAGCGCAAGCCTTACCGCACGGCTGCCCTCATCGCAATTTCGGCGTTATCGGCGGCTGTGCTTTTTTCAAGCTTCATTCTCTCTGCAAGCCTCAAAGGCGGCATCAGCAATTTCAAGAAACGGCTCGGTGCAGACTTGATGGTTGTGCCTGAAGGCTACGCCGCCCAAATGGAAAGCGTGCTTCTGAACGGCGAGCCGAATTACTTTTACATGGATAAGGCGGTAGAAGAAACTGTGCGCAATATTCAAGGTGTAGAGAAGGCGAGTGCGCAGTTTTATCTTACAAGCCTTAGCGAAAGCTGCTGCGATTTTCCGGTTCAGATTATCGGCTTTGACCCGGAAACTGATTTTATCGTAACGCCGTGGGCAAAAGGCAAAATCAAAACTAAGGCGGCAGAATCTGAAATGATTTTTGCCGGCCACAATGTGAACGTGCTCAAAAATGAAGTGACCTTTTTCGCTCAGAAGCACAAAGTTTCTGCAAAGCTTTCAAAAAGCGGTTCCGGCATGGACAACGCAATATACGCAGATTTGCCGACGCTTCAGCACATTTTTGAAGACGCAAAGCTGAAGGGCTTCGGCTTTATTTCTGACGGCGATACTTCAACAAAGACAAGCGCGATTTTCGTAAAGCTTGCGCCAGACGCAAAAGCTGACAGCACCGCGCTCAGAATCAGAGAAGCGTTGCCCGGCGTTCAGGTTATCAAAGGCGGCGCGTTCATCTCTACGCTCGCGGAAAAAATCTCATCGTTTTTGATTTTTCCGAAAATCTTGACCGTGCTGTTTTTGCTTATCACAGTTTTTACGCTTGCAACTGTTTTTTCGCTCATCGTTAACGAGCGGAACCGCGAATATTCGATTTTGCGCGTAATCGGTGCGGACAGCACCACGCTCAAAACGCTGATTTTTCGCGAAGCATTTTTTATAGGAACTTTCGGCGCAATTACAGGCGTTTTCTTTGGCGCGCTTGTGGTTTTGCCTTTCAATAATCTGATTGCTGAAAAACTTTCGCTGCCATTTGCGCTTTCAAGCCCGGCTCTTATCGCTGTTTTTGCGCTTATCACGTTCGCAATTTCAGTTGCCGCTTGCGTAATTTCCGCAGTTTTTGCCGCAACAAAAATCTCGAAACAAGAGGTCGTCTTTAAATGATTGAAATAAAGAATCTTACAAAGAAATTTAAGACTTCTCACGGAATGCTTACCGTTTTTGACGCTTTTAACCTTGCAGTAAAAGACGGAACTTTTCTCGGCGTTCAAGGCAAATCTGGCGCGGGCAAAAGCACGCTGCTTTCGCTTCTTGCCGGGCTTCAAAAGCCAGATTCAGGCAGCATCACGGTTGACGGCACAGAAATCACCGCGCTTGGCGAAAAGCAGCTTGCCGCGTTCAGAAACCGAAGTATCGGCTATATTTCGCAGGAACAGAGCTTTTTAGAAAATCTTACAGTTTTTGACAACGTGCGGCTTCCGGCTTATATTTCCAAGAGGTGTGAGGCCGACAGCGAAATCGCCGTGCGCGCGAAGCATCTTCTCGAAGAACTCGGCATCGCGCATCTTGCAAATCAATATCCGCAAGACCTTTCTGGCGGCGAAAATCACCGCGTCTTAATAGTCCGCGCGCTTATCAACAATCCCAAGCTCATTCTCGCTGACGAACCCACTGATTCAGTAGATTCCGACCGCACAACAGCGATTATCACGCTCTTCAAAGACCTTGCCCAATCAGGCAAAACCGTAATTCTGGTGAGCCACGACGAGCAGGCGTTGAGGCTGTGCGATGAAGTGGTTGTGATTCACTAAAAAAAGATAAAAAAACTTGAGCTTTTGACACTCAAGTTTTTATTTGCTGACAGCATCTTCAGGCAATTGCAATGCAGATGCCGAAATAAATTCGGCATGACATGATGTGCTTGTAGTACTGATGTGTGCAACGTTTGTCTCAGTCTTTCAATGCCTGCGCCAAATCTGCAATCAAGTCATCGGCGTTTTCTATGCCGACGGAAAGACGCAGGGTTTCGGGTGTTATTCCGTTTTTTAGGCGGAGTTCTTCCGGCACGTCTGCGTGAGTTTGCGTGGTGGGGTAGGTAATCAGAGTTTCTACACCGCCGAGACTTTCGGCGTATTTTATGAGGCGCACCTTTTCAAGAACAGACAAAGCTTTTTCAACCGTGTTGAGCCGGAATGTGACCATCGCGCCGAAACCGCGGCTCTGCTTTTTCATCACTTTATGGCCGGGGTGTTCGCTCAAGCCGGGGTAAATCACTTTGGTGACGCACTTCTGCGTCTTGAGCCACTCAACGATTTTTGCAGCATTTTCTTGCGCTTTTTCCATGCGCACGGCGAGCGTTTTTATGCCGCGGAGGACGAGCCAGCTGTCAAAAGGCGGCAGCCCCGAACCGGTGGTCTTTATCAAGAAGCGGAGCTTTTCTTTTAAAGCTTCATCTTTTACGATGATGAAACCCGCGAGCGTGTCGTTGTGGCCGGCCAAGAATTTTGTGCCGCTGTGAACAACGACGTCCGCGCCCAAATCGAGCGGTGTCTGAAAATACGGCGACATGAACGTGTTGTCTACAATCAAAAGCAGATTGTGGCGGTGCGCAATTTCAGCCATAGCCTGAATGTCAGTTACGTTCATCATCGGGTTTGTCGGCGTTTCGATGTAGATGGCCTTCGTTTCGGGCTTTATCAACGCTTCAACGTCGTCATTTGCGCAGTTTGCGCGCGTAAAGTTTATTCCATTTTTTATAGAAACGTTGTCGAACAGGCGTATCGTGCCGCCGTACAAATCTGAATCTACGATGAGGTGGTCGCCCGGCTTAAAGATTTCCATCAAAAGCGCAATCGCCGCCATTCCGCTGCTCAATGCAACCGCGTCAGTGCCGTGCTCAAGTGCGCAGATAATCTTTTCAAGCTGTTCGCGTGTTGGGTTTTGCAGGCGCGAATAATCAAAGCCGGTGCTTTTGCCCACGCCGGGGTGCGCATAAGTTGCAGTCTGATAAATCGGAAAGCTTATCGCGCCGTAGTGAAGGCAAGCTGCCGCCTCATCTAATTTTTCAGTTTTTTCAAGATGAAGACATTTTGTTTCAATTGACAATGGCATTGAAAACACCTCAATTTTCTGTCAGGGGGCTGACCCAAAAGTATTGTCATGCTGAAGGCTAACAAGCTCAGAATGATAATTATTCAAATTTCGTGTAATAAGCCGCAAGTTTTTCGAGTGCTTCCTTTACGGGAAGTTCCACATCGAAGCAGCTTATTGCGCTGCGCTCAAACTGGCGGCGCATATTTCCGCCAATTTGCGCGGCAACAATTGCACGGCAGTCTAAGAATTTTTCTACGCGCGGAGAGATGTTGCCTCTGCCGCCGCAGCAACCGCCGCCGCCGTGGCAGTTTGCACAACGTCCGCCGTCTCCGCTTCCGCAGCCACCTGAAAAGCCACCTGCGCCAGTTCCGCAAGGCTGCTCTGTTGCAGTCTCTGCTGAAGTTTCAGCAGGAACGCTACGCGCTTCTTTCTGCACAAAAACTTTTGTGCCGTCTTGCTCTTCAAGCTCGAAAATCAGAAGAGAATCAGCTTTGCCGAAGTGCAAATCTACGTTTTCGCCGTCAGAAGTTGCGACGGCTATTTTTAAGCTCATGTTTTCTCCAGCAACTAAATCTTGTAGTCGTCTGCCATGTCCATAAGACCATATTCAAGCAAAATCTGCTCAAGCCGTTCCTGCGTCATCGGTGTAGGAATCGTGAACGATGTATTGTTGATTACGGCTTCGGCGAGGTTTCTGTATTCCTGTGCCTGTGCTGAATCCGGCTTATATTCGATAACAGTCTTGCGGTTAATTTCGGCGCGCTGAACGATGTTGTCGCGCGGAACGAAGTACAAAAGCTGTGTGCCGAGTTCCTTGCTGAAAGCGCGGAGCAAATCAAGCTCGCGGTCAACGTTGCGGCTGTTGCAGATAATGCCGCCGAGTCGCACGCCGCCTGCCTTTGCGTAGCGGCTTATGCCTTTTGCAATGTTGTTTGCTGCATAAAGCGCCATCATTTCGCCCGAAGCAACGATATAGATTTCTTTGGCCTTGCCTTCGCGGATCGGCATTGCAAAGCCGCCGCAAACAACGTCGCCAAGAACATCGTAGAAAACAAAATCCAAATCATCAGTGTATGCGCCCAAGTTTTCGAGCATGCTGATTGAAGTGATGATACCGCGGCCTGCACAGCCTACGCCCGGTTCAGGGCCGCCAGACTCAACGCAGCGTGTGCCGCCAAAGCCTGTCTTCATGATGCGGTCAAGCTCAATGCTTTCGCCTTCGTCGCGGATTGTGTCGAGAACGGTCTTCTGCGCCAAGCCGCCAAGCAAAAGACGGGTTGAGTCGGCTTTCGGGTCGCAGCCTACGACCATGACTTTCTTTCCGTGCTCAACAAGTCCTGCTGTCAAATTCTGCGTAGTCGTAGATTTTCCGATTCCGCCTTTTCCATAAATTGCAATTTGTCTTATTTCACCCATTTTTTGCTCCTTATATCTGATTGCCTGTTTTGTTCAGGCAATAACCTTCCAATTTAGTTGAACAACCCTTGAATACGGTTGTATTTCCATACTTTCAAAATCGCATCGTCTGCGCTGCCCGGAAGTTCCATTCCGGTTATTCCTTTTGCGGCAAGCACAGCGCCTGCGCCTCTGCCGATTCTTGCCGCCACAACGTAACGGCAGTCTGTGAGCCGCATTACGCTTTCTTCCATTTTGGCATTATCATGGCTTCCGCCTAAACACGCCGGTTCTGTCTGCCGCTCTTCAAGCAAGTCGTAGCCTGTTTCATCATCAATCTGATAAATGAAAAACTTATCCGCTTTTCCGTAATGCAGATTGACGCTTTCGCCGTCTGTGCTTGCAATTGCAACCTTATATATAGAAGATTTTGCATCAGCCATGTGAAAAATTCTCCTTTACGCTGCCAGCCGCAAGACCGAAGTTTGCATACAACGCTTTTGAAAATTCTGTGCGTCCCGGAACGCCTACGGCGTCTGCGCGGCAACGGTTGCAGTGCAAGAAAAGCTCGATATATTTTCCGGCTGCATTTCTTGCTTCGTGAATCTGCTCGCAAGTCGGCGCGGGTTCGTCCGCAAGCTTTGCCGTCGGAATAAGCGGAATAATGTTGTACTTTTTCGCGCCTGCCGCCGCAACAGCTTTTGCAATTTCAGCAATATGCGCACCGTTTATGCGCGGCACAAGCACCGTGTTTACTTTCACAGTTATTCCCGCTTGAGAGATTTTTCTAATTCCTTCAAGCTGGTTCGCTATCAGAATTTTTGCACCTTCAACGCCTTCGATTTTCTTTCCGTGGAAAATCACATAGTCGTTGAGCTGCGCTTCAATTGCCGGATCAACGGCGTTAACCGTAACGGTGAGCGTGTCTATGCCGGCTGCAATCACCTCGTCAGCGCGTTCTGCAAGCAGCAGCCCGTTTGTGCTCATGCACTTTATAAGCTTTGGAAACTCTTGTCCGATCAGCTTGAACGTTTTCAGCGCATTGTCGCTTGCAAGAGTGTCGCCCGGCCCCGCAATGCCGGCAACGCGGATTTCAGGGCTGATTTCAAGTGCTTTCTTGATAAGCGGAATTGTTTCTTCTGGCTCAAGAACGCGCGAAGTTACGCCCGGACGGTTTTCTGTGTCGTTCAAGCTGCGCTCGCAGAAACGGCACGCAATGTTACAGCCCGGGCACACCGGCAGGTGTATACGCCCAGAAACTGCCTTGCCGCTTCCGAAGCACGGATGATTGTTTGATATTTCAGAAAAGCTCTTCGCCATAAAAACTCCAGTTCAGCCTATCAAGATACTGACTTAATAGGTAAATAGCTTAAAAAATTTGGGATTGTCTACAAGTATTGTCATGCTGAATTTATTAGCCTTCGGCGGCTTTCAGCTCAGCATCTGCATAGAGATTCCGAACCAAGTTCGGAATGACGGTATTGCAAAAGCTTAATAGACAGCCCCATCCACTAAATTAGTTGTCGCTGAAAAGCGGTGTGCTCAAGTAGCGGTCACCTGAATCTGGCAGAAGCACTACAATAGTCTTGCCCTTGTTTTCAGGGCGTTCTGCAAGCACGCGTGCAGCTTTTAACGCTGCGCCAGAAGAAATGCCCACGAGGATTCCTTCGCTTCTTGCAAATGTGCGGCCTTCTGTAAAAGCATCATCGTTTTCAACAGTGATGATTTCATCGTAAATCTTTGTGTTCAAAACATCTGGAATGAAGCCTGCGCCGATGCCCTGAATTTTGTGCGGACCGGCTTCGCCTTTTGAGAGAACCGGGCTTGTAGCTGGTTCAACAGCAACAATCTTTACGTTCGGATTCTGCGATTTAAGATATTCGCCAACGCCTGTCAATGTTCCGCCTGTGCCAACACCTGCTACGAAAATATCAACTTTTCCGTCTGTCTGCTTCCAGATTTCTGGGCCGGTTGTCTTTTTATGGATTGCAGGGTTTGCAGGGTTTACAAACTGACCAAGAATGATGCTTCCCGGTGTGCTCTTCTGAAGTTTTTCTGCCTTTGCGATTGCACCCTTCATGCCTTTTGCGCCTTCTGTCAAAACAAGCTCTGCGCCATAAGCCTTAAGCAGGTTGCGGCGCTCAACGCTCATCGTTTCAGGCAATGTAAGCACAGCCTTGTAGCCTTTTGCAGCAGCTACTGAAGCAAGACCGATTCCGGTGTTGCCCGATGTCGGTTCGATGATTGTTGCACCCGGTTTCAAAAGCCCTTTCTGCTCTGCGTCTTCAATCATTGCAAGCGCAATGCGGTCTTTCACGCTTCCGGCTGGATTCAAATATTCAAGCTTTGCAAGAATTTTTGCGTTCTTGATGCCAGCTTTGTTAGAATAGCCGTTCAGCTGCAAGAGCGGCGTATTTCCGATTAATTCCAATGCATTCTGTTTAATATCACTCATGGTTTTCCTCCAAAATATTACCTAGTGTCTTAATAGGTTTTGTATAATTATTTATAATCCGAATAACCTACTTTGTCAATAGGTTTGAATTTTTTTTATTCGGAATAAACAGCTTAAAATGAGAATCTAATTCTAAGATTGAACTGTGTTTCAGTACCAGATGAAATTACAGCTTTCTTCTTAAAATAATTAAGGTAATGTCATCTTTTAAGGCGGCAGAATTTCTGAATGCAGCCAATGTGTCTGTGATATTGGCAACCTGTTTTCTTGCAGGCAGATCTGCATTCTGTTTTATTGCGGCTATAAAGTTTTCTTTGCCGAAAACTTCTTTAAGTTCATTTTCTGTGTCTGTAATTCCGTCTGTGTACAAGATAAGCTCATCACCGGGATTCAGCTCAACAAACTGAGACTGATAGCAGGTCGGCATATCATTCATTCCGATTGCACCAAACGAAGCAGGCAGCCGTTCAATGTAGAAGCACTCCTTGAGGTCCTTTTTGTACACAACCGGATAAGGATGGCCGGCATTTACAAGTTCAAGTTTGTTTCCGTTTATTCTAATGAGAATGCCTGTGAGATAGTTCTTGATTTCGCCTTTTTCCTGAATAATACGCGAATTTATGCGCTCAAGCATTTCAGCCAAATCACTTTCGGTGTCCTTGTAAAATTCCTGATGGATTATATTCTTTACAAGCATTGTTACAAGACCTGAAGCAAGACCGTGCCCCGAAACGTCAAAAATGCCTACGCCGTCGATATTTCTCTGTCTGTGATATACATCAATCATGTCTCCGGAAACAGCAGCCATCGGCAGGTTGTAGTAAGCAAGTTCCCAGTTTTCAAATTCGATTGGTTCACGCTTAAAAAAGCTTTGCTGAACGATCGAAGCAAGCTTCATTTCAGTATTAAGAAATTCGTTTCTGTTTTCAAGGTTCTTTTCGGTTTTAAAGACAATCATCGTAAAAACCATAACCATTGTGAATATGGCGAATATTGCAATGGAAATATTTGTATAGCGTATGATTTTAAAAATCGAAGATGACAGTGAGTTATAAGCCGGCGGAAAATTCATGTTTTCGAATAATATGAAAATAAGGCTTGTAATTGTTGAAATAGGGACAGAAACTTTGAAGTTATTCACAAAAAAGAGGAAGGGCAGCAGACCCATCAAAAGAATAAAGTAATAAAAACCGCAGTAAGAACCAAGATAATAAGACGCCAAAACCTGATGGACTATAATTTCTGTGATGAGCAGAGTATACGGAATAATGAGCGAGTTGAATTTAAAAGTAAACGCAACTAAAAATGCAAAAATTGAAATACTGACAATATTATAGTAGAAAAGTGGATAAATCTTAAGAAAAAAAGCAAAACCGAATACCACCAGATGGTAAACAAGCGAACAAAGCGAAGTAATCCAAAATAGAATTTTTGTGCGCTGCTGTGATGATGCAAAATTAAAATTCATATAATCCATAAATTAATTATACACCAGAAATTTCTGTATTTCCATAAAAATCAGCAGGGCACATTAATGGAGTGTTTCAGCGTTTTACGCTACGTAAAGATGTGCGGTGCGTCTAATTCATCAGCTTTTTGAAAAACTCACATTCATCGTCATTGCAGACGGCAGCTTCCGGCAGAACCGGGTCGCAGTGGAAGACATGCCATAGCGGTTTTTCTTCTGTGCCGTAGCAGCGGAATTCATAGCGGACACCGGCTGCTTTCAGAGCGTCTGTAATAAACGGCGCCTGCTGCTTAAGAGCGTCTCCGAGAGAGGTCATAACAAAGGCTGACGGAAATTTCTCAGTAATATGGGCAGTAGCGTCAATCAGCTGAAGTTCTTTTGGAGTTCCGCCGTCAGGCATCATCATTTCTATAAGGATTGCCGCTTCTTTGTCAGTTTCAATTCCGAAGTCCGGCTTATATTTTCCGCAGTTAAGAGCAACGCCTTTAAGTGTAAGCGGCTTTTTTCTGATAAACGGAAAATTTTCTGCATATGCTTCATTTGTCAGTGCAGATGCATAAAGCGTAAGAATATGCGCACCGGCAGAATCTCCGGCGGCAAAAACATTCTGCACATCAAATCCATATTGTTCTGCATTACCGCAAATCCAGCGGAACACAGTTTCTGTGTCTTCAAGCGAAGCCGGAAACTTTACTTCCGGAGCAAGTCTGTATGAGTAGTTCACTACGGCAAAGCCGCGCTGTGCAAGTTTCATGCTGTAGAACTGGTACACGTCTTTGTCGCCGTAAACCCAGCCGCCGCCATGAACAATCACAATTACCGGAAGTTTTTGCATCGTGCTGCCTGTTCCAGCTGATTTTGGACGGTACACGTCTAACAGCTGCCATTTTCTGAATTTTTTGTCAGCGCCGTAAATAATGTTGTCAAAACGAATTATATCGTCAGGTGCCATCTGCCCTGCATCCCGTTTTGCGTCGGCAGCACCATACAGCTTTCTTATCTGCTTTGTCACATACTTATGCTTAAGCTTTTGTTTTAAACTGATTTTTGCCATGGTTGTCAGATTCCTTTAGGACAGTATATGCCAATATTCCGTATATTGCAAAATATTGCGCACGAATCAGACTTCCTGAACTGTACGCAGCTTGTAATATTCGCCGTGTTTTTCCATAAGCTCGCCGTGCGTGCCCTGTTCGGCAATTCCGTGATCGGTTACAACGGCAATTTTGTCAGCATTTTTTATTGTAGAAAGCCGGTGCGCAATCACAAGGGTTGTACGGCCTTTCGCAAGCTCGTCAAATGAATGCTGAATCTTAATTTCTGTTGCTGTGTCTAAAGCAGAGGTTGCCTCGTCCAAAATCAGAATCGGCGGATTCTTCAAAAAACATCGTGCAATTGAAACGCGCTGCTTCTGTCCGCCGCTAAGTTTAATTCCGCGTTCACCGACGATTGAATTGTAGCCGTTCGGCATGAGCATGATGTCGTCATGGATTTCTGCGCGGCGGGCGGCGGCTTCAATTTCTGCGTCTGTTGCGTCAGGCTTGCCGTATGCAATATTGTCGCGGATTGTACCGGCGAACAAAAATACGTCCTGCTGTACAATGCCGATCTGGGCACGAAGCGACTGCTTCTTGATTTTTCTAATGTCTATGCCGTCAAGACTTATTTCGCCGCCAGTGATTTCGTAAAAGCGCGGAATCAAATTGCAGATTGTGGATTTTCCGCCACCGCTTGCACCTACCAGTGCGAATTTTTCACCGGCATGAATGTCAAGATTGACGCCGTCCAAAACAGGAAAATCATCTGTATAAGAGAATGAAACATTTTTAAAGCTAATGTTGCCGCGTGCGGAGAGAATTTCTACGGCGTCGGGTGCGTCACTTGGTTCTGGCTCTGTGCGCATAATTTCAATAAAGCGGTTGAAGCCTGCCATGCCGGTTGAGAATTGTTCAACCAGAAAGTTCAATTTTCCTATTGGCGCTCTGAAAGCTGCAACAAAGAGATTTGCCGCAACAAGGTCGGGCAAAGTCATTTTTCCTTTTATAATGAAATAACCGCCTACGGCAAGCACAACAAGCGAAAGCAGATTATTGCAGAATTCAATATTAGAAAAGAATTTTCCCATATATTTAAAGCGCACCTGCTTTGCCGCGCTGTACTGCCTGTTATAAACGTCAAAACGCGCGCGCTCAAAGTCTTCATTTGTAAAGCCCTTTGTAACGCGTATGCCGGAAATGCTTGATTCAAGGCTTGCGTTTACTTCAGCGGTAGTTTCCTTTACTTTGGTAGAAGTGCGCGAAAGATTACGGCGCGAAACAATGCCGATTGCAATCATAATAGGAAGCACAACAATAACAACAATAGCAAGCTCCCAGCGGATATGCAGCATCATTATAAAAGCACCTATGAGATTAAGCATTGCAATGGTAAAATCTTCAGGACCGTGGTGCGCAAGTTCTGTAATCTCAAAAAGGTCGGTGGTCGCCCGCGACATGATTTTGCCTGTCCGGTGCGTGTCGTAATAGCTGAACGGCAGCTTTTCAAGATGGTCAAAGACATCGCGCCTCATATCCTGCTCAACGCGGTTTCCAAAAACGTGACCCCAGTAAGCTACAAAAAAGTTGCAGCACTTATGAAGGCAAAAGCCCGCAAGCAGCACTGCGACCAGAATCAGAAAAGTGCGCAGCTCGTGGTTGGGAATAAGCGTGTTCAGCGCATAGCGCGAGAACATTGGAAACGCAACATCGATTGCCGCCATAAAAACTGCACATGCCATATCGGCAGCAAACAGTTTCCAGTGCGGCTTATAATAAGCAAAAAAGATTTTGAGCGGATGCTTTGAATAATCCATCTTTTAGGGCTACTCCTTCGCTGCTACATCTCCTGCTGTAATTTTGCGCGCAATATAGACAAACGGTGTGTCGAGGAGGCTTGTAACAATGTAGATAACATAGCACGCTGCCGTAATTGAAACAAGTTCGCGGAATGTGTAAATGCCTGAAAAAGCGCCGAAGTTGAAAATCACGATGTTTACGAACTGAGAAACGAGCGTAGAAAAGTTGTTGCGGAACCAGAGCATTTTGCTATGGCTGCCGGTCTTTTTTTCGGTAAGATTCCACCATGCGTGGTAAAGCTGAACGTCAATCCATTCTGAAACTGCGTAGGCAATAAGGCTTGAAAGCAGCATACGCGGTGTGTTAGAGAACAGTCCTTTGACAAAACCGCTTGCCCAGTCGCTTTCTGCAGGAATGTAATGAACCCACAAAAACGAAAGCACGATAAACGTAAGGCTTGTAAAGATTCCGGCAAGCACGCCTTTTGAAGCTTCTTTTTTGCCGTAGATTTCGCTTAAAATGTCAGTGGCAAGAAATGTAGCCGCAAACAGTGTATTGCCCAAAGTCTGGTCCATACCGAAAGCATGAACTACAATTGTAACTTCAATGTTTGCAAAAACTGTACAGATTCCAATCCAGGCGAAAAGTCCGCCCTTGCCAAAGATTTTCATAAAGGCGATTGTGCCGCCAAATGAAATTAGAAGAGTGATGATAAGAAATAATTCATTCATTTTGAAACCTCCTTGACAGAGAGATTTCCAATCGTAAATAAATAGGCTGCACGCATTTCAGCGGCTTTTACGTTTACCTGGTTTTGTTTAACGACAGGAAGGTCTTCGAACTGTCTTATGAATTATCAGTGAGAGAATTTATCAAATTTAAAGATGAAGTGCAACACCCGCACACGGGATTATTTCTGCAAATCAAGCTGGTAAATTCCAACTTTAAGCTTTTCAAACAGCTCTTTGTCTGGTATAGGACGGCCGAATAAATAGCCCTGTATCTGTTCGCAGCCGTTTTCTTTAAGAAACTGATAAGCTTCTTCAGTTTCTACGCCCTCGGTGAGCGTGCTCATTCCAAGCTCTTTTGCAAGTGTAATTATGTTTCTGAGAATTCTTTGTGCTTTTTCATTGCCTGAAAAACCGCTCAAAAATTTCATGTCGATTTTCATCATGTCAAAGTCATATTCTTTCAGAACGTTCAAGCCTGAATAACCTGCACCAAAGTCGTCAAGCCAGAGAGCATATCCGTTTGTTCTGAATTTTCTGAGTATTTCTTTGAGCTTTTCATCATCATAAGACAGTGTACTTTCAGTAACTTCAATATGAATAAGCTTTTTGTCTATGCCGTATTTCTGAAGGCATTTTTCAACGTCTTCGGCAAGATTGATTGAGTCAAAGTCAAGTTTAGAAAAGTTGAGCGATACCGGAACAAGTGTAAGCCCATGCTCCTGTGCATAAACAAAATTACGGCAGACTTTTTCTACAATGTACATGTCCAGCTTATAAATCTGGTGATATTCCTCTAAAGTCTGAATAAAATCAGCAGGAGAAAGAAAGCCGTATTGAGGATCGTCCCAGCGTGCAAGAGCTTCGAGTCCGCACATTTTTCCGTTTGCTGTATTTATTACCGGCTGATAATAAACCTTGATGTGCGCGTTCTTTATGGCATTGTCAATATTGTTGATGATGTACTGCTTTTTCTGGAAATTGCTTGCCATCGAATTGTCGTATTCGCAGTAATCGTTGTTATAATGCTTTTTGATTGTGTAGCAGGCATATCTTGCATGGTCGCAGGCAATAAGCGGAAGACATTCCCTGTTTTCCGGCTTATAGGCACCAACCTTCAGCCCAAGTTTGATGTCATAGTCCATACCTATCATGTTGCGCCGAATAGTCATCAGTTTTTCTTGAACGGCTTCATTCTTTGTGAGAACTACAAAATTGTCGTTAGAAAAATGTGCAACAAGAGAATCTTTAAATACTTTTTCTATCATGTCGGCAAAGTTCTTTAAGAAAACATTTCCTTCCCAAAAGCCGTATTTTTCATTCAGAATCTTGAAATTCTCAACATCAAGAAAAAGGAAAATCAGCTTGTCTATATCCGTAGCTTTGTTATTAATAAGCTCAAGTGCCTGACTCCGGAAATACTGCATATTCGCAATGCCTGTGACTTCATCGCTTATAGCAAGCTTCATCAGAATGCTTTGGGCATGTTCAAGCTTTTCGTCTTTCTGCGCTTCTGTAAATTTCTGGCGGTAGGCGTTTACCGCGCTCATAAGAATGCTGATAAACACAATCGAAAGATTTATTTTAGTTGCATAAGTTGCAGGCAGAAAATAATCACATATAAAGAAGAAAGCGCTGTAAGTTCCGCCTAAAAGCAGAATTGAATATATTGGACGCCACACAACAAAGCAGAAAACAAAAATGGTCATCGTCATAAGCGTTATGAACTGCTCGCCTTTTTTGTAGTCCATAATCGAAATATAGATACCGAATACTATAGAGACAATCGAAAAAATGTATTTGAGCGTTTCCCAAACTTTTCTGTTTGAGCTTTGTTTTTTGAGATGTCTGACTGAATAAATGAAAAGTGCAAGTGCTGAAACGAGCAGCACAGAATAGCAGCTAAGGTGAGTTGTAAACCAATAAACCGTGCGTTTGGTTTCGGGAGAGAATTGTCTTGCAACTACATTTGCTATCATGAACAGTTCAAGCAGAATTACAACAATAGAAACGTAAATGCTTGATTTGATATTTGATTCGTCAAAATACTTGTTGATATAATCAGAATGTCTGCCTGTTCCGAGGAAGTACTTTATTTTTTCAAGTGTCTTCATACTTTTTTATTATAAAACGTTTTTTATAAAAAGAAAATTTTTTTCTGCTGCATTTTCCCGTTTTCTTCCAGCGTAAAAAAAATCGCTTTACAATCTGTGGTGGCAGTGTTAGATTTAATAAAACTACTTAGGGAAATTTTCTTATGGAAGACGAATTTATAGACAGCTCCTTTTTTTCAGAGGATTTAAAAGACACAACTCCAGCTCATGTGAGAAAGACAGGACTTGAAAACAGCTTTAACGAAAGACAGGTTGGTTCTATTGCAATTCCAGTTGAATCAGTAAGCAGCTTAGCAAGTCTTGATGTTGTAATCGAGATGTTTGAGCAGCAGCCTGAATTGAATGCTGTACCAGTTGAAAGGGATGATCACGTAATTGGCGTTATTGAACGCAAGACAGTTGAAGAAAATACCAGCAGTGCGTTCAAACGTTTTGTAGCAAAAACCTGCGGCGACTATGTAAAAGAAAGTCCGTTTACGCTCAATTGCAATGATTTTATTGAAAAAGTTGCCGCAAGGGTAAATGAGGCCGCAATTAAAATTGAAATAAAGCATTTCATCGTTCTTGTAAATAACCGCAGTTTTTACGGCATTATGTCTGTAGCGCAGATGAACTCTAAACTTGAGGACTTGCGGACACACGACCTTGAAAAAGCAGCTGCAATCCAGCAGAACATGCTTAAAAAGAATTCAAACACAAAGGGTTTCCCATTTTCCGTCTGTATCTGGAACAGAATGGCAAATGCTGTCGGCGGCGACTACTATATAGCAAAAGAGCTTGGCGATGATAAATATATCGTCGGTAGTTTTGATGTTTCCGGCAAAAACGTTTCAGCATCTCTGCTGACTGTTACGCTCGGTTCAATTTTTTCTATGCTGACAATGCAGGGCGCTTCAAAGCTTACGTCTTCAAAGCTTGTGGTCATGCTTGACAATTTTTTGCAGGAAATTGTACCGATAGGCAATTTTATAACAGGCGCAATCTGCTATATAAACTACACAACAGGTTCAGTTGAAATCTACAATTGCGGTCACACAAACGTTTTTGCCTGCATGAATGATGAAACAGGCAAAGGCAAGGTTGCAACACTTCAGCCGCCGCTTCCGCCTTTTGGAATGGGAGCAGTAGCAGAAGCAATTACAGCCGCAAAAAAGTGCACTTACCGTCTGGCGATAAAGCCTGGACTTCAGATTAATCTTTATTCTGACGGCTTTACAGATATGCAGAACGATAATGGTGAGCGTTTTGACGAAGACCGCACAAAGGCTTTCTTCGGCGATCTGTTCTCTACAGATTTTGAATCGGCTGAAGCTGCAATTGAAAAAGCTGTAAACGGCTGGATTCAGAATTCGCTTCTGCCTGATGACATTACAGTTATGAATATCCGCTTCTGATAATACAGGCGATGAACCGGAAAGAATTGCACGAATCAATTTTAGAATTTTCTCAAATGAAATTTGCAAGAAGCGGCGGCAAAGGCGGGCAGAACGTAAACAAAGTGAACACAAAGGTTCATCTTGTTATGCCGCTTTCTGCCATAAAGGGAATTACCGAAGATGAACGCATCCGGCTAAGGCAAAAGCTTTCTGCCTTAATAAACAAGAATGACGAATTGTTTTTAGATGCTGATGATGAGCGCTTTCAGGGCAAAAACCGCAGCATTGCACTTGAACGTCTTGAAAACCGTATAGCCGCCGCTGTAAAAATTCCTAAAAAGCGGATTAAGACAAAACCTACAAAGGCTGCCAAAGAACGCAAACTCAAGCTAAAGAAAATCCGTTCTGAAATAAAGAAGAACCGCCGTAAAATATTTCTATAATTTGGAGATATTAAACATCCGATTAATATATATAATACACGCTAAGCAATTAGATACTATACTTTTTTCAAGAGGTTCTAATGGAAATAACTAAAGACAAAATCATACTTGTTGTTATTGTTGCATTTCTTGCTTTTATGGGCTTTAGAAGCACAAATAAAGAGAAAGCTCTAAATAAAACTCTTCTTAAAGAAGTTACTATCGTAGAAGACGGCACAATCAAAAAAGACAACGAGAGTAAACTTGTACTTGTTTCAGGGAAAATCAACTACGACGGCAGTATAAAATTCGACGAGCTTGATAAGCCTATTAATTCATTCAAGGTAGTAAGAACTGTAAAAGATTTTGTGTCTTACCAAAAAGACGGAAAAAAACACTATGAATGGCGCGAAAGAAAAGAAGCCAAAAAAGATCCGTCTGAAAATCTTGATTTTGTATATTCAACAGAAAGAATTATTAAACCTCAGATTGGAGAATTCTGGCTTGATGATAACGGGCTTAAGCTTGTTAAGGCTTTTCAGTATTATAACGCGGCTGAAGAAGTCAGCGGCTTAAAGTGGAACGGTTTGGAATATACAAATCCTGGCCACGAAGACGGAGAAGAGGGCGATGTAAGCATTTCGTATTATTACTTTGATCTTGATAAATATGATACGCTTTCAATTCTTGCCCAGCAGAATGGAAACAGTTTTGCCCCATATAGAATGGGCAAAAAAGAAATTTATTACGTATTTAACGGCACAGTTGATACAGAAGAGAAACTTGCAGAGGCACTTAGCGGAGAAGTCAAGAAAAGCAACCGCGGAAGAATTGCTACTATTGTATTGGTTGTGCTTGTCGGGCTTCTGCTGGTTTATAACAGCAGCAAGAAATCATCTGATAAAGACGGTTCAAAAAAATAAGCAGACAGACTTAAACTGAATTTGCCCCGGCTCTGAAACTATTTCAGAATTCCGGGGCATTTTTTTGCTTATTCCTAATAGGCTGAGGTCACAGGCTGTTTTTACTTATACCAGCCGTTTATTGTGTCCAGCACAAAATCTTCCGGTCCTGAAATAATGATGCGGACATTTTTGCCCTGTTTTTCGTATTTAAAAGCCGCGTCATTACCGTTTTTCATGGCAGTACAGAAATATTTAGAAATCTCAGAAGCTTCATCTGCATCCATTACAAAGTCAAGAACAGAACAGATTTTGTTGGTCTTCTTTTCTGTGTCTGCCATAAAATCATAAACCACAGCGTTTGCTTTTGATTTTATGCCTGGGGCAACATTCGGATTTGAAAGAAACGCATCAATTTCTTCACCTGAAAATTGCCATATTCCATCGATTTTTTCTCCGTTAAGATGCCCCATTGAAATAAAGTTCCTCAAAGAACGTGTCGTAAAACCAGAAATAACCGCCAGTTCATTAATAGTGTAGAAATTCTTTTCCATAGTGATTCTCCTATTGAACATATCTAAATAAGTTTTGTTTTTGTTCCGGAACTGTATTTAGTATAGTTCAGTATTATAGGCGAATCAATTTGAAATACCGCGGGTTTTTCATAGTGAATGAATCATCCGGCTTTGATAGAGTTTATAAACTTGAATATAGCGCTTCAAGCCTGTCGCGGCACTGAATGAACTGCTTTGTCAGCTCAGGATCAAAATGGCTTCCTCCTGATTCACTGATTATTTCAAAAGCTTTGTCAAAGCTGAAGCTTTCTTTGTAGCATCTTTTGCTTACAAGTGCATCAAAAACATCGGCAAGAGCCATTATGCGTGCCTCAAAAGGAATCTGCTCTCCGGCAAGCTTTTCCGGATAGCCCTGACCATTCCATTTTTCGTGGTGATAGTGGGCAACATTAATTGCAAGCTTCTTAAAATCCGCATCATCAACTTCTTTTAAGACTTCGCCGACAATCCGCGCTCCTTCAGCGGAATGCATTTTCATTTTTTCGTATTCTTCATCAGTGAATTTTCCGGGCTTCTGAAGGATTGCATCCGGAACAGCGATTTTTCCAAGATCGTGCATCGGAGCGGCTTTTATAACATCATTACAGAATTTTTCAGAAAGCTTTGAATATTCAGGCTTTAACTTCAGATAATTCACAAAGATTCTTACGCACTCGCTTGTGCGTTTAATGTGCCCGCCTGTTGAATTGTCACGGCTTTCAACCATTGTTGCCATTCCGGTTAAAATTGAATTCTGAACGGCGAGCAGCTTTTTATTGTTCATGTCGATTGATGAAATCATGTCGTTGAACGTGTCGGCTAGCTCACCAAACGAATCGTTGCTTACAATCTTGACATGTTCCGTATAATCGCCTTTTTTAACTTTTTCAGTTCCTTCTTTTAGCTTTTTCAATGGAGAAGAATAATAATGCGCAAAAGTAATGAGAATTATAATATCAAGAGCGAAAATTATAAGCAGAAAAAGCAGTATTTTAATATCAGATTCTTTTATATTTGTTCTTATGGAGGTGAGATATGCAAAAGTTATAAAACACAAGGGAAACAGACTTACGGAAATATAAAAAACTGTAAACAGAAATGTGTTTGAAGGTTTTATAAGTCCCGGAGTAGATGCAATTTTCCCTTCTGGAAAAAAGCGTGGCAGAAAAATTTTCCGGTGCAATGTTTCCATTACAAAAAATCCCAGCGTAAAACTGAAAAGACATTCTAAAAATATGTATATGGCTGAAACCAGCAGTATGTTTTTTATGGAAATGTCAAAATATTTCTTGCTGACTAAAAGTGTAGCTATTTCTACAAGATAATAATAAACCCAGCCGGTTATACTTAAAGAAGAATAAGCAATAGGCAGATTGATAAACCGTTTTTGGGCGTTTTTCTGATTCATTGTCATTGCATAAAGACAGCAGAAAAAAACAGGAATTATATAGCAGAAAGAAGTAATAACAGAAACTATAGTGTGGTGCTGTGCAAGAATATTTTGCCAGATAATAAAGTTTTGCGTCTCACGGTTTATTGACGTAGAAACAGGAATCTTAGCTCCGATATAATTTGCAACAAAAACAACTAATCCATATAAACAAGGAATATACCACGCGTTTTTTCTATTTATTTCCATAATATGATTATAACAGATAAGTTTGAAATTCACTATAATTCGTTATACATTGCCTGGAAAAACAAATTCCAGATTTTCTTTTGCGGTTTCTACAAGCTTCATAATTGTACTGACAGGTGTCGGCTCTTTGTCTGTAAGCTTGAAGGCCGGAAAAAATCTTGTGATGTGAAGCGGGATTTTTTTGTTGTATTGTTTCTCGAGGGCAGAAACCCAGGCGGAAAGTTCGCGCATTTCTTCTTCGCTGTCATTTTCGCCCGGAATGATAAGCGTAGTAAGTTCTACATGGCAGGATTGAACCGCATCCTCGATAAAAGCTTTTGTCATCTGAAAATTGCCGCCAATGAAATCATGGTAGAAGCTGCTGGTAAAGGCTTTGAGATCGATATTCATTGCGTCTATGTATGGCGAGATTTGCCCGAGCACATTGAGTTCAGCCGTTCCGTTTGTAACAAGAACATTTTCAAGACCGGCTTCTTTTGCCAGCTTTGCTGTGTTGCGGACAAACTCGTAACCAATGAGCGGCTCGTTGTAGGTAAAGGCAAGCCCTATGTTGCCGCGGTTACGCAAGTTTAATGCACTTTCCACAATCTCTTCCGGCGAATAATATTCAGCTTTCTCTTTGAACCCGAATGCTTTTTGCGACCACGAAATGCTTGAGTTCTGGCAGAAAGGGCAGCGCAGGTTGCAGCCATAAGAACCGAGGGATAAAACTTTACTGCCCGGGCGGAACATCTTAAGCGGTTTCTTTTCTATCGGGTCAAGCGCAAGAGAAGTAAGCTTGCCGTAATTGCCGGCGACAATCTGACCGTTACGGCAAGTGCGTGCGCCGCAAAAACCTGTTGAGTTTTCTTCTATATAACAGTGTCTGAAACATACATCACAAACCGGCATAGCATTACCCGAACTTGCGCATTAATAATGGCGCACAACCTCAAAGCGGAAGAGGTCTACTTTTTCGCCGGGTGCAATGCCGCCTTTGCGCCGGGCAATTGCAATCTGCTGTTCAACCGTATCAACGCCGTCAAGGTCTGGAAGCAGAAGCCCGCGCTTGTAGCCGCTTTGTACGATTACGCCGTATTTTTTGACATCAAGCTCCGCCGGGGAAGAGATTTTTTCAGCTTCGTCAAGAACATCTACATTGATATCAAGATATTTGAGCTCATCTTCTGTGACCGGCTCAAAACGTGGGTCTTCTGAAACGGCACTGACTGCGTTATGAATTATCTCCAATGCAAGATTTTCTTTTGTTGCGGCGATAGTTCCAATGCAGCCGCGCAAAGCACCGAACTTGTGGACTGAAACAAAGGCACCGGCCCGCGCTTTCAGAAGTTCTGAAGGCACCCAGTCCGGCATTTCCATTTCCCGGCCGTTTTTTACGAAGTATTCTGCTGATTCTCTTGCAAGCTTTACATAGGCATCGGATTTCCGGCCTTTCTGCGCCAGTTCAGCTTCCATAATTTTCAGCCGCGCATTAAGAAAATGCCGCGATTCATCCTCGCCTTTCGGAATAAAAGAGCAGATGCCGTAGCCGACGCCTGTCACGTCTTCGTGCGAATACTGGGCCGCTTCAACAGCCTTGCCGTCAAGCGCGCCCGCCATAATCACAAAAGATTTATGTCCGCACTCCGCGGCTTTTTCGCAGAAGTTCTCGTCAAAATCAAAAAGCTCGCCAAAGCGGGCGCCAGAACAAACGTCCATTATACGCTTGTCATACACCGGTCCTTCTTCAGCAAAGCCATAAGGTCCGTATTCCTGAAGCTTATGTGACAAATCGCCGCTCGCAACATAAACAGCCTTACGCCCAAGCTCTTCGACTGTGTCCTTTATGAGCATTCCATATTCATAATGCTTCAAAAGATCATAGCCCGAAAGCCCTGTGCGCACAAGCTTGAAGTCCTTGTATTTTTTCATGATAAACCAGAGCGGCACCATAGTTCCATGATCAAGCTCAGGGTGCTTTTCGCCAAGAGTGCCGGCCGGGAAGTGCAAGTTTTCAGCCCGCGCGCTCAACCGTTTTACAAGCTCGTCGTCATACTCAACATCAAACCGAACCTGAGTTGCCCTAAAATCAGCAAACGAACCTTGCGCTCCTGTTCCCGGTGAAATGTGAAAATAATCTGAATACATTATGCTGTGCGGACTAGAGATAATAATCGTTTCCGGCTTAAGCGCCGCAATTTCGTCGGCGACTCTTTCATAAGCCTTAATTGTCTTTTCAATCTGTTTTTCACTTCCGCGGCCAATTTCCGGCACAATCATCGGCGGATGCGGCACCATATAAGCGGCAACAATCGACATGTGAAACCTCCTGTTATTTACCCGACAATTTCACTTATCATTTTCCAGTCAGAGCAGCGTTTATAATTCTGACTTGGCAACACACATTCCTGATTCCATGGACGGTCAAAGACCATAACTTTCAGTTTTGGCAAATGATTAAAAAACTTAAAAGCTGCCGGTGAATCTTCCACCGCATAATCAAAAGGCATTTTATAATAGTCTTCAAGTTCAAGATTGAAAGTGCTGCCCTTAATAAAATTGTCCCGTCCGTATTTATTAAGACAGAATAGATTAACACGTTCAAGTCCATGCGTGTTAAGCCATTCACGAGAGGCTTCAAAAGCACTGAAAGGACGTCCGGTTATTATTTTTACATCATGGCCTTTATCAATCCAGCTGTTAATTGTTTTGACAGCCCCGGGTGTTTCTTCATAAGATAAAAGAACTTCAGGCTTATGCCCTTCAATCATCAGCTGCCCGTACTGTTCATCATTCAAAGAAAAAGACTGCTGCAGATTAAAGTATTTGATTTTCCCGTATGGTATATTCAGCCCGAAAAGCTTATCGGCAAGCGTAGAAAAATACCGCGCAGTCTCGCACAGACAATCATCAAAATCAACGTAAATATTCATTAGCTTATTATAGCAGAGAATTCTGTTATAGGCACTGAAATAATTCCGATTGTATGCAAAAGGCCATAAAAAACGCCAGCTCCAATTGGAACTGGCGTCTCCTATGATTTTAACCGCCTGCCCATGGCAGGTCGGTTTAGAAATTGATTTGACACGCGCGGTGTTAATCGCGTCGTGCTCATAGTGTTTTTGCCGGCGGCTAGTCCGGTAAAAACTTATTTGATTAACGAATGATACTCCTGAAGGCTCTTTACGCTGCCTTCGCCGCCGTTGCCGCCTTTTACAGAAGCAATACCCTTTACCGCTGCAAGCGCACCGGCGAGGGTTGTGATGTAGCTTACCTTGTACTTGAGACAAGCCTTGCGGATTGTCTTTCTGTCTTCGGCGTAGTTTCTCTTTGCCTTTGGTGTGTTGATTACGAGGCAAACTTCCTTGTTCATAATCAGGTCTACAACGTCCGGGCGGCCGGCGCCGATTTTGTTTACAACCTCGCACTTAATGCCGTTTGCATTGTAGAAGTCGGCTGTGCCCTGTGTGCCAATCAAAGTAAAACCCAAATCTTTAAGAGTTTTTCCGATTGTAAGAACTTCTTTTTTCTGGCTTTCTTTGTTACTAAGGCTGATAAGCACTTTCTTGTTTTCCCATGCGGCCGGTGCGTGCGGCAGTTCTGAGCCGGCGGCTTCCTGTGCCTTGTAGAAGGCGAGCGGGAAGTTTTCAGCAAGACCAAGAACTTCACCAGTTGAACGCATTTCAGGG
>JAEEGH010007783.1_pt1 | contig 25596 bp, 13 predicted proteins | sample 9134181 | NCBI WGS metagenome assembly JAEEGH01 (sample SAMN16246544, study PRJNA631951) | gut metagenome | biome: gut microbiome; feature: rumen; material: DP-attached | host: Bos | place: Iran: Karaj | collected 2018-10
CATTAATCTGCGTTCATTGGGCGTGAAACAGGAGGATTTGGAGCCCATGGCCTTGGCGTGCTCTCGCGGCAAGACACGCAAATTGCTCGGCGACAAGCCATTGGGCTACGAAGAGATGCTCGATATCTTCAAAATGGCGTTCTGATAGCACTAATGACTGGCTGGGTCATGGGATATATTCCATTGACATTTCTTGAAGACATCGGCGGCATGCCATTCATTGGACGATAGACGTCACTCATTGGAGGGAGGAAGTGTTTTGAGAAACTTCAAAATCGCTTCCTCCAATTCGGGAAGAAGTCGATGAGGCGTGATTCCCAACCGCCAGATTCGGTGTCCAGTTCCAATCCCTTCATATTCGTAAAACATGGTCTGACATCCCATGGAACGGGCCTTTTCCATAAAAAGGCGTGGACTTTCAATGGGCACGACGTCATCCAGCGGGGAATGTGAAATAAAAACAGGCGGAGACGCAGGCGAGAGAAAGCGTGCGGGATCGATATCAGCCAGATCGTCATGTGTCGCGGGATGTCCAAAGAGCAACCGATACCGTTCAGGATGGGGCTCTATATCAGGATAGGGAACGGCGATGGGGCTTATGGCAACGATGCCAGCTACGCATTCTGGCGGCAATGCAAGACCTGTGAACAGCGCAAGATGACCTCCAGACGATCCGCCGGCCACCAAAAGCCGTTTTGGGATGACATGCCCCGTCAAGGCATGGATGTTGTCCAAAAGATAATGTGCGGCGGTCTGGCAATCTTCTGCGCAGGCAGGCCAAACTGCGTTTCTGCTGAGCCGATAGTTGGCATTCAGTACGGGATAGCCGTTTTCCGCAAAAAATTCGGCTACGCCAATAAGATCCTTTTTGTCCATGGACGCCCAACCGCCTCCATGCAATACAAGAACAGGAAATTTGTCGCTTTGAATTTCATCTGGCAGAAGCAAATCTGCTTCCCCTGCCCCATTCGGCAGTTCGGCATAAGTTAATGATAGTTTTTTCATGGTGTCAATCGTTTATTTTCTTGTTTTTTGAAAAGATTTTCATCTTTATCTTGTCTCATCGTCTAACGCCACCCGTCCAATGTTTGGTTATGGGCATAGCCGCGCCAAACTACTATAGTTCATTTTCTTGTTTTTCGCAAAGATTTTCTCCATGTCCACGAGCTTTCGCACGACATCCTTTGCATCTCGCGAAGCGATGACAACCGCCGAGCCGCCGGAGCCGTTAGATTTTCAGCATTCAGAAATCATTTTTATTCAAACAAATCCTCCAGCAGATTGACGGCCCGGCGGCGAGGCATTTTGGTGTGTTTTGTGTGTTTTGTGGTTTAAAATTAGTGTCCATTAGTGTCCATTCGTGGTTCCTATTAAATGGTTTGGTTACGACTTGAACAGGCAATGCCGGAAAAAGACAAAGAAGTATTTGAAAATCTGCATTCGCGTTATAGATTTCAATGACCATTTTTGATACATCACAAAACTGAAATGAATAAGAAGGATAACATGAATCACGTTGCAACAGAAAACGAGAAGCAGCGGCTTGAAGCCGCTTACAAGGGCAGAAAAGTTTTTCACGGCGAGCTGCATGATCACTCCAATTCAGGCGGCACCAGCGATGGCCACTGCACGCTGGATGTCTGGAAAAAAGAGATGGCGGAGCTAAAGATGGATTTCGCCGCCATTCTGGATCATCGTCAGGTGCGGCATATGTATCTGCCGGAATGGGATGATACGCTCTTCATCTGCGGGACGGAACCCGGAACGTCGATCGCGGACAGCCATGCCAGCAAGAAGAGTCTCCACTATAACATGTTGTTTCCAAACTCCGCAGCGTTGGAGAAGGTCCTGACGGCTTTTCCGGAATATAACTTCGAGGGTGGTCAGGAAGGACATTTCAAGTATCCGCCTTTTACGCGTGAGCGTTTCGGTGAATTGATGGATGCGGTGCGTGACAACGGTGGTTTCTTTGTGATTCCCCATCCCAAACAGATCATGGAGACCGATGATATCTTGGACTTTTGGTATCGGGATTATTCCGGCATAGAAGTGTTCTACATGGATCTGGACGATCAGGCGTCACTGGATAATTATCCGATCTGGGAGGAACTGCTTCAACGCGGCAAGAAGGTATGGGTCTGCGCCGGCGGCGATAAGCACGAACATCCGAAAACAGGGGCGTTGACAACGATTTATGCCGAAGAGCAGCGGGGATCCGCCTATATCCCGCATTTGCGGTGTGGAGATTTCACCAGCGGCAATGCCGGAATCCGGATGGTTCTCGGAGATACGCTGATGGGAGGCGAAACGCCGTTCGTCAAAGACGAAAAACTGCTTCTCTCCGTTGGAGATTTCCACGAAAGCGTCGCCTTCGCCGGCCATGAATACAGCATGGTGTTGCTGGATGACAAGGGAGTGGTTTTCAAAAGCGCAGTCTCGCCGGACGCCATGCAATATTTCGCCTTCCCCGTCTCCGAAACTGCCCGCTGGCTACGGGCGGAAATCTTCGATGAGACCCGCAAGCTGCGCATCGCTATGGGGAATCCGATCTGGAACAGCCGTCTCCCGTAAGACTGCTTGTTTTCTCTCCTCTTGTACTACTAATAGTTCATTTTCTTGTTTTTCGCAAAGATTTTTTCCACGACCACGAGCTTTCGCATGACATCCTTTGCGCCTCGCGAAGCGATGACAACCGCCGCAGTTGCCGGATCCATCTTGATGTTTTTCATCACATATACTCTTTACACGATTTCATCTTCAGCACCAAGGCGACGGCGACTGCGGCATTTTCGTGTCTTTTCGTGAATTTCGTGGTAAAAAAAATCAAAAAATTCGTGTTAATTCGTGTTAATTCGTGGTTCATAATCAACGGTTTGGGCTACTGCTTGTCCGCTCCAAGTCATTCAAAAACAACCGTTACAGGCTTCCATGCCGCGATGCGCGGCACGGTGATCGTCAGATTATCGTTCTCCGCGTCATAGACGCATTTGGCGGAAACGGCAGCCTCCACAGGCCGCGCGATACGCGGTTCACGCATTTTCGGATGCCGCACATGCAATGTGAGATCGCGCGTGTGGCCAATCGACAGGTTGATGATGGTGACGGAATCGACCTTGCCGTCGCCATCGACATGCGGTAGGACGCGCACCGCTTGGCATGTATCCAGACGGACGGGGAAGGTTTTGTTGGAGATGGCGTCCAACGCGTCAAGAATGGCCTGCCGACGGGTGGTCGTGGGGAATTGGATGAACGGATGGACGATGGCGATCTTCGTGCCGAACGTCGTGGCGGCGACGCATGCGCCATATTGCAGGGCAGCAGGCGCGATTTCGTCGCTAATGGGCTTGTCCGGAATGATTTCCTGCCCATTGATGATTTCGATAAGTCTCGCCGTTTCAGTGGATTTTGCGAGATTGGCACGGGCCTTCGCCGCATCTGGCGTGAATTTTGCAATCGCTTCAGGAAACTGCTTGACGAGTGCGTCGAACGCGTCGGCGGGAATGATGACTGGCTTCCCGAAAAGTTTCGGTAAATCATCTTCCGTCATGCATTGCACGGTCTTGGGCGTGACCAGATAGGCGTCTGGCTCGTCTTCCTCCACAGTGATCGGAATGCCAAATGCGGCAAGAGCTTCATCATTGTTGTCATCGAGATTGAAGCTGTTGTGGTTGAAAGCGTTGGAACCGAGAAAACGCCCAAGCCCCGCCAGCCGTGTGCGCTTCGTGGAAGCGGCGACGAGTTCCAGATACGGCCGCCATTGCGACAGTTCGTGCGAGAAGTCGTCGTAGTAGTCCAACGGCTCATGATTGTCGGAACTATAGTAATATTCGGACAGACTGTCGCAGCCTGACGCCAATGCCAACGTCGATTCGACCATGATGGCTTCAGGACTCTTGTGCAACACTTTACGTGTGTAATTCTCCTGCTCGTAGCAGATGGAACCGACGAAGCCGTAGCGTTTGCAACGGGCCGCTTCGCGGGCGATGCTCATGGATTTGTGGATCATGCCACGAGGCGTTTCCTCCGTATAGAAAAGCGCTCCCGGACGGATGCCGACGGATTTATGTTCCTTTCCCGAAAGCGCTTCCAGCAACGGACGATAGCTGTTCGCGCAGAAAAACGCATTAGCCCAGACTGATTGGTAGGCCAGACGGCAGTCCGACTGCAAATCATCCGCCGCCTTGCGGGATTGCGCCGCATAGATGGCTATAGCCTCTGCATTGAATGCCGCCCACTGACCGCGCAACGGCTCAATGACAGCTGGCCCGAAAATCTTGTCCGCCAATTCTTTGCGAGAATAGTTGGTATTGTGTTGACGGTTGAATTCCGCGATGCAGCGGTCACAGAAGCATTCTTGAGGCTTCGAAACGCCGAGACGGAGATCGTCGTCAAGCCAGTAGGAGCTAGGCTTCAGAATTTCCAATACAGTTTTCGTGTATTCGTAGGCGAACCGCTGGACGTTGGCGGAACGCGGGCAGAGCTGTCCGGGTAGCAGTGTGCCATTTTGGTCGCACATGAAATCGTCCTGTTCGAAGGGGAAAAGGCCTGGCCGCTTTTTCATGAACTCCGGACTAGTGCCGTGTCCGACGGTGATGCCCTGCTGGAAGGAGAGCTTGATGCCGTATTCGTCGCATTTTGCATGATAGTGGTTCAGCGGCGGAACGGCTTTGAGGAGGGTGTCACGTGACGCATAGCCTGCCGCGCAAATCCACACTTCGTCACAGGCTCCTGGATATTTGTGGGCGATGTCAAGTATTTTGTCGAAAATGGCCGGATAATTGTTAGCGACGGATGCATGACGGATAACGATAAACGGCCATTCGGTGTTTTTCATGGACTGTTCCTGTGCCTGCAAATGGAAAATGACGGAAAAAACGACAAAAATTTTGAAAAATTTAGAAAACATGATGGGATGGCTCCTATAGGTAAGTGTTGCGTCGCTGAAACACGCGTATGACAATAGTATATACGCAGGACGGCGGAACGCAACAATCTTCACGTGGGAAATGCGCATGGGGGATCGGGAGTAGCGACGGCGTCCCGCCGTTGGGGGAAACGGTAGCGACGGCATCCCGCCGTCGGGGGAAACGGTAGCGACGGCGTCCCGCCGTCGGGGTGGAAAGGAGGAATCTTTCCAGGGTAGGCAGAGAGGGATGTGGATTATTCAAAAGGATTTGTTTTTTTCAAAAAGCAATATACATTAATTAAAACCGCAAGAAATTGTTGCGACCTTTCAATGGGGGCGAAATGGTTTCGACTGCCTAGGCAGATCGCGGGTGGCATGCAGAGGATGATCGTAGGCCTCTTTAATCATCGGTCAAAAAAATAACTGCGAACGATCAAGAATTCGCCCTCGCTGCTTAGTCCAGCGACGTCTTCACCTGGATGTCTATTAAGGGATGAAGGCGTACGGAATAGACTGGTCATGAAGCCGTGCCAACGGGCCGATTGACGAGACCTAACAGATGGCTGCTTCTTCCGGTGTGTGTGGGCGCCACCGACCCGGAAGACTAAGATTGAATCGCGTCCTAAGCATGTAGAGGCCTTCGGGACGTCTTTGTAGGACCCGGGTTCAACTCCCGGCGCCTCCACCATTCAGAAAACGATGCCTCGTGAAGTCCTTGGTACTTCACGAGGCTTGTTGTTTCCGCTTAAAGTGCTTGAAAAACGGTCACTTGTGACTTTCTCTCCTTCGTTTCTCTCCACCCTCCAGAGAACGCCCAATCCCCCTGAAAACGCCCTTTTCTCCCAAGTCCTCGGTCGGCTTTTCTCTCGACCGAGGACTTGAGTCCTCGGTCTGAATTTTGGCTTAATTCACTGCAAACATGCGAGTTAGCCCATTTTTCCATTAGAGAAATCTGAAAAATCGATAGAATGGTCGAATGTTCAGTGTGAACTTTGAACACCCCGAAGTCCTCGGTCGGCTCTCTTCCACCTCTCTCCATGACATGATTTCATACTCAAAAACAGTGCATAACTTCCAAAGACCAGGCAATCATAAAAATGATGCAAATCGGTCTTTCGCTCCCAATTGAGGGTGGAAACCAAGTCCTTGGTCGGGATGTTTTTTACCAATTTCGGGACCACTCCAACCAAGGACTTCTGGCTGGAAAATCTGTTATATCATCATTCGGGGGTGGAACCCAAGTCTGGAGAAAAAGCCTTGCTCCATCTTCCTTAAATGCAAATAAATAAACTTTCAGGATACATCTTCAACCTCAGAAGAAAGGCAGCCTAACCATACATATCATTCAGATGGACAGAAAAACTTGTCCTCCGAATGACACCAATGTTTTCCTTTTACTGTGCTGTTCTCTGGTATCGGGATAGCAAGATACACATGTCCGATGACTTCGAGCTCATGCCACTCCATATTCAAATAGAAACGTCCATTCAAGGCATCACAGTGAGGGCATCCCTGTGAAACATAGCTTTTCTTCTCCGTATGGCTGTAGCGTGGTTTGATTTCGCCAAATTTGTATTTGTTCCCTTCGGCTGTTCGCGCATAGGTATTGAGCGCATCTGCAACCACGGAGGAATACTCTACTCCATCAGGGAAAAGATCACTCCAACCGTGTTGTTTTTTTCCGTGTACGTCAACCAAAGGGGATTGTGTGCTATTGAAACGGACGATGTGATAGTTTCTATGGCACCTGTGGCAACTTGTCTCGGCTATATCAAGCCTGATGATCTGAACAGGCTCAAGCCGGATACGCTCACAGAGTTTTAAATTTCCTCGAAGAAGCTCTTCTGCAAAAGTATCGGCATCAAGCCCACAAATCATAGGCCGTTTAAACTTATCCCATTCAACCGTCTCCAAATCAATCTGAAACATGGGAATATATCGTTTCAGTTGCACATCCGTCGAAGATACCGTCTGGTCCGGCATCTTACGAAACAACCATACACCTCTAACATTGGAGTCTTCATACTTCTTCTGACGTTCTACAGTTTCTTCATAGGTCTGCGGGGACCATTGTACTTCAAAGGCGACTTTTATTTTGCCTTTTGTTGCGAGTACATCGGCACGCCAGCCGTCACCATCCACTTCCGTATCTACCTCATAACCAGCATTTCGACACCCGCGCAAGATTCGAGCTTTCAAGAGAAGGTGTTCCATGGTCTCGCCCTTGCCGGTGCTACAATTCCCCACGTGCTTGTGTACAAAATGTCTTGTTCCTTGCCTGTCACGAGCGTAGCATTCGACACCGCAACAGGCAGTGGTCAACTTGACGGAACCGTCCTGGACTTTCTTTTTCAGATCCTTCCATTCCTGGTAATCCATCAACTCCCCTATGATTTCCTTACCGTCATGGATTGCTTTCAATGGCATGATATTTCTCCTATGGGGCAGACAAGATTCTTTTATAATTCATATCATAGATCTTTCATTTATCTTTGTAGAATTTGCTTAATTCCTCAAAGGAGGAAAAAGTTTGATTTTTCTTTTTGGGTGTGGCAGTCGCTTGTGGTGGAATCTGGTTATTAGTAGTTGATACAGTTTGAGCAATTTCCTCGGGGGGCTTGTCCTCCATATTATCTGAACTTGTTTTCTCGTCAAATACCTGAAGTAATGTTCGTAAATCAAAAAAATGTTTTGGGTTATATGTTAGAGTGAGCTTTTCACCCGCAAGTTCAAGTTGAATCTGAGGATGCGGATCGTCTTCGCCAATACCTTTAACAAGATCTGTAAAATTCATTTGAGTATTCAAGGTCCCATGCAACCATTTCACAAAATGCTCCGCACAAAGACAAATGGCGTTGCTGCTATGGGCTACGCCGCCCTTGTTTCGTTGTAACAAAAAGGCCGCTATCCAAAATGGTCTGCCATTTGCCATTTTCCAGGTATGATGACATATCTGACATCTTCCATGATAATACTGTTCCAAATCTACTCGCACCATTGGATTGTTCTTGTAAGCAATGGCAAGTACCAGATTCATGTTTACCCTGAAATCATTGCTTGGTGCAATATTTCTTAAAAGTATTTCCTCTTTCTCAGACAATGCATTATCAGGAATACCAAACAATGCCTTGATATTATCAGAGATATCTTGATAATTGTGCGGTGAATGGGTATCAGAGACACCCTGAGAACTGTGTGGCGAATATGTTCTTTTGTCTGGAGTATTTCTCGAAGAATCTTCTTTCCCTGTAGTGGGCTGGGAATACATCTTGCGAATTTCATCCGCAACTTTTGCTTGTCTTCTCTTTCGCATTTCTGGCGTAAGAGGGGGCTCATCTGGATAATCGTCTGAATCAGGAGTCCCCCCACTACCGATTCCTTGACGGGAAAACTTGCTATTTAATGCATCTGCATAATTTGGTTGACCCAAAGGAATATCAATATCGCATTGTTCAACAGATGTATCAGAGAATACTTGTTTATGCGAGTTTGAAGGGCTTGGCCCATCATGATGTTGTCCTGCTCCCTGCTGATGAGATGCAGGTTTCTCCTTTGTATCTTTGTCTTCTCTATCTTGTCCCGTTCCAGTTGATAAGCTGCTCTTTGAAGCGGTTGAGTTCGCCTTCTTGGCGTCCTGTGGTTGATTTTGAGAGGATTCTGATGTTTCTTCTATAGTTTTTTGTTCCTGATGAACAGATGTGTCTGATGCAATACCACTGGGGCTTTCGTTAACAATTTGGTCAGAAGACGATATCGTAGAAGAAGGCTTATTGGGCAATAAATCAGGCTCCTGATCATCCGGTCGATTACTTTGTGAGTCAGGTGTTGTTTTCACAATATCTGATTGAACATTTTTATCTGTGTTATCTCCAGTTCCAGCTGTTTTTGCCCCCTTGTTATTATCCTGGGATGTTCCTTGATGGGATTGTGATTCAGAGGTATCCTTTTGGGATGTCGCAGTTACCGAATCATGCTGTTTGACGGTGGACGCAGTTTCATCATCGACACTTTCTGACTCAGGCTCAGTATCATTTTTGGCTTTTGTGGATGATTGCAAGAGATGTTCAAACTCTGAGGGAATTTTCCAGTTTTTTTCTACAATGCGACGAATATTGGTACTGCATAATACGGATTCGATAAACGAGTCTAGTCCTTGAATTTTTCGTCCCATCGAGATGTATTGCGCCAATTCAGAGGCAAGAATTATTACCCAGTCCTCATCATTAAAATTACAAAAAATTTCGTGCGTATTAATATCTAGATACACTGCTGTAGAAGCACTTCTGGTTATGTAATTATTCTTCGTGCGTAATTGGTATTCAATGTCTATTTGATTTTTTGTATTATAAACAGTAAACTCCTCCAGTTGAGCCATAGCACTCCCAAGTGCTGTTATTGCATTGTAAATATACGGAACCATTTCATGAAGCCATGTGGCTATCATGACAATGCATTGCGGAGTTAGCGTCAAATTGTTCTTTTCAAGAGTAGATTTATCAATCTGATCACTAATCAGTTTTGCTTTTACGCATTGTGTTATCGTTTCAACGGCAAATTTTTTGTAAAATTCAACCCATTTCTGCAATGATGCCTTGGATTGAGAAGGTATATAGGCAATATTGATTTCAGATGCATCTTCAAAGATTTTTGTCAATGAGGAATTGTCATTGAAAACGAAAGTGGCAGGATCAGCAAAAGAACCAGAAGATGTTATAAGTCTCGCATTTAAGACAAATTCCTTCCATCTTTCTTCAGGAATTCCAACATAGCAATCAAAAACTTTTTGATATAAAGATGACAATTTAGACTTTGTGAGTTGTGAGTTTTTCTTCTGCTCATTTTCCCAGCATTTCAAGTAAGTATCGGCATCTGCCTTTTCCGAAACTCCCAAACTAATAAAGAAAGATTTTAGCTCGACAGGGTAATGTTTTGATAGATATTGAAATGAAGTGTCAAGCGTTGCCGATTCATCATCCCATAAACACTCTTGAACATTATACCATAAATAGGGGGATTCTTGAATATAGATTATTTTGCTTTTCTTATAATCTACTGTCAAGTTTTTTAAATGGAAGCTTAAATCATAGGAATTGCATATTCGATATAATTTATTGGCAACTGCACTTTCTATTTTTTTCCTGTCCTTAGCAAGGCCAAGTATATAATTGAATATGAAATCAAAAGTTAATTTGTCCCTGATTCCAAAAAAATATCTAATTTCACTTGGTAATGGGATATTAAGGTAAGGTACTGTGTCACCAAGCATGCCTTCTATTTCTTCTGTTTTACACCAAACATCATTTGGCCTCTGAGGCCCCTTGGTTGTTGGCAACCATGCTGTGCGCAGAAGCTTCACCGTCAAATCAGAAATGCCGGTTTTAGTGTAAGTACCTCTGTTTCTATATGATGCCTCGCAAATCAGTCCCATATAAATTAGCTTAGATTGAAAACCGGTTCCGCTATAGTTGCTATAATTTTTTAAGGCATAGGACCAAAAATTGATGAGTGATTTGGCGATAATCTCAGTAATTCCTGAAAGAAGATTCTCAGGTATTATCGGATAGGTTATCTCGGTTTCATCCATTCTTGACCAAGCGGCTGCTGCACGAGCTTTATTATATAATTCAGTTGCCGCAGGAGAAGAAGGGTATCTTTTTCTTTCTATCTCAAACAGCGGAAATCTTTTTATTACACCTTTGGACAGTAATTGTTCTTGATAATCTGTTGAGTATCCAATAAGATATATAATATTAACTTGGGACGAACAAGGATCCCAGATTCTTCTCCAGCCCAATTCTTCATAGTACGGTGATACAACCAATTGTCTTCCGCTACTTGAAATTCGTCCGTTGTTGGTTATAAAAACGTTTGGAATTTCATTTTCTTTTAATATATATTCTGATATTTCAATGAACTGCTTGTCATTGCCCGGAAAACCTACTGTAAGAATATTTTTTAGGTCAACAGAGTAGTTGCTTCTACTAAACGGGTATACACTCCATGTATCTTGTAAAAATTTGAAGACTTCCTTTGATTGCAGATTACTTTGAACTGCTGAATAAAAAGATTCACGCAAAAAATACAGTTGAACAAATTCCTTTCCAATAAGCCCCGATAATTCATCCTGTGATTCGAGTGGATAATAAATTATTTCCCCTTTCGAACCTACCATTAATTCATTCCCTTTTCCGTCAGTGACTGGTATCCAGGGATAATTGTCAAGATCAGTATATTTTTCATCTTGCAAAAACAAATAGAAGGATATGAGATCCTGATCCGAGAGTTGTGTTATGAATTCTTGACAGAATAAATCAAGAACATCTTTTTTGGCAAGATAAGGTATATCCAATTTTCGTAATATATAAGTATGGGATTCGAGAGCATCAGATACAAGAATTGGGGAGCTTTCGGTTGGTGACCACTTTAGTGCAGAAAGTATGTTCTTGACATTTTTGGATACCATGTGGCAATTTTCTGGAAATTCCGCATCATTCGATTTATACGCAAGGACACATTTCAACGGCTTCAATTCTTCGTATATGGAATCGATAAGTTTCTGGAATTGCCGATCGTCCGCCTCTATTGGAATATGCGAGAAAACGATCATTTTTTCATCAATAGAGTATGCGTCATCGCACATCACATCTTCTATTACTTCGGCGAAAAGGGGGGGGATTTCTTTCCACAGCCAGTCATTCCATTCATTATCAGCCACATTCTCGCGAGAGCTGGTTAAAATAAAATCTGCGTTGACGAGAAAAGGAAGACCTGTATCATCTCTGACAGGAAGATAGGCAAACAATCTCCCTTTATAGTCATCATTGCCAAGAGGTATTGCAATGCATATTTCTCTTGAAAGAACGCCCGCCCGCTCTTCAATATTGATATTGTCCGGCTTCTGAACTTCCTTGATTTTATAAAGGAATGAGGTTGAACTCCTGCTTTCCAGATAAACGTCCTGCCATTTTTCACTATTCAAAGTAACGATTTCATTGTTCCTGTCAAATTCCCTGGAAATAATGTATTTTCTTGTTCCCGACTCTTCTTCATGAATAATCGTGATTTTATTTATCTTCTTCAAAAACAAAATCAATTCAGGACTTGTCTCAAATAGTTTTTTTGACAATTCCTCTATGGAAACTGAACCAGTGTTGATTGGAAGGATGATATTCGTATTCGACAACTTGATATCAGGTGTCTTTTCCACCCAGACAGGTACTATATACCCAAGTGACACGCCATTGCCCATATCGCATTTTTTTGGTAGCTTGAACTGATATCCTGCAGAAAAGATATATGGACAGTCTGATATGCTATAAACAGATTTAAAGCCGATGCCTTTTTCTCCAATAAAACCGTCTTTTTTCTGTTTTGAGGATGCGCCGACCTTGAACAGGGCTTCTAGATTCCTTTCTGTAAATCCAACTTCATTGTTTTGAATGCAAAGGCATGCCTGTTTCCTGCCTTCAAGTTCGAGACTGGCTAGACGGAAAGTCAATTCAGGCTCGACTCCATCGAAATAGGAATTGTCATCCGCATTTTGGATAAGTTCCAGGAGAAAATGCGTCTTGGTGCTGTATAATTTATCTGACAGCGCCGCAATTGAACGATTCAGATCGTTTATGGTTTCCGGCGTATTCTTTTGAGGACTGCGTACATCATACCAGTGTCTTATGAAGTCAAGTTTCGAATTATTCATGGTTCTATTTCCCGTAAATACGCAATATACCGTAAACCAATGGAATCATTCTTATGTCGATTTGCTTCAATGCGTTGTCAAGATCCAACTGTTTAATACGATAGTCTCTTTCAATATTTTTCAATTGTGCATTTCGCATAAATCTTATTTTTTCGTTTGTTGCTTTTGACAACTGTTCATTAACCAGAGCAAGACGTGCCTGAAAACTGGCCAAAAGACTGCTTGACTTGAAATCATATATTCGTTTCGCATTGGACTTATATTCTGCCAGGGTTGTTTCCCATAACTGCCGTTGAACGTTATCAAGGAAATCAATGTCCTCCTGAGTCGGCAATTGCCCGCCAACAGCATCCTCTGCATTTTCAAGGAGGTCAAAGAAAGTGTCTTGTATTGCGTCATTGGTGCATATTGGCATCAACTTCACCCCTGGTTTCATTCCGAGATATTCCCATTCATAGATTATAAACGGGTATTCTCCTGTCTCCATGCTTTCAGAGTACGTTCTTAATGAGGTAAACACAGGACCGGAGAGCGTGAAATGTCTGACACCCAGTACAGTGACAGGATGTACGGGTGTGATAAAAACAATATCCCTGTTTTCAGACGCGGTCTTGGTGTCAAACGTGACACGGCATATGTTTTCCTCCCCCTTGAGATACTTCTCAAGGGCATGATATGCGGAAGTCTTATGGAAATTGCCCTCATGCAGCGCACCAAGCAAAATGCCTCTGGTTTCCGCCGACAGTTTTAGACTTTGGACCAGTCCCTTGCCGGCAATAATTTGTCCCTCGTTTCCATTCATTTCAAGGATATAGTTTTCAATCAGGGCCTTGAGACTGTCTGGCCTTAGCCAATAGTTGTCGGCCTTGTTGATGTCATTCGCATATTGCCTGCTGGGAATGTTCAGCCCGAAGAACTCGTATGCCGCATCCTCGATTTTCTGCTGTTCCTTCACTTTTCGTATATTGTTGTCAGCGAGCTGCTGGAGCTTAATTCTTTTTTCTTCTGACGACAACTGATAATTCGATGCAATTGATTCAATGTCATGTTGAATTACCCCGAGCACCTCGTCGCATTCCCCGACGGAATGCTCGAAAACACCGATTCTCATCAGACAGCGGGAATATATGTCGGCGTCAATTGTTCCATTTGTAATCAGATTGAAGATAAGAATTTTGTCGCTTTTCTGCCCCCTTCTGTCAATTCGGCCAATGCGCTGCTCTATGCGCATGGGATTCCAGGGAAGATCATAATTAACCATTGTGTCGCAGAACTGGTAATCCAATCCTTCACAGCCTACTTCGGAGAACAGTAGAACATCCAATGCGTTGGCATCGTTCCGTGGCAACTCGAATTTTCGTCTGATGGCCACTCTTTCTTCATCAGGGACCCCGCCATGAATGACATTGGCACGAATGCCAAGTGCCTGCAGTTTTTTATGCAGATAGGAAAGGGTATGCCTGAAAGAGCTGAATATCATCAGTTTATTGTTGTCTAGACCCTGCTTTTCCGTAATAATTTTTATCAGCGCATTCAATTTTTCATCTTCCGAGGATATTTGTTGAACTTCACGCAGCAAATCCTTGGCATTGTCTGATATCTCCTCAATTACACTGCCTTCGAAATCAATGTCGGCTTCGCATGCTAGTTCCTCCAGCATCTGCATTCTCTTGTTGAGCATATCGGAGATAAATGGAGCCAATGCGTAAATGGAACTGGCAGCCTGCCTCTTCAACGTGCTCATGAGAAAAGCGACACAGGCTTTGCCATGCAGCAATTTCAGTGATGTCGCCTCAAAATCCAGCAGTTTGTCATATAAGTTGCGCTGGGACTGACTCATCTCCAGCTCAATGGTAATCGGTTTCCGCACGGTGAAATCACCGATGTCACGCCGTCTTGTCCTATTGATTATACTTGAAAGGGTATGGAACTCCTCAACGGTTGAAAGAAGCTCAATGCGTTCCTCCGGCTGGAGCATATCCTTTGAAAGAATCCTGACCGCCTTTTCAAAATTCGGATTATTTAACAATACCTCGCGGCCCCATTCCGTTTGAACCGCATACAGAAGGGATTCCCTGGCGCTGTCCATCCACTCGGATTCGTTGGAGCGAATTGCCGATATTGCCGCGTTGATGAATGGATTGGGCTCAATCAGATGGGTGAACGATGCCTGGTCTATTACAACATCCGGGCGAATAAGCGACAGCAGGTTAAACAAGTCCTGGTTCCCCATTTGAATGGGGGTGGCAGTAAGAAAGACCACCGCCTCGGCGTTTTCACAGAAGAAACTGACATTCTCGTAGGCCTGCGTATTGCTGTTTCTGATGTGATGCGCTTCATCCACTATGACAAGGTCCCACTGTGGAGGCGGCGCAAGCTTCAAGAGACCGGCGTTGTGTCCGTCTCCATGCAATGTCTCCTCGTTTAATTGGGAATATGGAACAATGATTTTTTCGTAGCGTCTTGGCCAGACGCCATCCCTGTCGCATTCATTCATGCAATATCTAAGCGTCTTCCCGTCCAGTGAAATAAAATCTTCGTCGAAGCGCTTCATTTCCTGTTCCCATTTTCTTTCCGTTACAAGAGGCTTAGGGCAGATGATGAGTATTTTCTCCGCCGAATTCCTTACCTGCAACTCACGCATTATCAGTCCCGCCTCTATTGTCTTGCCAACACCCACGCTATCAGCTATCAAGATGCGAGGCCTGTCTGAATGAATCAGTTTCAATACAGGGCGGAATTGATAGGGAACAAAATCTATGCGGGCTGAATTCAGGGAATATAAAACATCCGTTGACGGATGAGACAATAGAGCGGAAGTAAGAACGCTGTCGATGAACTTTTTTGTTTTTACCTCGTGTGAATCATTCGTCCGTAGAAGCTCTATTTGTGACTCGAAATAGGCAGCCTTACGATTGTCGATGAAAACAACATATCTGTTTTCGGGTGCCTGTTCCTTTTTTTCGACAACCACGCCGATCTTACCGGGAGAGCTTTTTACCACTATCATGCTTCCGGGGACAATGGATTCAGTGGCTTGTTTGGGGACGGGACTTGATGTCGTGGCAATGGGGATGGAAGAGTCATCCACGTATGTTTTACTTAAAATATCCTTTTTGAGAAAACCAATTTTAGTGCTTAACGGGTTGTCACCCAAAATGGAAGAGAGCAGGCGCTCCAATGTGTCGCAGTCTCTATATGCATTTTCTGGTAAAACTTCACAGGAATCAATATGGGCCCACTTGTTCCTGATGGTCTGGGTTTCCTTAATGTAGTTCCTTACCAGCGGTTCCCACGAGTATTGTTCAACAAAGGAATACCAGTTTTTGTCCAAAATTCTTAAGAGCGAGGCTAGATCGAATTGTTCTATCGAGCTTATGCCATAACGTTCGACACGCTCTTTTTGCTGAAAGGAAAGAGCGGGAAGGACCAGTTCACTCCACCAGGCACTGCTGATAGACGGCAAGGTTTGAGATAGCCAGGACGTCAATAAAATCGTGGCTTCTTGTAGGAAAAACGGGATTTGTGACTTAAAATTTTCCATGATGTCATTTTTATTGTTCTGTTCCTTGCTGTATTCTCACAGAGCCCCTACGATAGTCTTGTTCTTACCTCAATCCAATGCTAACTCAACATAAAATAATCCTTCAAATGGTTATTGCAACGGTATTTCTTACACGGTCAGAAACTTGAACTTGATCAGCATCCCATCCTACAAAGGGCTGATTGAGGTTAGCTTCCAATATTGTATCAAAACAGGCGGACCATTTCAGTGAGGAAAAGGAGTTTTCATCCATGTCGTATCAACAGTAGCCTCCTTTTAGGCGGCTACTCATCTTTCATGGTCCCTCTCCCATTGATGGGTTATGTCTAGCAATAGCGTGTTGATTTCTCCAATGTCGGAATTCTCAGGCAACAGCGATTTCTCGCGCCCCGCCGCAAGCCGTTCCGAAAGCACTTCCGCCTTGGCAACGAGTTCGTCGTAGCCGAACAGCCCGGACCGGATGTCGCGAAGCTCCTGCAGCTTTTCGCCGGAGAAACGCACGAGCGGTTCGCCGTTCTCTATGATGTTCAATGCTGAATAGAGAAGACGGAAGGTGTGCATCAGGTTCTTCGCGTCATAGTCCAGCAATCCCGCCTCCTGGCTGCGCCAGCGGGCCTCGTTTCTGGTCCGCCGCCACTCCCAGTACTGTCGATGCTTTGACTTGGCCTGTTCGAAGGCGTTCTTGTTGAATACCATCAGTCCGATGAACCGAGTCGCCTCGTCCTCCTTCGGGATGCTTTCGCAGACGAGCATCCCATTGCGGAAGACGCCCCGCGCCTTCTCGGCATAGTCATAAAGGCGGTAGAGCTCGCCGCTATTCTCCAGCGCAGCCGCATGGCAGCGCTCCAGACGTATCCCTGACTCCTTCAATTGGACGGGACGCATTGGCATCCCCGACGGCGAGGTCGCCAGCACGAAGCAGAAGTCCTCGGGCGACGGCGGCTCTTCCGGCTGCGGGTTATGGATACGCTTGTTGCAGCCTCTGGCCTTCTTGATCTGCCCCATGGCATAGTCACAATATGTCCTGCAGACCTTCCTGGAAAGGAAAATGGAGCGCTTTTTCTGAAGCATCTCCCAGTATGGGCTGGTGACTGTCACGCAGTCCTGTGGAAGATAGAGCGCGTCCAGGATGTTCGGGTTCGCGTCCGCCGCAAGTTCCAGGAAGTTGCGCAGGGAGTAGAAGCGGTTGTCGCTGCGCTCGTCCGCGACCTGTGCAGGATTTTCCAGGAGAGAGATATACCTCTCCGTCTCAAGGACATATACGCCAAGCGTGTCGATGTCGCTTTCAGGCGTGGCCGTCCCGAAGGCATGGCTTCCCCATATCCCGCGGAAAATCACACGACCTGATGTGTCGTTTTGAAGTGCGTTGAAAGATAATTCCATAATCTAGCAAGCCATTGGGTAAAAAGGCTCTAAAAACTTGGTGATGATCTGGCCGGTCACTTTCGGCAGGACTTCCCAGCCATCCGGAGCGTCGCTCCACCAGCTATAGGTTGCCCCGCCAAAGGGGGAGCCCACGCTCATGGAGTAGAATGTGCCATCGCACCCGAGCACCTTCGGAGGCAGCAACGGAATGGTGGCGTTCCGCAGTTCATCGAGAATCCCGGCCGCCCATTCCCTGGTGACTTTGACGTTTTTGCGTAAAATCTTCTTGTCCCGATACAGTTCATCGACACGTATGATTTTCCCACGCAGAACATACGTGCCCTCCTGAAGCACAAGGGATATCTGGTAATCGTCCCCCGGCCCCCAACTTCCAGCAGTGGTAATTGTGATGAGCTTGGTTGAGAATGGCATCTGGCGCCTCCGATAAAAATCCACGTTCTTTCGACCATCCGCGGCATTACGGACGAGGCTGAAACAGGCATTCAGTCCTCAAAGCATAATGTCTTCTGAAAAATCAACTATCTTCTACTATAATAATATATAGCAATCTCCGAGGCTACTTGCGCCCCTTCCCGTCGTCGGAGAATGCGGCGATCAGAGGGATCACGATGATGGCGATGAGGATGGCCCATGCAACAGCGTTGCAGAAGAAGTCCATGATCGCCTCGCCTGCCTTGCAGAAACCAAGAATCATCGTGATGACCACAAGAGCGCATAACGTCCCTAGAACAATCACATAGATATAGTCGCTTGCGCTGTCCTTGTCGTCCATTTTCCGTCTCCTGCGCGGATGCAGTACCGAACCAAACCGTTTACTTGAAATATAACACGCAAAAGCCGATTATTCCACAGAACGGAATATCAAACGCCCCCCAATGAATTTGCAATGCCGGAATGGAAACATACATTATTTAAATAGCGAATAAATATTATATGGAAAAAAGGAGATGAAAATGAAACAGCATGGCGTTTCCCGTCTGGCCATGGTGCGTATTTTCAATCTGAAATTATCATTGTATTCACCTAAGATCCACTTTTTTCATGTACTTCACCCTTGATAGTCACCATTAGACATGTAGCATAGTCTTTTTCCATGTGTTAATAATAACACCTTTCTTCTTCTTTTCAAGTCAATTTTCTGAGAAAAAATGTTTTTTTCTCAGAAAACGCATTACTCATTCTTTCTTCTTATTTATATATTCTATTTATATTATAAATATAATATATTATGATTTTATTTATTATATGTATATATTTTTAAATATTACCATTCATAGTGAGTATTATGATATTTATGGCATTAAAATATTCAATGTACAATCGTCTCATTATTCATCGGTTGTATTCTCATCCAACAGTTTTTGCGCTCCATCCAGAAGGGGGCGAAGGGATTTGTATTCGTCTGGCACATCTTCCGCTGTCCGATACGTTGCCACACCAAGCGGCGTGTTGTGCCTGCCTATGGTTAATTCCACGACAGAACGGCTCATCTCATGGCACAACAGAAGTCCGATGGATGGATTCTCTTCCTCGCGTTTCACATATTTGTCCAGACAGGCGAGATAAAATTCCAACTGGCCGAGATAGGCGGGCTTGAACTTGCCGCGTTTTAGTTCTATGGCGACCATGCATTTCAATTCGCGGTGAAAGAATACCAGATCAGCAAAATATTCCTCATTATCTATGATGAAACGCTTCTTCACGTCCATAAAGCAGAAGTCAGGGCCTAATGCTTGTATGAAGCGACGGATTTTCGAGACCATCTCCATCATCCATTCTGGCTCGTCCAATGTCTCCTCGTCGTCAGCGGCATCTACGATATTAACGAAGTCAAGCAGATACTCGCTTTTGAACGCCTGTACTGCACGAGACACCTGCTTATCATCCGGCATGGTAAGGACAAAGTTGTTCACGGCCTTGCCTTGAGTGGCATAGTCGTTGGCTTTGATATGTTGCTGAAGTACGCGTTTCGACCAGAATTCCGTTGCGCATTTGCGAATATAGAACAACCGTTCCTCTACATCTTTGCAGGCATATATAATCTCCATGTGATTCGTAAAACTAATTGCCATGAAAGCCGCTGCGCCATTTGGCCCCAATTCGTCAGCCAGTGGCTGACGAATTTCAATTTCGCTTTTTGGGGGCATTCTCGTCGTTTTGCTCTGTACCGGACTTTGCAATTCGTCAGCCAGTGGCTGACGAATTGCTTGCGGAGACCACGCTTCGTAGAAAATACGCATATTTTTCATATTTGTTGCTGAAAAGCCTCGCAGTCCAGGCAACTCTTTTTGAAGCATGTTGGAAATTTGTTCAATCACGCCTGTGCCCCAACGTCCATTTCTGGAATTGGAGGAGACATAACCTCCAATGGCAAAATAGAGCTTCAGCATCTCCCCATTGGCAAGACGGGCAGCAATGTATCGACTTTTCAATATGGCTGCCTTAATGACCTTCACATCTTTGACGATATCTAACATCATGTTCATTGAGTATTTTTGTGCTTAAGAAAATTCAGTAGATATGATCTATAATAATTATTTATTATAACAATAATACCATCCTTTTCTATTTCAAGTCCATTTTTGTAGAAAAGCGTTTTTTGCCAAAAAGCAGACTTGAAATGGAGAAGAAAGTTGTCATTATTACCATGAATAATTAGAGCAGACTATATTGCGGATTTTCAAGATTCCTGAAAATGATAATTTCATCTTGAAAATACTCACACTGGACAGCAAAATCATGGCGGCGCAGGACAAGGTCGTCAAGGCAAAGGCAAGGTACGAGAAGGCGGTGAGGACGCTGGAGGCGCTGATGGAGAAAAGGGAGGAACTGCGGCGCAAGGAACTGATGGAGGCCGTCAGGAAGAACGACCACACATACGAGGAAATACTCTGCTTCATCCGTGGATGAACCATGCGGCTTTTAGTGTCAAAATTTCTGGAAGTTCACATTTAAACAACTCATTACCTATCGAGTATATCAAGGAGAGAGTCAAGACGAGAAATAGTCCTGCTCTCGTTATAATTTTCCATATCCGTAATTTTTTTTACGAAATAGTGGAAATCTTCGCGCACGCGTAATATCATAATCATTATCGTTCTCTTCAAAACCGCTCGACGGCCAATACTGGCCGGCGGGCTTTTTTTTTGCCAAAATTCAAAAAAAAATCATCGTGACTGTTGCGGATTTCAAAGATTCCATTAGATACGATGAAAAAAAATGACAATCATAGTTGAAAAACAATATTATGGGTAGCGTACAGCTGATTTTTCGGCCAGAAACTGAAGAGTTCTTATGAAAAATCGTCTGCGGCGATGGCATATGTTCGATTTTCAAAACCATGTCTTGCTTCACTTACAAATGGAGGCATACGACTGATTTTGGGGAAATCTGGTAGGGCATGTCCTCGATCGCAAGCCGATTTTAGTATGAATGATTCGTTTCGTCTATCTTTAAGACAAAATACACATTGAAAATTTAATCCTTGTGGACCTAAGATTTTAGATCACATGATTAGAGAATAGCAAAAAAATTAGCCATATGCTCCATCATTCTACGAATTCTCTCACTCGGTGTCCATTATTATCGTGTGAGCCACCCATCGACGCAAGTCGCTTGTTTCAAGCGGCTTGCGTTTTTGTTTCTCCGCACCGTGTGTAGGACGGAGAATGAGTATTTACCGTAAAACCCCCTGCAATTCTCGCTAATTGCACCCTTTTTCTCCGCAGATTCTCCAGAGAGTGTAGGACGCGTCCAACACTCCTATGTTCAACCCGAGTCCTACACGATTTTTGTGGTCACAAAAAGCCTTTCGGAGAATGCCGGAGAATGTCGGAAATGCGATTTTGAGTACGAAAATCATGAAGTGTGTAGGACTCGGGTGTTCTAATTAGCGTTCTTTGCTCCCCCCTCTATTCGATGGTCGGAGAATCATGTTTTCCCACATGCATAATGATCGGCCCTCCGCCGCAGAACACATTCCGGGGGAAAATGGAGAATCCTTTTCGCGCGCAAGAAGACGGGAGAATTTGTTTGTATTCTGGAAATCCTCAATTATTTTAAGAACATAATCCAGACTGTCATGGCTCACCTCAGCGGGATTGATCCGCTGTTGGGTTATGATAGCTTGGGACTTTAGCGGGACTTGGACTCGGGCCACTTGCAGATGGATCACCGTTTAAGTTCTCCGCCATGTCAATGCAGGTTTTGAGGCCACCCTGGGGATTGGACACCAGAAGGCTCCTCAGAGCCTGCTTTTTATTATTGATTTCATCATCACTTGATTTTGCTTTATTTAGAAGTATGTTTTTTTCTGGTTGACGGTGAGTAGCCCGCCCCTTGGTGACGTGCCACCGTTCCAACTGCCTTCGCGAGGGGTGTCAGCGGAGGATTTATCTTTTGGTATCTCTCGTTTTATTTTCTTGAAAAAGCAACATCTCCGTGTGGCTTGAGCCCTTTTTCCTGGATAATCGGTAGCGGTTTGAAGGATGTTGCTTTTTCGCTTAGTGCATTATTGATAATAATTTATCTTTGGAAATACTCAATTTAAAGAGCAGATGGATCAAAAAGGAACAGGACCAATGGACAACACCATGCAATCCTACACTAACGAATCATTGTCCAGAAATCTGATTGGCAGACGTGCGTTTATCGGCATGGCCGCGTATCACCTATTTCCCGCATGCGAAGATGGAGTGAACCATGGAATAAAAAAGCATGGCTGTTGTGTTAACAAGATGAAAAGACAACTCTCTGCTGCCGAACAAGTTGCATTGCTAGATGGAACTACGTTACCAAGGGGGTTCTTGAAATGGAATGCCGTTGTCAGGAAGCTGATGCTGCTGGTCGTTTGTGGCGGCAGCCTGCTGTTTACAGGTTGCTATCGTCTCGCAGCTTGTGCTTTTGGAGAAGGGAACGCCTTGTTTGAGACAGGATCCAAACCGTATTTCGTGACTCGCAAGATGGCTCAGGAAAACTTTTCAGGGCGTTCGTATGCGCCAATGGGGGGGATTGAGCTTCTGTTTGTCTTGATTGATTTGCCGTTTGAAGCCGTGTATGAAACGTTGCTTCTCCCTATTTTGGGGGTGAACGCCATGGAATCTTCCATACGGACTTCACGGATGATGGATAATCTGAAGACTTATGAATATGTGCGATACAGGGATATGAAGCGGTTCAAGCGGAGGTTGTCTTCCAAGGAGCAGTTTGAGCCGAGTCTTCTGCTTCTCTGCTGGTATGAGTACAAAATGCAGCCGCAAGGGACACTGCCGTTCATAGACTGTCTTCTGGCAAACGATCTGCGGTACATGGAAGCGGCATTTGAGTATCAATCATATATGTATCCTGCCAGTTTGGAACTGCTTCGATATCTGTTTGAAAAAGGACTGCGCATTGAGGACGTCCAACGGGACTATGCCGTCGTCAATGCGGTCAATAACTTGTTTGATCGCAGATGGATAGATAACAATACCGTTGATCCCATCTGGTATCTCAACTACTTGTTCGATTCCAATTGGAAAAAGTATTCCAATTATGAGAGACTCGAACGGCAGTTGGATTTAATTGAGTTCCTGCTTGAAAAAGGCTGCAATCCGAATACGGTGTCAAATGAACATGGAGAGTGGTTTCGGGTGGTCGATGAACGCAGCCTGGCCATGAGGACGGCGTTGGATCAGGCGGAATTGTTTCAGAAGTCAAACTATCGTTGCCGTTTGTCGAATGAAGAGTTGGGGAAGCTGACGGATCGTCTGCTGACCATGCTTCGGCAGCATGGAGCGAAGACTGGCGAGGAGCTTGGATTATGGCGCGACCTTGACAATATTGGGCTTTGTGATACCGTCTATAATCTTGATTGGGAAAAATTTATGAAACGTCTTCCACAAACGCGGCGGAAAGAAAAGGCCATGACATTGCGTTGGATTGTAATATGGAAGAAAGATGAGAAGAAATGGTCTCCTCAAAAGCTGCGGCCCTATCTGGATGCAATAATCAACGCGGATCCGGCTTGTGTGGATGAGATGTTGAACTATGACCATCCGTCTTCATTGGAGGATCGGGAAAGGATGCGGCGGGTGGTTCAGCAATTTGGCAGATAAGAGGCAATCGTGGCAATCCAGCAGTCTCTAGGTGAGTATTTTCAAGCTGAAATTATCATCGTATTCGCCACATGCATAATGATCCGCCTACCGCCGCAGAGCACAATCCGGGGGAAAACGGAAATCCCCTTCGCGCGTGCGTAATACCATAATCACTCTCTCCCGACCGCCCGTCGGCCAATACTGGCCGGCGGGCTTTTTTTTTGCCAAAATTCAAAAAAATCACCGCGACTGTTGCGGATTCCAAAGATTCTGTTGGATACGATGATTGGCCCCAAAAATCATCGGACTGTCGCGGATTTTCAAGATTCCGCCTGGATGCGATGATTGTCCGCAAAAAAAAAATCCACCGTGACTTTTGCGGATTTCCAAGATTCCGGTGGATACGATGATTGTCGGCAACGTGGCCGACGATTCGGACCATCCCAAAACAAGGTTGGAGAAAATGAACAACATGTCAATGCTAGAAAGCATCACCCGCGGCAGGGAGAGCAAGCCGCCCCGGCTTCTGGTGTACGGGCAGGAAGGGACGGGCAAGTCGACCTTCGCGGCCGGCGCGCCATCGCCCGTGTTCGTGCAGACGGAGGACGGCCTCGGCGAAATCGACACCGCCAAATTCCCGCTCGCGAAGAAGTTCGAGGAGGTCACCGACGCCCTGACGGCGCTGCGCGACGAGCCCCACGACTTCCAGGCGGTGGTGGTCGACTCAGCCGACTGGCTCGAGCGGCTCGTCTGGGACCGCGTCTGCCGCGACTTCGGCGTCCGCTCGATCGAGAAGGCGGACGGCGGCTACGGCAAGGGCTACGTCCACGCGCTCACCCACTGGCGGCAGATGGTGGACCTGCTCAACGACCTGCGCGACAGGCGCGGGATGATCGCGATCCTCATCGCGCACAGCAAGGTGGAGCGCTTCGAAGACCCGGAGAACGCGGCCTACGACCGCTACACGCCGCGTCTTCACAAGGCCGCGACCAGCCTGCTCTGCGAGTGGGTTGACGCCGTGCTGTTCGCCACCAAGCGCTTCCGCGTGAGCAAGGAACAAGGAAGCGGCTTCCAGGGCGAACGCGCCATCGCGACCGCCATCGGCGCGGACGGCGGCGAGCGCATCCTGCGCACCGTCGGCTCGCCCGCCTGCATCGCGAAGAACCGCTTCAGCCTGCCGTCGGAGATCCCCCTTTCGTGGGAGGCCTTCATGGCCGCTTACTGCCGCTCGGCCGGAGGGAGTCCGAATGTCTGAGAAAATCGTAAAATCCCGGTGCCAGGAGATATGCGACCTGTGCGGAAAGTGGATTGAGGAAGGCGAGCGCTGCCGGATGATCAGGGACGACTTCCTGCCGTTCATGGTGTTCTTCGAACACCTGCGCTGCCCGGACGCCGCCCCCGCCGCCCAGCCCGACCTGCCTTCCCCGAAGCGTCCCGCCGCAGGGCTCGCAGACTGACACGCAAACTCGTAACTCCTTAACCTCATAAGGAAAGAAAAATCATGGCAACTATTACCTTCAATGTTTCCGAAGTCGCCCCCGAACAGGAATTCGCCCCCATCCCGGAAGGCAAGTACGAGGCGGTCGTAACCGACTCCGACGTCCGGCCGACCCGCGCCGGCAACGGCAGCTACATCCTGCTGGAGTTCGAAGTCATCTCGGGCGAATACAGTGGCCGCAAGCTCTGGAACCGCTACAACATCGACAACCCCAACCCCGACGCCGTCCGCATCGGCCGCGCCCAGTTCGCCGCCGTCTGCAAGGCCGTGAACGTCCCCTCGCCGAAGGACACCAGCGAGCTGCACAACCTCTCGCTCATCCTCTCTGTCAAGTGCCAGAAGCAGCGTGACTCCGACGAGATCGAGAACGTCATCAAAGGCTACGCGCCGAAGACGGAGCCCGTATTCGAGCCCGAGCCCGCGTTCCCGCCGCTTGACGAGCAACCGCCCGTCCAGCAGATCGTCCAGCAGACCGTCCAGCAGACC
>JAEEGH010007784.1_pt1 | contig 25596 bp, 16 predicted proteins | sample 9134181 | NCBI WGS metagenome assembly JAEEGH01 (sample SAMN16246544, study PRJNA631951) | gut metagenome | biome: gut microbiome; feature: rumen; material: DP-attached | host: Bos | place: Iran: Karaj | collected 2018-10
TCGAGATGTGGGGCGAGAATGGCCTCGAGTACTACAACAACAAGCGCTGGGGCATCGACGTGAACAGGTCCGGTTCCACCGTCCACCCTGCCAACACGGTCACCCTCTCCGCTTCCAAGATGACGCTTGAACTCCCGCAGCGTGAGCTCGAGGACAACCCGAACACCACTCCCAACGGTATATAGTAGTCACTGGAGTACAACTCCTTATCTATAAAAAGAACGGGCTCGCAAAGAGTCCGTTCTTTTTTTTATATTTGTAGAAAATCAACTGGCCGGCGCTCACATGATGAAACATTGCCTCACCTTCATCTTTCTTCTATCCTTCGGCATTTTTCAGGCTTGCCGGACGACGATCTCGCCATCAATGGATCCGAAGGCCATCATCGCATCATACGTCGATGACGGACATACGGCTGATTTTCAGAAACTCACACGACTCAACCTTGCACTGGCCGAGACGGGACAACTGGCTGATAAAGCCTTCCATTATACCCAGGCAGGGTCCGACGGCATTTTCGCCCCCTGGGCCATGACAGTACAGACAGGGGAACTGTTAAGCGACATCTACTGGTCGATGGGACACATCGCGTACGCGCAGCGGATGGCCATGGAAACCAATGTGCTGTATGAGGGAGACTACGATCCGGCTATGATGAAGCGCCTGATCGAAACCAATCTCATCTATGGAGATTATGACGTGGCGCAGAAATACATCGACATCCTGGAACAAGACAAGACCTGTCACAAATTTGCGACCACCCATCGAAGATTCCTGAACAACGACGAGGCCATCGAAGCAGATCCCATCCTGGGCCCCAAACGAAAATGCATCCCGGAGAAGGACTTCATCTCCCTGGTACGTGGCATCGACGAAGACCTGAAAGACATCATCCGCGCCAATCCATCCTATCACAACGCCATTGAATATCTCGGCGTCATCTATCTGCTGGACTGCGAGATGGATAAATTCAAGGCTATGCTGGATGAATTCTACGGCACGGAAGCCTTGCCGGAACTCCCTGCGTCTTTCGCAGAAGCCGCCTGCATGCTTTCAGAGATTGACCACAACTATTGGAAGGAGGTCGGCGTCAGTCAGAGAACATACAATCGATACCGCGAATTCACAAAACGCCTTGGGACCGGCCTATCGATGGATAAGTTCAACGATACCTTCTGGTATTACATCATGAGAGTCAACAACCAATGAGAACTCCGCTATCCTTCCTTGCAGCCATCCTCCTCTGCCTGGGATGCGCCCCGAACGTCCGGATCAGCTCCGAGACCGACGCCCTGCCGGACATCTTTCCCGACTATGCGGACGTGACGGTGCCGGTCAACATCGCGCCGCTCAATTTCCGCTACCAGGGCACGGAAACCGCAGCGCTGATACTCGGCGCGGGCGAAGTACAGTGCACCCTCAAGGGACCTGTTTTCGACATACCTGTTGATAAATGGCAGGCGCTCACGGCCGCAGGCGACATCCCGGCCCGCGTCTGCGTCAAGGAAAAGGACGGATGGAAAGCCTTCAAGCCCTTCACCATCCACGTCAGTCCCGACCCCATCGACCCGTATGTCGCATACCGCCTGATCGAGCCCGGCTACGAGACCTGGAACCGACTGGGCATCTACCAGCGCTGCCTGGAGGACTTCACCCAGACGCCCGTCATGACCAATGAGGATACGGACCGCAACTGCATGAACTGCCACTCGTTCTGCAACCGAGACCCGGGCAGGATGATGTTCCACATGCGCGCCCGCAACGGCGGTACCTTTACCTGGAACGAAGGCAAGATTGAAAAGCTCAACACCAAGACCCCGCAGACCCTCTCCGCCCTGGTCTATCCCCGCTGGCACCCCTCCGGAAAGTATATCGGCTTCTCCGTCAACGACATAGCCCAGTTCTTCCACTCGACCAACCCCAACCGCATCGAAGTCTATGACTCCGTCTCGGACGTGGTAGTCTATGACGTGGAGAACCATCAGATAGCCACCTCTCCCCTGCTGACGGACACAACCCGGCTGGAGACGATGCCCGCCTGGTCGCCGGACGGCAGGACGCTCTATTTCTGCTCCTCCGCCCAGCCCAAGGTCCCGGAAGGCTACAGGGACATACGCTACAGCATACGCTCGATCGCCTTCGACCCGGAGGCTTTCAGCTTCGGGGACAAACTCGGAACGGTCTATGACGCGATGGCGAGCGGCAAGGACGCCACCTTCCCCCGCGTCTCCCCCGACGGTCGCTTCCTGCTGTTCGCGGAGACCGCCTATGGCTGTTTCGCCATCTGGCACAAGGACGCCGACCTGCGCATGATCGACCTGCAGGACGGCAGTTTCCACCCACTGGACGAAATCAACGGCCCCGACGCGGACAGTTACCACTGCTGGAGTAGCAACGGCCGCTGGATCATCTGGGCCAGCCGGCGCCTGGACGGGCTCTACAGCCGCCTCTTCATCGCGCACATCGCCGAAGACGGCACGGCCTCCAAACCCTTCCTGCTTCCGCAGAAGGATCCGGGCCTCAACGAGCTGCTGCTCAAGTCCTTCAACGTCCCCGAATTCATCACGGGTCCGGTCACTTTCGACCCGGCGGAGATGGCCCGCATCGCCAGGACCGACCCCGGCATCAACGTGAGTTTCAAAGAATAAAATATGACCAAAGCATTCGCAATCGCCGCCGCGCTCCTGATGGGCGCCTGCATCGGCCTCCAGGCCAACCCCGTCCACAAAGTCAAGACCGCCCAGGGCACCACGATCGGCGTGGAAGCCTGTGCGGACGGCATCTACCGCATCCACGTTTCTCCGCGCAAGGACTTCTCCGAGTCCCTGATGGAGCGTTACGGCCTGATCAAGACCGACTGGACCACCGCCGGTGAGAAGGTCAGCGACGGGAAGCGGACCTGGACGCTGACGACCCCGGGATACAAGCTGAGCATCGACAAGAAAAACGGCACGATCAGTCTTGTAAAGGCCGACGGGACGACGCTCGTCCGGGCGCTGGACTACATTCCCGGCAAGGACCCGTCCGTCACCGCGCTTTCGACGGTCATCAACGACACCTACGCCGACCTCCACGTCGCCAAGAACAACGGCATCATCGGCGACGAGAACAACCGCAAGGAAGGTATCGACAACTCCGAGAGCGGCGACCCGCTGAAAGCCAGCATCTTACGCTTTGCGATGGCCAAGGGAGAACGCTTCTACGGCGGCGGCAGTACCAGCCGCGAGCACGTCCAGCACCGGGGCGAACTGCTCCGGATGTGGACGACCTACCAGCACACGGAGATCCCGATGCCCTTCCTGATGAGTTCGGACGGCTGGGCCGTGTACAACAACACCACCCGCAAGAACTTCTTCGACATCGGCCACACCGACAAAGACCTATTCAATATTTATAATACCTGCGACGAAGCGGACTTCTACCTGCTGGCCGCCCCCTCGATGAAGGAACTGCTCGGACAATACACCCGCGTCACCGGCGGCAATTATGTCATGCCCCGGTGGGCCTACGGCCTCTGCTTCGGCCCCAACATGCGCGAGGACCAGTGGGACATCCTCCACGATGCCGTCCTCTTCCGCCAGCTGGGCGTCCCCTGCGACGTATTCTGGCTGGAGCCCCAGTGGATGGAGAAACGCTACGATTTCTCCACCCAGAAACGCTGGAACTTCGAAAAGTTCTCCCCGGAGCCCTACTGGCTCCAGGACAAATACCCCAAGCAGCTGTACAACCGCCTCTTCATCGGCAAACTGCGCAACATGGGCTTCCACCTGGGCCTTTGGCTCTGCGAGGAATACGACCTCAGCATCACCGAAGAGGATGAGATCGCGGCCCGCGAGGGACGCCCGCAGTCCGGCCAGGAGCACTGGATGGACCACCTCAAAACCTTCCTGGACTACGGTGTGGAAGGTTTCAAGCTGGATCCGGCCCGCACCATCGACGAGCATCCGGACGCCACCTACCTCAACGGCCGGACAGACAAGGAGATGCACAACCTCAACCAGGTCCTGCTCCAGAAGCAGATCAACCGGATGAGCCGGGAGCACGTCGGCAAGCGCATCTGGTACCACTACACGGCCGGTTGGGCGGGCACCCAGCACTGGGGCGCCTCGACGAGCGGCGACAACGGCGGCGGCAAGACCGCCCTTTTCGACCAGCTCAACCTCGGCAACAGCGCCTACATGAACCTCTCTTGCGACGTGATGTCCGTCCCGAAGGAACTGGAAATGCAGGGCCTGCATTTCGGCCTCTTCCTGCCCTGGGTCCAGATCAACAGCTGGTTCTCGATGATGCAGCCCTTCTACTACGGCGAGCCGGAGCAGAGCATCTACCGCGACTACGTGCAGATCCGCTATGCGCTGATGCCTTATATCTATTCCGCGGCGCTGGAAGGCGGTCTGAAAGGCCTGCCTATCGTGCGCTCGATGCCCCTGATGTTCCCCGAAGACCGCAACGTGGACGACATGTGCTACCAGTACATGTTCGGCGACAACCTGTGCGTGGGCATCTTCAGCAACGAGATCTACCTGCCGGCCGGGACTTGGATCGACGCATGGACCGGCGAACGCATCCTGAGCAAAGGCGAAACGCTGACCCGCGATTATCCAGGCAACCGGGCCGGCCTGCTCTTCATCCGCGACGGGGCCATCCTCCCCTGCATCGAGGCGCCCCAGTATGTCGGCACGGAACCCTTCGGCCATCTGGTCGTAAAGGTCTGGCCTGCCGGCGATTCCTCTTATCTTCTCTATGAGGATGACGGGGACAGTTACGGCTACGAGCAGGGCACGGTCGCATCCACGCAGATGGAGTGCCACGCCGCCGGGGACCGGGTCCGTTTCCAGGTCCTTCCCGTCCAGGGTGGCTATGAAGGTATGCCCACTGCGCGCGACTATACCTTCGAAATGGCCCTGCAGCGCGTCCCCACCGGCGTGAGCGTAAATGGGAAGGCTGTCGAGGGTTGGAACTTCGAAAACGGCGTCCTGCGCGTCGATGTGGAGGCCGCGCCCGTCGGTCAGGAATTGGAAGTCACGGTCGAACTGGGCACAGAGAGCGCCACGCTGAGCGGAGACCAGTTTCAAAGCTGCCTTACCAATGGTGGCTGGGCCAAGAAAGCTTCCCTCTCAGGCGCGGCAGCCCCGGCCCGGTCCAACACGGCCAAGCAGCTGGAGGAAGTCGTTCTGTATTAATTGATTAATAAATAGATCCCTCTATGAAGAATACACTACACCTAGCGATACTGCTGGCCACGGTCCTGGCCCTGGCCGCCCCGCTTCGGGCGCACGAAACCCGCGACCGCGAGGTCAAGACCCCGGAGGCCGCCGCCGCGACGCTCAGCCTGGACGGCAGCGACTGGACGCTCCGCTTCTGGAAGCAGGGCGAGGAGCCCGTAACGGCGCCGGACGCCATTCCCGCCGGCGCGCGCAGCATCAACGCCACCGTCCCCGGCAACGTGGACATCGACCTTTGTGCCGCCGGGCTGGAGAAAGACCCGCGCATCGGGCTCAACAACTACCTCACGCGCCAGTGGGAAGATTATCAATGGTGTTATGCCAAGACGTTCGGCGCTCCGGCCGTGGAGCCCGGCAAGCGCTATCTGCTGCGCTTCGACGGCATCGACACGATCGCCGACCTATGGCTCAACGGGGAACACATCGGCCGGGCCGAGAACATGATGATCGAGCACGTCTATGACGTCACGGACCTGCTACAGGCGGGCGACAACCGGCTGGAGGTCATCATCCAGTCCTCCGTCCTGTACGGGCGCAAACCCTTTTTCGGAGCCATCAGTTTCGGCCACTCCGCTTCACCGGAAAGCGTCAACATCCGCAAGGCGCCGCACACCTTCGGCTGGGACATCCTGCCGCGCGTAGTGAGCGCCGGCCTCTGGAGGAGCGTCTCGCTCTGCACGGTCGAGCCCGTCCATTTCCGGGACGTCTATTGGATGACGGCCAACGTCGATGTCCAGGCCGGGACTGCCGAGATTTTCGCCGACACCCAGTTCGAGATGCCGGTGGAGCGCTTCGACCACACCAGCGCCGTCTGGACCCTCAGCCGCAATGGGAAAGTCGTTTACAAGGGCGCCCAGCCCTGCGTCTATCACGCGCTCAGGCAGAAGATCTACCTCAGCGACGTGGACTTCTGGTGGCCCCGCGGCTACGGCGAGCCGGCCCTGTACGACGCCCGCTGCGAGCTGGTCGCCGATGACGGGACCGTCCTGGCCGTCGACGAGCAGCAGATCGGCATCCGCAAGGTGCAGCTCGACTTCAACGAAATCAACCTGCCCGACGCCCCGGGCCGATTCTGCTTCATCATCAACGGGGAGCCCATCTTCATCCACGGCACCAACTGGGTGCCGCTGGACGCCCTCCACAGCCGCGACCCGCAGTGGGTGGATGAAACCGTCGCCCTCTGCGCCGACATCAATTGCAACATGATACGCTGCTGGGGCGGCAACGTCTATGAGGACCACCGCTTCTACGAGCTCTGCGACCGCTACGGCATCATGGTCTGGCAGGACTTCACCTTCGCCTGCAACGCCTACCCGCAGGATGCACAGTTCGGACAGCGGATCTGGGACGAGACCAAGGCCGTGGTGCTCAAGCTCCGCCGCCATCCGTCCATCGCCCTCTGGTCCGGCAACAACGAGATCGACTATTCCCTGCGGCGCGCCATCGCCTGTTTCGATCCCGATCCCAACCGCGACAACGTCAGCCGCAACGTGATCGCCCAGGTCCTCTGGGAATTCGACCCTTCGCGGCCCTTCATCCCCAGTTCCCCGTACTATACAGAGGAGGTTTGGAAGCGGGGGTTCATCGATTACGAACACCTGCCGGAGAACCATCTCTGGGGCCCCCGCGGCTACTATAAGACCCCCTTCTACACCGAAGCCGGCTGCGTCTTCGTCAGCGAGATCGGCTACCACGGCGCCCCGGACATCGGGAGCCTGAAGCAGATGATGAGCCCGGACTGCGTCTATCCCTGGCTGAGCGCAAAACAGCTGCAGGCCAAGGCCGAAGCCGTCCCGTCGGTTCCAGAAGCCCAGGTGCGCGACGGCTCCTCCTTCGCCATGGAGCGCGGTCCGGTACTGAATGCGATGGATCCGGATAAGAACTGGAACGAGGAATGGCTCACGAAGAGCGTTCGCCGCTTCCCGGAGCTGGGCAAGACCTACGACCGCAACAACCTGATGATCAACCAGCAGCGCTTGCTTTTCGGCGAGTGTCCTTCCGACCTGGAAGAATTCATTTTCGGGTCCCAAGTCGTTCAGGCCGAGGCCATGAAGTACTTCGTGGAATTCTGGCGCGGCCAGAAGTTCGCGCCCAAGACCGGCATCATCTGGTGGAACATCAAGGACGGCTGGCCGGACATTTCGGACGCCGTCGTGGACTATTATTTCAACAAGAAACTGGCCTACTACTTCATCCGGAACGTCCAGCGGGACGTCTGCGTCCTGATGATGGATCCCAAGGACGGGCAGCTGCCGCTGATCGCGGTCAACGACACGGCCGAGCCGGTCGAGGGCAGCGTCCGGGTCAAGGACGTGGAGAGCGGCAAGACCGTGTACAAGGGCTCCTTCGAGGTGGCGAAAAACGGGCGGACGGTCATCACCGGCATCCCGGAGAAGGCCGGAGCCCAGGGCGTGTACCTGATCGAATACAAGGTCGGGAAGCAGGAGTTCAAGAACCACTATCTCTACGGCGTCGTGCCCTTCCGGGCTTCCGACTACAAGCGGTGGATGGAGAAGACAGGTATTTATGATTTAAGCGTACAATAATGAAAACCAATCTGTTAGGCATCGATATCGGCGGCACGAAATGCGCCGTCATCTACGGAATTGACACCGATGGCAAGTTGGAGATTGCCGACAAGGTCCGCTTCGAGACTACGAAGGTGGACGAGACCGTTGCCCGCATTCTCACGGAAGTGAAGGCCATGGCCGGGCGCCACGGCTTGAACGCCGGCAATACGAAGGCCGTGGGCATCTCCTGCGGAGGCCCGCTCAACAGCCAGACCGGCGTGGTGCAGTCCCCGCCCAATCTACCCGGTTGGGACAACATTCCTATCGTTCAATTGGTGGAAGAGGCCACGGGCATCCGGACCGCCCTGCAGAACGACGCGAACGCGTGCGCCCTCGCGGAATGGAAATACGGCGCCGGCCGCGGCACCCGCAACATGGTTTTCCTGACCTTCGGGACGGGGATGGGCGCAGGCCTGGTGCTGGATGGCAAGCTCTACGCCGGGACCAATGACAACGGCGGCGAGGTCGGCCACATCCGCTTGAGCGATTTCGGCCCCGTGGGCTATGGCAAGGCCGGTTCCTTCGAGGGATTCGCCAGCGGCGGCGGCATCGCCCAACTGGCGCAGTCGGCCGTCAAGGAGCAATTGATGATGGGTCGTAAGGTGGCGTGGTGCCCGGATGGGAATCTGGCGGCCATTACGGCGAAAACGGTCGCGGAGGCCGCTGCGGCAGGGGATCCGCTGGCCGTAGGAGTCTATAAGACTTCGGCCGAGTATCTGGGGCGGGCGTTGTCGGTGTTGATCGACATCTTGAATCCGGAGGTGATCGCGATCGGCAGCATTTTCGTGCGGGCCGAGGCGCTGATCCGTCCGTTCATGCAGGCCGTGATCGACCGCGAGGCGTTGCCGGCGGCGGCGGCCGTGTGTCAGGTGAAGCCGGCGGAGCTCGGCGAGCAGATCGGCGATTTCGCCTCGCTTTCCATCGCCGCCTCCTGCTAGCGCCCAATCTTCTACGTCCGCAATCTACTGTGTGAGGCGGATGTCGGCGGAGGAGGCGCCGACCATGATGTTCGGGAGGCCGGCGGGGACGACGAACGCCTTCTGCGATTCGCTCCAATAGCGCAGGTCTTCCCGGCGCAACGGGACCGTTACGCGGCGGCTCTCACCGCGCTTCAGGTGGACGCGCTGGAATCCGCGCAGTTCCTTCAGCGGCGCGACACCCTCATACTCAGGCAATTGCACATATACCTGCGCCACTTCGTCACCGTCCACACGGCCGACGTTCTTCAGCGTGAAGGAAACATCCACCGTCTCTCCCCTATCCTCGACCTGCAGGTCGGAATAGCGGAAAGACGTATAACTCAGGCCATAGCCGAAGGGATAGATCACCGGACCGTCGTAATACTTGTAGGTCCGTTTTGTGATGTCGTAATCGTCGAAAGCGGGCAGGTCCTCCAGGGTCGGATAATAGGTCAGCGGCAAGCGGCCCGCCGGGTTGTATTTCCCGAAGAGGACCTCCGCCACGGCGGTGCCCCCCTCCTGACCCGGATACCAGGCATTCACGATGGCAGGCAGGTTCGCCTCCTCCCAGAGCAGGGAGAGTGGACTTCCGGCCACCAGCACCAGGACCAGGTTGGGATTGATCCTGTACAATTCGTGCAGGAATTCCTGCTGGTCAGGGGGCAGCGTGATGCTCTCCCGATCCTTGCCCTCCCGCTCGATGAGCCGGTTGATTCCCATCACTGCCACGACGGCATCGCATTCGCGGGCCAGCTGTCCGGCTTTCCCGTACAGCGACAGGCGGTCCTGGCGGTCGACGGCGGGCGTGCGCCAACTGAGCCGGGCCAAGGAATAGTCCCGCACGTCATAGAACTCCACTTTCAGCTGATAGTCGCGTCCCGCTTCCATAAAGACCCGCACGGTGTCCGTCTGCACGGCATGCTCCCGCCACGCATCGACGAGCAGGTTCCCGTCCAGCCACAGGCGGCTGCCGGCATCCGTCTGCAGGCTGAGGACATATTCTCCGGTAACCGGCGGACGGAGCGGACCGGTCCAGCGCGCGCTGACCGGCGCGTCGGGAATGAACGGGTCCGGCGCCTGGTTGGAAGGCTCGAAATTGAGCCACGTCTCCTTGCGCACCGAAGGCGTCCCTTCCAGCGTCGTACCGGTATAGTATTCGGCTTGAAGCCCCTCCGGATAATAGTCGCCCGCGATGATCTCCATCCCGTCCTGGGCCGTCTTCCAAGGCGCATATTTCACGGTAATCCGGTCCCCTGCCTCGGCGCGGATGCCTTCCAGGATGGAAACGGGCGCGGTAGCCGGAACGCCGCTGTAATCCCCGAGTTCACAAGTCCCCGCATTGATGCCGACCACGGCCAGGCTGCGGATCTTCCCCTTCCGGAGAGGCAGCGTCTTCCCTTCGTTCTTGAGCAGGACAATGGCTTCCCGAGCCGTCTGCAACGCCAGAGCCCGATGGGCCTCGGAGCCGATTACGGAAGGCGGAATCGTGTCGTACGGGCAGGCGCCGGGCGGGTCGAAGAAGCCCAGCCGCATCCGGGCCGTCAGCACGCGCCGCGCCGCCTGGTCGATGTCTTCCTCCGAGACCAGTCCCTTCTCGTAGGCTTCCCGCAAAGGCTCGATGAAGACATCGTCGCCACATTCCAGGTCCAGGCCCGCCTGCAGAGACAGGGCCGCCGCCGTCACGGGATATTTCACGTAATGATGGCCCGTGACCAGGAAACCGGGACCGCCGCAGTCCGAAACGACATAGCCGTCGAAGCCCCAGTCTCCGCGGAGAACGCGGGTCAGGAGCCAGGGATTGGCCGTGCTGGGGATGTCGTTGATGGCGGTGTAGGAAGACATGATGGAGGCAGCCTTCCCCCGCCGGACGCAGGCCTCGAAGGCTGGCAGATAGTATTCGCGCAGCTGTTTCTCGGAGATGCGGACATTGCATTCGAAGCGATTGTGCTCCTCGTTGTTGGCGGCGAAATGCTTGGGCGTAGAAACGGCCTTCAGATACTTCGGGTCATCGCCTTGCAGGCCGCGCACGAAGGCCGTCCCGATCTCGCCGGAGAGGAAGGGATCCTCGCCGTAGGTCTCGGGCGTCCGGCCCCAGCGCGGGTCACGCGCCATGTTGACCGTCGGGGACCAGAAGGCCAGCAAATCACTGTACAGATTGGTCTGGAGGGCACCCCGGCCCAGTTCGTTCCAGCGGGCGCGGGACTCGTCGGAGATGGCCGTGGACACCCGCCGGATCAGCTCCGGATCCCAGGTAGACGCCAGGCCCACCGCCTGCGGGAACACGGTGAAACGCCCCGGCCGGACGACGCCGTGGAGCGCTTCGTTGCCGTGGTAATACTTCGGGAATCCCAGCCGTTCGTTGGCCGGCGACGTCGCCCGCAGCAGGTCGATCTTCTCATCGACCGTCATCCGCTGCAGGAGATCCTCCACCCGTTCCCCGACAGGCGCATCCGCATCCCGGAACAACGGCGTCTGCCCGGCAGCCGGCAGCCCCCCCATAAAAAACAGGGCTGCAAGTAAGCATAAAACGCTTCTTTTCATAATCCAAGTAAACAATGTTTGCCTCCGGGCCAAGAACGAGCGTTACTTCTTGATATCGCCGCAGTTGCGCGCGACGAAGATCTTGGTCTTGAGCTTCGGCGCTGTCGCCTTCACAGCGGTAATGGAAGCCCCCTGGACGTCATCCAGCACGATGGCCGGCCGATAATCCTTTTCAGCCGCCGTCAGCGTGACGTTATGGAAATTGATCCCCTTCGCGTGCCGCACATAGAAGCCCCAGGCCGGCAGCTCCTTATACTGCGAGAACTCCGGATAAGCGGTCGGCATCTCCGGGACCTTCTCCAGCTCGTAGGTACCCACCTTCGCGAACGAAGGGTCGCCCCCGCCGGGGAAATGGATCTCCACGTTCTCGATCGTCACGTTGCAGACCGGCTGCTCCGCCAGGCCCACGATGCCGCAAGGCAGCACGTTGCGCGGCTGGTCCTCGAGGGTCGGTCCCTCGTAATCCACGCCATAATCCGGCTTGTCGACCGGGATCTCCGCATAGACGTTGCGGATCGTGATGTTTTCCATCCGGCTGGGCTTGTCGCCCCGGCGCTGGCCCACGTTCAGGTAGATCGCGTTGGCCGTGTTGTAGGACTTCAGTCCGTCCACGAGGATGTTCTCCGCGAAACCGCCGTCCACGCTCTGGATCGTAATCGCCGAGCGGAAGGTGTCATACACGACGTTGTCCAGGATCTGGATGTTGCGGAAGCCGCCGACGCCGAAGGTGCCGAACTTGATGCCGCTGGCGCTGGACGTGATCGTATTGTGGCGCACGATGACATCGTCGTTGCAGACATCCTTGTGGTGGGATTTCAGACAGATGCCGTCGTCCGAAGCATTGACGAAGCAGTTCTGGATCACCGCATGTGTGCAGTCCACGATATCGAAGCCGTCGTTGTTCCAGAACGCGCGGCTCTCCAGGGTCACCCCGTCGATCAGCAGGTTCTCGATGCGGTCGGTCGTGCAGGTCCAGCAGGACGAATTGCGCAGGTTGATGCCCTTCAGGGTGACATTCTTGCTCTGGCAGAGGTACACGAGATGCGGACGGTTGGCCGGACGGCCCAGCTTGAAGGGATCCGGAATGAAGCCCAGGGCGATCTGGCCCAGGAAATTGTTGGCCAGTTCGCGGCCCTGTCCGTCCAGGACGCCCAGGCCGGTGATGCCGATGTTCTCGGCCCCGTTGGAAATGACCATGCCGAAAGCGTCACCCTTCCTGTAATAATCGTAAGGATTAGTTGAGCCCACGAGGACCGCGCCCTCGCCCAGTTCAATCATGACGTTGTCCTTCAGTTCGATCGTACCGGTCAGGTAGCGGCCGACCTTGAAGATCAGCTTTCCGCCGCCTTCCGCGCTGATATAATCGATCGCCTTCTGGATGGCCGTGGTGTTGAGCGTCGTCCCGTTGGACTTGATGCCGAACATGGACGCGTAATAATCTTTCGCCAGGGCGGGAACCACCGCGCAGGCACACAACAAAGTCAAAAGAATCTTTTTCATGGCGATCAATTGTAACGGGTGGATGCGGCCGTGTCGGACAGTTTCTTGATCTCGCTGCCCATGACGGCGTTCGTGCAGTTCTTGAAGGAATACAGGGTCGGGAGCGGCGTGTCGGCCGGCAGATAGCCCTTGGCCTTCTGGGCGTCCAGGCTCTCTTTCAAGGCCTTGCCGCGGCCCTCGATCACACCCAGGCCGGTTACGGAGATATTCTCCGCCCCGTCGGCCCAGATCAGCGCGGGAGCGCCCTTGTAATCGTAGATGTTGGTCGAGCCGACGAGGACGGCCGCCTCCGCGAGGTGGATCGTGACGTTGCTCTTGAGCTCGATGGCGCCGGTCAGGTAACGGCCGACGTAGAAATGGAGCGTGCCGCCGCCGTGGGCGCTGATATAGTCGATGGCGCGCTGGATGGAACCGGTGTTGTCCGTGACTCCGTCACTCTTCACGCCCCAGACGGTCGCCGTCTGCTCCGTCTGCGCGAAGCAGAGCAGCGTCGCAAAAGCGAATAGGATGGAAAGCAGATATTTTTTCATGGTGTGAAATTCGTTTTTATTCGGCGTATGATGACTTGTACAGGACGACCTGCTCCTTTCCGGCAGCGGCAGCCGCCTCGTCATAGACGACGCCTTCGAGCTTCAGGCCCTGGACATCATCGCACACAACGGCAGGCCGGTAATCGGGCTTCTGTGCGTGGAAAGTGAAGTTGCGCAGCGTGATATCCGTCGCGTGGCGCAGGTAGAATCCCCAGGCCGGCAGTTCCTTCCACTGGGAGAATTCGGGATAATAGGAAATCATCTCGTCGATGCCGTCGAGATCCTCCGGGGTTGTGCCGCGATAGGCATAGCGGGGATTGCCGCCGCCCGGATAGACGATCTCGATGTTCTCCATCACCACGTTTTCGATCTTGTAGCCGGGGATGCCGGCGATGATGCAAGGCGAAATGTTGCGCGGCAGGTCCTCGATGGGGCCTTCGTAATTATAGCCGGCGTCCGGCTTGTCGAGCGGGACTTCGGCATAGACGTTCTTGATCGTAATGTTGCGCATATAGGGCTCCTTGCGGACCACGGTCTGGCGGTCCTTGTCGCTAAGGCCACCGGAGGTTATCTTGTTCCAGCGCTCGCCGATCCTCAGGAAGATTACATTGCCGGTATGGAGGCTGCGGAGACCGTCCACCGTGATGTTCTCGATCTCAGCGCCGTCCACGGCCGCAAAGGTGACGGCCGAACGGTACGTGTCGAAGATCGTGATATTGCGGATGGTGAAATCCTTGAATCCTCCCTTCGAAACGGTGCCGAACTTGACACCATTCGCGCTTGAACGGCCCACGCAATTCTCCAGCAAGACATTCTTGCACTGATGCTGGGCCGAATGGGACTTGAAGCAGAAGACGTCATCCGCCGCATCGATGTAGCAGTTGCGGATCACCACGTCCTCACAGTCCACGATGTCGATGCCGTCGTTGTTCCAGTAGGACTTGCTATCCACGGTGATGCCCTCGACATAGACGTTGTGGCACTGGTCGTAGGTCTGGTTCCAGCTGCCCGGATCCTTGAGGAAGATGTCCTTGATGGTAACCCCGTCACACTCGCGGAAATAAATGTTTTCCGGACGGTTGGTCTCATTGGGACGGTCGAGCTTGAGCGGATCCTCGAAGAGGCCGCGATGGATGTATTCGACCATGTGGTTGGCGGTCGTGAATCCGCGGCCGTCAATCGTGCCGCCGCCGGTGATGCCGACATTCTTCTGCTTGATGGAGAAGATCATGCTGGTCCAGCCCACATACGGATCCTTGGTATAGTCCCAGGGATTGGTGGAACCTAGCAATGTGGCTCCCTGCTCCAAATGCAGCGTGACATTGTCCTTGACATAGATGGTGCCGGTCACCCAGTTGCCGGGTGTGAAGACCACGCGTCCGCCACCGTTCGCGCTGGCGAAATCGATGGCCGCCTGGATGCTGGCCGAATTGAGCGTGACGCCGTCGGCCTTGGCTCCGAAGTCCGCCACATAATAGTCCTTGGCCGAAAGGCCCCAGACCGCGACGGCGGACAGAAGGAGGGTGAGAATGAGATGTTTTTTCATTTATCGATACATTTTTACAGGTCCGATCAGTCCCGCCGGAACGAGCGGGGTATTGCGCCGCAGGACGAAACGGTTCGCGACCGCGTTGTCCTTCAGCGTCTGGAGATAATTGCTCATCAGGGTGGTCACTTTCACTTCGATCGTGTTCTCCCCTTCGACGAGCAGGGAGGAGATGTTATAGATGCGGCGGCCGAACCACTTCACGCCGCAGGGCGTGCCGTTGACGCTCAGCTCGCAGATGTCCGCGACCTTGCCGAGGTTGATGTATTTCGGTTTGTGCGCGCCGTAGAGTTTCACCGTGGTGCGGTAGGTCACGTCGCCCATGAAGTTCTTCCATTCGTCCGTATCCTTGAGGTCCTGCAGGACGGGCATGTCCGCTTCCTTGGTCCAGTCTTCCTGGGGCTGGTGGAGGGTCAGCTTCCAGTCGCCGAGCTCGCGGGTGCCGGTGCCTTTCTCGGGCAGGGGCGCCCATTCGTCTCCGATGCGCGCCTTGTTGAATTCGAACAAATAGGTCTCGGCCGGGCCGAAGCAGAAGTGCAGGCGCCCGCCGTCCAGTTTCATCTTGTAGCGGCGGCCCGTCGCGGCGTCGTACGCCCAGCAATTGCGGCCGCGCGTCACCGACGCCGGGAAGACGATGTCCGTCTCGCGGGACTCCGTCAGATGCGCGTTGACGAAGAGGAAGAGGTCCGACTTGTCATCAGCGACGTAATGGTTCTGCAGGAGGAAGCGGTCCGGATTGGAAATGGTGATGGCGTGCGGCAGGGCGTACTTTTCCATCACATCCTGGTACCACTCCAGGTAACGCCCGTCCTCGGGCTTCTCAAGCAGGATGAAGTTCTTGTAGGCCTTCAGGCGCTCGACGGCGGCTTGGATCTCGGCGTCCCGCGCCTCGTAATCCTTGAGGCCCAGGGAACGGTCCGGATACTTGCCGATGCAGAAGACGCGGCCACCCGTCGAGAGGAACTGTTCCAGCTTGGAGAGCGTCTCCGGGAAGGTCCCGGACACCTCGACGAGGAAAAGGGTGCCGTATTCCTTCGGGCCGTAGCAGAGCTTGCCCTTCTTCACGGTCGCATCCTTCAGGATGATCTCGGTCACGTAATCCGCGCCGCCGCCGGTCTTGTGGATGGCCTCCCAGATCAGCGAGGTATAGGGGACATTGAGCTTGACCGGGAAGGGATCCGTCTGCACGCCCATCGTCGTCCACATGTCGTAGTTGGCCGGCAGCAGAGCGATGTCCGTGACCATGTCGGCGTTCTGCAGCTGGCTGGCCATGCGGGCCCGGTAGTCATTCAGCAACTTGAAATAAGGCCACCAGGTATTCTTCTCATTGTAGTAGGAGCCATACTGGACCCAGCCCGGGAAGGGCGCCTCGGCCGGCGAATAGTTGAAGCCGTGCCAGACGCTGTGGGTCGTGCCCGAGATGGCGCTCATGTCGGAGCCTACCTTCAGGAACTCCAGCGAGGTGGAGAAGACCTTGTAGGTGTTGGTCATCTCCTCGGCGCTGACGATGCGCTTGCCGGTCAGGTGCGCGGCCGACGAGACGTATTTGTTGATCATCGTGTAACCGCGGCCGCGGCGGTAGTCCTCGTCGCCCATTTCCTCGCCGATGCGGTGGCGCAGCCAGTTGGTCGTCCAAGACTCCCCTTCAGGGTAATCGTAGCCCAGCGAGGACTCCAGCGGGAAGAAACCGCGTCCGTAAGCCTGGGCCCGCGATCCGACGCCCTTCTCCTTGCACCAGGCGAGGAAGGTGGCGGTGTAGCGCTCGTGCAGGAGCTCGGCCTTGGTCAGCTCGAAGTCGAAGCGGACGCGGTCCACCTGCTCCTGGAACTTGGGTCCTTTCTTGGCGCCGTACTCGAAGTTCTTGACGTCGCCCAGACGCCCCACCTCGAACATCGTGAAGGGCAGCCAGGGCAGCACGTCGTAGCCGCGGCGGCGCTTGAATTCCTCGGCGAAGTCGCCGGTCCAGTTGTTGCCTTCCAGCTCCATGCTGTCCACGAAGAAGGCGCGCAGGTGACCGCTGAGCGGGCCTGTCTTGGCTTCGATCGTGTCGGCCATGTGGTCCAGGTACTTGCGGACGGCCTGGGCGTCCATGTGGTTCAGGATCGAACCGGCGGCGCCGGGCGCGCCGTTGATGACGCAGGCGAAAGAGTCGAAACGGATGAGGGCGTAGATCACATGCTTCCCTTCCGGAACGTCGATCGTGATCACGTCGTCCACGAACTTGTCGGTCAGGTCCTCGACCTGGCTGAGGTCGTCGATCGGATCCGGAGCCAGCTTGAAGGAAATGAGTTCGCAGGTGCGGCGGGGATTGACCACCGAGACGCCCGGATCCACCAGTTTGTACAGGTTGAACTTGGACATCTCGAAGAGGCCGGGCTCCACGGGGGCGGCGTAGGTCAGCATCACGCTGGCCCGCTCGTCCCGCGGCAGGGTCTCGGCGCCGAAGGGCCAGCCCGAGCCCACGATGAGGTCGCAGGTCATCCCGATCCGCTTGGCCTCGTCGAAGACCACTTGGAGCATCTGGATCCATTCGTCGCTGAGCCAGGTCAGCGACTTCTTGCCCAGGGCGATCTCTTCCTTGCCGGGGAAGGATATGGGGTTGATCTCGACGCCGCCGATGCCGGCTTCCTTGAGCAGGTGCAACTCGCGCACGAGCTCTTCGGCCTCAACCTTGTCCCCGTTCCACCACCAGCGGACAAAGGGGCGGTAGCGGTTGTCGGGGTCCTGGAACTGCTTGTACAGGGCGTCAGGGCCGGTCAGCTTGGCCGCCAGCTGCGCGGCCGAGGAGGCGCTCAGGTTTTCCGCGCCGGCGGGCAGGGAGGACAGGACCGCCGTCCCGGCGACCAGCACGAAACTGTCTTTGACAAATTGTCTTCTATTCATTGTCTAGAGGTTATAATAATCTTTGTAGTAGGCTTTTACGTCTTCCCAGCGGTAATAGGGATAGAGCTCCGTCGCGGCCGGGATACCGACTTCGTTCTCGTTGAGCAGGAACTTGACCAGCACGTCTCCCTTCCGCTTGCGATAGAAGATGAGCTGGATGTTGCCCGCCATCGGGGAGATGCGGTAATTGGCCCACGAGGCGGCTACCTGGCCGGGATCCGTCACCTTGGCGCGGCAGCCGTCCAGTTGGAGCGTGGTGCTGAGCGGGACCAGGTGCGAGTCATGCGAGAAACGCAGGTCCGCGGCACAATCCCCCGTCGCAATGGCCTCGTCCGCCTTGGCGATAATGTCCTCCAGGGTCTGGATGGACGAGCGCTCGAGCAGCTTTTCGCCGGCGGCGGGATTGGGCCCCTTGGACATGTAATAGCTGTAGTTGTGGGGCTGCCAGAGATCATACCACTCGCTCGTGGTGAACAGGTCGTTCAGCCGCACGTCCGTGTCCGAATCCAGGGCGATCGAAGCGAGCTGGTAGAGGACGCGCATCAGTTCGGTCGCATCCACGCGATCCTTCACGTAGGCCGAGTCGGCGAACAGCACACCCATCAGCCGTTCCGGATGGACGAGGGAATCGCGCAGGCGGTGCCATTCCTCCCGCCAGGGCCCTTCGTCCCCATAGACGCGGGCTTCGGGCGACTCGTACGCCAGGAAGGCGCGGTCCCGGGCGCTGGCGTCCAGGCTGATGTCCAGTTTGGGATTGAGGCTCAAGAGTTCCTGGCAGAAGGATTCCATGCTGAGCATCACGCGCCCGGACTGGGTGGCGTTGGCGTTGATGTGTTTCCGCCCGCGGAAGACGCGGCGGTAGTTCGTGAACATCCGCCGGGCGATCTCCTTGTGCTGGCGGAAGCCCTTCTGCGTCAGCTCGCCGGAGCGGTCCCGCGCGTCCTCCCAGAGGAGCGTCACCCGCCGCAGGACATCCTTCCCGTAAGGGGTCAGCATGCCCGCCGAATCGGCGGCAGACAGTACCTCGAAGGGATAGTTGTATGTCTTGGGACTCGTATGCCAGCGGGAGCCGTGGCGGCCGAAATGACTGATATAGAAAGGCTTGTATCCGCGGGGCGCCTTAGTCTGCGCCTTCTGCGGACCGGGGTACGGCATCAGCAGGCCGGCGGCACGGGTGCTGTCGGCACGGATCTCGTCCCAGGGCGTCTGCGCCCCGAGACGGAGGAAAGCGAGCGCGCACAGGGCGCAAAGAAGCAGTTTCTTCATCATAGAGCGCTAGATCTCATAAAGGGTCTTGTAATAGCGGCGGACGTCTTCCCAGCGGTAATAGGGCCAGCACTCCGTCTCGAGCGGGATGCCGACCTCATTCTCATTGAGGAGGAACTTGACCAGCACCTCGCCCTTCCGGTTGCGGAAGAAGACGATCTGGATGTTGCCGCACATCGGGGATATCTTGTAGTCGATGAAAGCCTCGTCGCAGCGTTCCGGGTCCTCCGTCGTGCCGGTGCAGCCGTCCAGCCGGAGGCAGACGGCCATCGGGACCAGATAGGAGTCGTGCGAGAAACGCAGGGTGGCGCCGTGGCCGCCGGAGGCGATATTCTCGTCCGCCCGGTCCAGGATGTGGGCGATCATGGGCTTGCAGGAAGGCACGACCACGTCCTGCGCCCGGGGATCCGCGGCATACAGGTACATGTCATAGTTGTCCGCCCGCCAGCAATCATAGAGCTCATCGGGCGTGAACACATCCAGGAAAGACAGGGAGTCCAGCTCGTTGTTCTGGGCCATTTCCGCCAGATAGTACAGGTTCCACATGAAGGATTTCTGCTCCTGCTTTCCGGCCACGAACGCCGGATCCGAGAAAAGCGCGCCCATTAGGCGATCCGGCTGCAAGGCCAGCTGTTTCATGCGTTCCTTCTCTGCCCGGACATCGTAGGGCGCCGTCACCCCCTCGGGGCGCTTGACGCGGTTCGAAACGAAGGATCCGTCGCGACGGCTGCTGTTCAGGTCGATTTCCATCTCCGGATTAAGGCTCTTGAGCGTGTTGCAGAAATAGAACATGCTCATCATGACCCGGTGCGAGGTCGTCGAGTTGGCGGTGACCTTCGCCTTGCCCCGGAATGCCTCCGGGAAATTGCGGAACATCCGCTGTGCGACGGCCTGGTGCTGACGGGTGCCTAAACGGGTCAGCTCGCCGGTCCGGTTCCTGCCGTCTTCCGCCATGGCACGGGCCTTGACCAGGACTTCTTCTCCCAGCGGAGTCAGCGCCTGGGCTTCATGGGCCGCCTCCAGGACCGCCAGCGGGATCCGGTAGTCCTCGTCGGTCGTATGCCAGCGGGAACCATGGCGTCCGAAATGACTGACATAGAAGGGCTTATATCCTTTGGGCGCCGGGGTCTGAGCCGTCTGAGGACCCGGATAAGCATAGTGAAGGCCGGCCGCCTTGGCCGGATCCGCGGCGATCTCCTCCCGGGCCGTCTGCGCGCCAAGCGGCAGCGCGAGCGTGAGCAGGAGGAGCGGCAGAAAGAATCTTTTCATACGGCAAGAGTCGTTGGGCGGAAAACAAAGATACAATAATAATTATTATTTTTGTGTCCGCAATATGGAAAAAACCAAACTGACTTTTTTGGGAACCGGGACTTCCCAGGGCGTGCCGATGATCGGCTGCGACTGCCCCGTCTGCCGCTCCGCCGACCCCAGGGACAAGCGTCTGCGCGCCTCGGCCCTCGTCGAATACAACGGACTGACCATCCTGGTGGATGCGGGGCCCGATTTCCGTTACCAGATGCTGCGTGCGGGCGTGCGCCATCTGGATGCCATTCTCCTGACCCACAACCACAAGGACCACACCGGCGGGCTGGACGACGTGCGCTCCTTCAACCTGCTGGAGGCCAAGCCCGTCAACATCTATTGCCAGGAACACGTCGAGAACTCGCTGCGCCGCGAATACAGTTACGCCTTCGCTGAAAAGAAATATCCGGGCGCCCCGGAATGGAACGTCCACCGCATCGGGCGCGAGCCTTTCCAAGTGCACTCCAACGCCGGCGAGCCCACCCTCGTCTGGGAGTCGGGCTTCGGCTACCACCACGAGGCGCCTTCGGGCGCGGAGGTCCTCCCGCCCGTGACCGTCGTCCCCATCCAGGGCTGGCACCACAAGACGAAAACGCTCTCCGTGCTGGGCTTCCGCTTCGGGAAGATCGCCTACCTGACCGACATGAACCAGATCGAGGAGTCGGAGTTCGAGAAACTGAAAGGACTGGACTTCGTCACCCTCAACTGCGTCAAGATCGCCCCGCATTTCTCGCATTTCTCCCTGCAGGAAGTCCTGGACATCTTCGAGCGGATCGGCGCCCGGGAATCTTACATCACGCACATCTCCCACCTGCTCCCCTGCCACGCCGATTTCGCGGCCATGCTGCCGCCCCACGTCCATCCCGCCTACGACGGCCTGGTCCTGGAGTCGCTCTAGGCCGCATTTGGGATTTTCCCCGGAAAATCACTATCTTGCGCGGAATTTCATCAAACACTGAAACTAAAACATGAGTCCTGAAATCGCCGCCCATATCGACCAGATCGACGTGACCCTCAACGCCGGCGGCATGAACACGATCAACATCGTCCTCGCCTTCGTCATGTTCGGCGTGGCCCTCGGCATCAAGCCGGGTATCTTCATCGAAGTATTCAAAAAGCCCAAATCGGTCATCCTGGGAATGTGCTGCCAGCTCATCCTGCTACCGGCCTTCACCTTCTGCCTGGCCTGCCTGATGGGCAACTGGATCTCCCCGATGATGGGCCTGGGCATGATCCTGGTGGCTTCCTGCCCGGGAGGCAACATCTCCAACTTCATGTCTTCGCTCTCCAAGGCGAACATCGAGCTGTCGGTGTCCCTGACCGCCATCAGCACGGCCCTGGCCATCCTGATGACGCCGGCCAACTTCTACATCTGGGGCAATCTTTATCTCCATACCGCCAAGATCGCGGGCGAGGTCCCGACCCTGGTCATTCCCCTCTGGGACGTCTTCAAGACGATCTTCATCCTGCTGGGCATCCCGCTCACGCTGGGCATCCTGACCGCCCGTTTCCTGCCCAAGGTCGCCGAGAAGCTGAAGAAGCCCTTCCAGTGGGTTTCCATCCTCTTCTTCATCGCGATGGTCATCCTGTCCTTCGCCGGCAACATCGACGCCTTCCTGAAGTGCATCAAGTACATCTTCGTCGTGGTGTTCATCCACAACCTGCTGGCCCTGTGCATCGGCTTCGGCGTCGGTTCGGCCTTCAAGGTCCCCTTCCGCGACCGCAGGACCCTCACGATCGAGACCGGCATCCAGAACTCCGGTCTCGGCCTCGTGCTGCTGCTCGGCACCTCCCTCTTCGCCGGCTTCCCGCCCCACGGCGGCATGCTGGTGATCACGGCCTGGTGGGGCATCTGGCACATCATTTCCGGGCTGACGGTCTCCACGATCTTCAACCTCCACGAAAGACGCATAACCGGATAAATGAAAAAAAAGACTTACGAGAAGGACTGGCGCTACCTCGCACTGAAATGCTGGTGCGACATGACGGTCCGCAGCCTGTTCAGCAAGATCGATTCCGAAGGGTGGGAGAACGTCCCGACCGACGGGGCGGTCATCATGGCTCCCAACCACTGCAACACCCTGATGGACGCGCTTGTCGTCCTGCAGGACCGCTGGGAGGGGACGCTCTTCGGCGCGCGGGCCGACGTGTTCCGCAAGCCCATCCTCAACAAGTTCCTGCGTTTCCTGCGCATCCTGCCCATTCCCCGCGTGCGGGACGGGCTCCAGGAGGTGCTGCACAACCGGGAGACGATGGACGAGGTCGTCGAGTGCCTGGACCACGGCATGCGCTATGCCATGTTCGCCGAAGGCACGCACCGGCCCATGCATTCCCTGCTTCCGCTGAAGAAGGGCATCACGCGCACCGCCTTGCTGGCCAATGAGCGCTTCGGCGACTCCAAGCCGGTCTACATCGTCCCGATGGGACTCGAATACGAAGACTACTACCGTCTGCAAACGCCCCTGCGGATCCGTTACGGGAAACCCATCAACGTGACGGAATACGTCGCGGCGCATCCGGACGCGCTCGAGGCGGAGATGCACCGCGGGCTGCTGGGCATCCTGAAGGAGCGCATGTCCGAGCTGATCACTTACCTGCCGGACGACGAGAGCTATGAGGGACGCTGGACGCTGACCAAGATGGCCTCCCGGGATGCGGCGATGGCCGCGGACGAGGCGCTGATTGCCGAGGCGGCGGCCTTCGAGCGGGAGCGCAAAGCGGCCCGGCTGTCGTTTTGGTCCTTCGGGCAGGGCAAACCCGTCCTGTCCTTGATCGCCAAACTGATCCTCGGCCTGCTGTTCCTGCCTTTCTGGATCTTCAGCGCCATCGTCAGCGCACCGCTCTGGATTACGGCCGAGCACATCGTCAAGGGCCTGAAGGACAAGGCTTTCGCCCGCACGGCGCGTTTCGGCGTCAAGCTGGCCGGCACGCCGATCATGGTGATTGTCTGGGCGCTGGTCTTCTTCCTCTGCCTGCCTCTGACGAAGGCCATCCTCGCCTTCATCATGGCCACGTTGTCCTTCAAGTTCTTCTATACCGGGATCAACGAAGGACGCATCCTGCTTTCGGACATCCGCCTGCTCTTCGGGCATTCCGACTTGAAAGCGACGTACGCGCGCCTTTCCGCAAAGGCCCGCTCTCTCTCCAAGTAAAACAGATTGAAGCAAATATGAGAAAAATGATCCTCGCGGCCGCCCTGATCGCCGGCTGTCTCTTCACTTCCCATGCACAGGAGGTCGCCAAGACCGGCCTGAACTTCGGCCCCCTGCCGGCTGTCGGCTATTCTTCCGACCTGGGCTGGCATTACGGCGCCCTCTCCGATATCTACTGGTACGGCGACGGTTCCACCTATCCGGACTATGTCTGGAAGGGCAACGTCGAGATTTCCCGTTATTCCAAGGGCAACACCGTGCTGCACAGTTTCTTCGACAGCAAGTACCTGATCCCGGGCCTGCGCGTGTCCGCGGCCATTTCCTGGTTCGGCAACAAGACCACCAACTTCTACGGTTTCAACGGCGCTTCCTCACTGTATATTCCTGAGATGGACAAGATCGTGGACGGCCAGGGCCTGTACCTGATGCGCCGTGACATCTTCCGCGTCCAGACCTGCTTCCAGGGCGCCATCGGCGACAGCCACTGGGGCTGGGCCGCCGGCATCACCTATTGGAACTTCAAGACCGGCCACGCCGAGAACAAGGACCTGAGCGGCACCTCCGGCGACGTTTCCCTCTATGACCTCTATGTCCGGAACGGCGTCATCCCGGAGGCGGAGAAGAACGGCGGCCAGCACCTGGAGTTCAAGGCCGGCGTCGTCTTCGATACCCGTGACCACGAGAACAACCCGACCCGGGGTACCAACCTCGAGCTCTACGCGTTCGGCTCGCCGGACTTCATCTCCAAGCACGACAACAGCTACCTCAAGATGGCGGTCCACGTCAAGCAGTTCGTCCCGCTGGGTGAGCGCATCGTCCTGGGCGCGCACGTCGGCTTCCAGGGCCTGCTCGCCGGCAACACGCCGTACTATATGCTGTCCACCATCCAGACCATCAACCTGAAGCAGATCCGTCCCGAGGGCCTCGGCTCCACCTGCACCGTCCGCGGTACGGTGTACAACCGCCTGCAGGGCAACAGCTACCTCTGGTCCAACCTCGAGTTCCGCTGGACCTTCGCGAAATTCCGCTGGATCAACCAGAACTGGGCCCTGGCCACGAACCCGTTCTTCGATATGGGTATGGTCGTGTCCCCGTACCGTCTCGAGCAGATGAAGAACCTCCTGCAGGACAAGACGGTCGTCGCCACCGTGGACGGCAAGGCGCTCACCGCCGCCGACTTCTACACCCAGCAGGCGGAGAAGCTCCATATGAGCGCCGGTATCGGCCTGCACGTGATTATGAACCAGAACTTCAACATCAACTTCGAGTTCGGCAAGTGCTTCGATCCCAACGACGGCAGCGGCCTCGGCATCAACATCGGTCTGAACTACATCTTCTAGAAGATTCGGCACAAACGGAAAAAGCCGGCCCCGCGGGGTCGGCTTTTTCGTTGGCGGATGAGAGCTAGCGCCGCTCCTGCTTCACGGTCAGGCCCATAAAGAAAATGGAGAGGATGCAGGCGATGACGAGCAGGACGAAGGTCCAGCTCCAGCCTGCGGCCTGCGCCACCCAGCCGATGACGGTGTTGGCGAGCAGGAAGGTGCCGAAGAAGTAGCCGAAGAAGCCGGTGAGGCCTGCGGCCGTGCCGGCGGCGTTCTTCGGCGCCAGGTCCAGCGCCTGCACCCCGATCAGCATCACGGGCCCGTAGATGAAGAAGCCGATGCCGATCAGGCAGATGATGACCACGGTAAGGTTGTCGATGTTCAGCCAGTACAGCACCACGAACACGAGCACCAGCGCCATGAAGAGCATCGTCGGCAGGGCCCGGCGGCCGTGGAACAGCTTGTCCGACAGCCAGCCGCAGAGGAGCGTGCCCGGGATGGCCGCGAACTCGTAGGCGAAATAGGCCCAGCCCGCGCTCTTGAGGTCTATCCCCTTCTCCGTCAGGATGGTCGGAGCCCAGTCGAGGCAGCCGTACCGCACCATATATACGAATGCGTTGGCAAGCGCGATATACCAAAGGAACTTGTTGTTGAGCACATACTTGAAGAAAATCTCACGGGCGGTGAGGGTCTCCTCGTGCTTCTCGGAATAGTTCCTGGGATAGTCGTTGCGCCACGCCTCGATCGACTGGAGGCCGCATGACTGCGGTGTATCGCGAAGCAGCAGCCACGCCAGCAGG
>JAEEGH010007786.1_pt1 | contig 25591 bp, 26 predicted proteins | sample 9134181 | NCBI WGS metagenome assembly JAEEGH01 (sample SAMN16246544, study PRJNA631951) | gut metagenome | biome: gut microbiome; feature: rumen; material: DP-attached | host: Bos | place: Iran: Karaj | collected 2018-10
CGACAGGAAAGTGGCGGTCGCCGCCCTTGAAAAAGAGAAACTCACCGATTGCCCCTGCGCCGCTATGGAACTTCCCGACGGCAGGATAGTTACGGGAAAGACGGGAAATCTTTTGGGCGCGAGTTCGGCTACTCTTATTAACGCCCTTAAAACTCTCGGGGACATAGACGATTCGATACCGCTGATATCTTCGGCGGTGATAGAGCCGATACAGAAATTAAAAGTCAACTATATGGGCAGCGTCAACCCCCGTATCCATACCGACGAAACGCTGATATCCCTGGCGGTGAGCGCGCTTACCAACCCCACGGCGGAATACGCCATGGCGCAACTCGGCAAGTTAAAGGGCGCGGAGTTCCACTCTACGGTGATACTCGCTCACGCCGACGTGAAAACGCTGAAAAAACTCGGCGTACGGGTAACTTACGAACCCAAACGCAAAAAAGACGCCGTTTTAAGCATAAATTAGCGTTTTTGGGAAAAGCCCGCAAGAAATACGATATAAAAACCGAAAAGCGTTTGCAGAAAGGCAAACGCTTTTTTGATTTTTAATAAAAGTTACGCTACAAAACCAGCATGCGGTTGTGATTTTCCGATTCGCCCGTCGCAAGGTCGTATATATCGCAGGCAAGGGAATCTATCCCGTAGCACTTTTCCGCCGTCTTTTTAAGTTCCGCCGCCTGACTTTTTCTCGTAACGACGGGGATAGAACTTCTTTCGTCCATCAAAGAGATGAGATCTTTTTTTGAAGAGTTCACCGCCAGTACCTTGGCGTAAAGCGGTTCTTTTAAACACTCGTCCTGAAAATTTTTGGTTATACCCAAAAGGTTTGCAACGAATATCCGCCGTATTCTCGATTCCGTGTACCTTTTGGTGGACACCTTTTTTACCAGCGATTCGACGGTGTAATTGTCTTTTAAAAGCGCCTTTATCCTGTGTTCCAACCCTTCGGTGCAGTCGGGAAGTTCCGCAAGGAATTTTTCGTCCGCGCGGTACAGCGCTGAAAGTATCATCTTGTCGAAATCGTGCGGAAAGGATTTAAGGTCGGCGTAGGAATATTTCGGCAAACTCTTTTTGGTCTTTTTAAGATTGCCGCTCTTTATTGCCTGACGGATACTCAGCGCGCTCGTAACTCCCTTTTTAAGGGTAACGTCCCCGTGTCCTTCTTCCCGTTTCATAGGGTAGATACCGATACCGCTATTTAAGTTTATCAGGGCTTTGGTGTATTCTACCCCCAAAATGTTGTTGGGCTTTAAAATAAGGTCTTCGTCGAAGTTTTCCCGTTTTATATCCTTTACCGCGAGAAATCTGGATTTAGCGAGCGAATAGCCCTGTTCGAGATAGTCTTTTAAAACTTTTTTGAATTCCTTACTTTCGTCGGACAGCGCGGCGGCAAGAGAGAGAAAGTCTTCCTTTTCCCCGCTTTCCGCCCCGAAACACAAGCCGTCTACGATATTTAATCCGTCGAGTATCTTAACAGCGCCTTTCGCGAACACTTCCGCCCCCGCGGTAGCGAAGACCGACGGCAGTTCGATAACGACGTCCGCTCCCGCCATCACCGCCGCTTTCGCGCGTTTGAACTTATTTAAAATAGCGGGTTCGCCCCTTTGGGTGAAGTTTCCGCTCATTATAACTATGAGATTTTCCGCTCCGAGAGAACGCTTGATATAGTCGATATGCTTTATATGCCCAAGGTGCAGGGGGTTATACTCGGCGACGACGGCGCAAATTTTCATAATCCTTAAAAAACCTTAATTCAATAATTTACTTTTTCGTTTATTTGGTGTAAAATATTATAGTCAATATTATTTTACACTTTTTTCGGTAAATAATAAAGCAAAATGACGGTTTTGTCAAGGAGAAATTTTATGTCGGACATTTTGGGCGCTATAATAGAGAAAGCCAAAGCCAAAAACAGGAACGTAGTTCTTCCCGAAGGGGAAGACAAAAGAGTCGTGAAAGCGGCTTCGGAAGTGGTGAAAGCGGGGTTTGCCCGCGTTACCCTTTTAGGGAATAAAGAAGAGATACTCGCCGCAAATCCGGACGTAGATCTTACGGGCGTGAACGTCGTCGATCCGAAGACCGACGCTAACGCCGATAAATACGCCGAAATACTCTTTAAGGCGAGAGAAGGCAAGATAAACAAAAAGACGGGACTTTTAGAATATGCGGATATTGCCGCCGCAAAACAGAGTATAATGAAAGATTACACCATGTACGGTGCGCTTATGCTGAAAGCGGGGGATGTGGACGGTTTGGTTTCGGGCGCGTGCCACTCTACCGCCAACACCTTGCGTCCCGGTTTGCAGGTGATAAAGACGGCGGCGGGGATAAACACCGTTTCGAGTTGTTTTATCATGATCGCGCCGAAAGCCCACGAATACAATCCCGACGGCGTGGCGGTATTCGCCGACTGCGCCATAAACATAGAACCCGACGCGGCGCAGCTTGCCGATATAGCGATATCTTCGGCGGAGACGGCGAAAAACATAGCGGGTATAGAACCGAGAGTCGCCATGCTTTCCTTTTCGACGAAAGGAAGCGGCAACGACGACAAGTATTTTAAGTCGGTCCCCAAGATGCAGGAAGCGACGGCTATCGCGAAGAACCTTGCGCCCGACCTTAAACTCGACGGCGAATTCCAGTTCGACGCGGCGACCGCTCCCGAAGTAGGGGCGATAAAAGCACCCGATTCTTCGGTCGCGGGCAAAGCCAACGTGTTTATTTTCCCCAACATAAACGCGGGGAATATCGGGTACAAGATAGCGCAGAGATTCGGCGGATACATGGCGTTAGGTCCGGTTTGTCAGGGATTCGCGAAGCCCATCAACGATCTTTCGAGGGGCTGTAACGTAGAAGATATAATAGCGGTGGTAGCCATAACGGCGCTTCAGGCGTAAAGGACGGAAAAGTATGAAAATTTTAGTTGTGAACGCAGGCAGTTCTTCACTCAAATACCAACTTATAGATATGGAAAACGAAAGCGTCGTGTTAAAGGGGCTTTGCGAAAGGATAACCTTCGACGGCGGACTTTTGACGCAGAAGACGGCGGACGGCAAGGAAACGGTGATAAAACGCGATATGCCGACGCATAAGGAAGCGATGCAGCTCGTTATAGACGCCATGACCGATCCCGTAAACGGCGGAATAAAGAGTATGAAAGAAATAGGCGCGGTGGGGCACAGGGTTCTTCACTCGGGCGAAGATTTCAAAGAATCGGTGGTGATAGACGACGAAGTAATAAGGATATGCGAAAAGAACGCCGAATTAGGGCCTTTGCACATGCCCGGCAATATCGCCTGCATAAAGAGTTGCAGGGAAGTTATGCCCGGCGTTCCCATGGTGGCGGTATTCGACACGACTTTCCACTCCACTATGCCGAAAAAGGCGTATATGTACGCTATCCCCTACGAAGTTTACGATAAATACAAGATAAGAAAATACGGTTTTCACGGCACTTCGCACAAATTCGTGAGCGAAGAAACGATAAAACTTCTCGGCAGTAAAAACTCGAAGATAATCGTCTGCCATTTAGGCAACGGTTCTTCGGTGTCGGCGGTAAAGGACGGCAAGTGTATGGATACTTCCATGGGCTTTACGCCGCTCGAAGGCTTGGTCATGGGCACGCGCAGCGGCGATATAGACCCCGCCGCCGTGGATTATTTGCGTGTAAAAGTCGGGTTAAAGCCCGAAGATGTGGTATGCTATCTCAATAAAAAGTGCGGTATGCTGGGTATAAGCGGATTTTCCAGCGATATGAGAGATTGCACCGCCGCGGCGGAAAAGGGCGACGAAAGGGCAAGGCTCGCTATCGAAATGGTGGCGTACAGAGTCAAAAAATACGTCGGCAGTTATCTTGCGGTATTAGGCGGGGCGGACGCGATAGTGTTTACCGGCGGTATCGGCGAACACTCGCCGCTTATCCGCGGACTCGTTATGGAAGATATGGGATTTTGCGGGGCGGTGCTCGACGAAAAGAAGAACGAAGAGTATTCTTCGGGCGTAGCGGAAATAAACGCCGAAAATTCCAAGGTAAAGATACTCGTTCTTCCCACCAACGAAGAACTTTCCATCGCGAGAGAAACGAAAGCACTCGTTAAAGGCAGGTAAATTTTAAAATTTAATAAAAAAAGTTGACAACGCCACGCAAATAGTATATACTTATTTGGCTTGGGTAAGAAGGGGAAATTATGATTTTAGACCTTGCAAGCCTTTACCGCAAGGGCAAAACGGAAGAAACTTTTTATTTCGAGTATTATCCCGAGACGGCGGATATCGGTATTCCGAACGCGGAACTCGTTCTTCCCGTAAAGACGGCAGGCAAGGTAACGCTTACCGATAAAGGCTCCGCGGTGATAGAAGGCGAAGTGGTTTTCACCGTAAAAGGCTGTTGCACGCGTTGTCTTGCGGAAACGGCAAAAACTTTCGTCGTCGATATAAACGAACTTTGCGACGGCGAGGCGGAAGGTCCGTATAAGGTCGTAAACGACAAAATAGACCTTGGGAAAATAGTGGACGAAACGATAGTTTTAAATATTCCCGTGAGTTTTTTGTGCAGGGAAGACTGCAAAGGGTTGTGTCTCGTTTGCGGCGAGAACTTAAACGACGGGGATTGCAAATGTATAAAGGAAGGTAAATAAAAATGGCGGTACAGAAAAGTAAGACTTCTAAACAGAGGACCAACACGAGGTACGCGCAGTGGAAAATAGACGCGCCGAATCTCGTGGAATGCCCGCAGTGCCACGAACTTAAAGCACAGCACAGAGTCTGCAAAAAATGCGGGTACTACGACGGAGTACAGGTAATAGATACTTCCAAGAAAGAAAAAAAGGATAACTGATAAGTTTTCCTTTTATCGTCGTATGAAGTTAAGGGCGAAGACTAAAGTCTTCGCTTTATGCTTTTAGAAGACAAATCTGCGGCGGAGCAATCTTGCTCCGCCGCTTAAACTTTTAATATATGTCGTCGGTTTCGTTGAAATAATCACGAGCAAAAAATTCTTCAAGCGTAATATTTGCGCCGACACAAAGTTTCTTTATGGTTATTACTTTCGGGCATTTACTTTTCCCGTACATAAAATCAAAAATAGTAGAAGGTGTTAAATTCGAGTTCAGACATAAAGAAGTCAAAGTCGTTTTATTACTTTCAACAAGTTCGTTTATTCTCTTTTTAATGGCTTCATCTATATTCATAATTACTTAACTCCGTAACGATATTTCGTAATGATTTTACTTTTATTACAAAAATAAGTCTTACGGAACTTCGTAATTATGTTTGCCTAAATTCAAAACTTTTATTATAATAATTACGGAGTTTCGTAATTATGGAAAATAAAACTTGTTGCTGTATAGGGCATAGGGAAATTAAAATAACGGAAAGATTGAAAAAAGCAATATACGATTATATTGAAAATCTTATAGTAAAGGAAAACGTAAAGGTATTTTTATTCGGCAGTAAAAGCGAGTTCGATTATTTATGTCTTAAAATCGTTACCGAATTAAAAGAAAAATATAAGGATATAAAAAGGGTGCAATACACTTGCAAGAGCGAAAGCGTGATATTAGAAAGCGAGCGGGAAAAGTGGGAAAGGATATGTTCCGACCTTGAAAAACGGGAAGTTTACCTGCTTGGGGTAGAAGAAGAATACGAACACGAAAGAAAATATACTGTGGGGAAAGCGGCTTACGTAGAAAGGAACGAAGCAATGATAGACGACAGTGATTATTGTTTATTTTATTATAACGAAAACTACGTTCCGTTGCAAAGACAAGATAAGGGGTTTATAAGTTCTCGATCGAAGTCGGGTACCTCTATCGCATATAAATATGCGAAACGAAAAAAGAAGAGTATTAAAAATTTTTACAAAAACTAAAAGCGGCGGAGCCGATTTCGGCTCCGCCGCAGATTTTTTTACCGTAGTTCACATCAAAAGCGTGCCTTCGGTGGATTCTATAACTTTGAACATCTGTATCTGTTTTCCCGACGCGGCGTCGATATAAACGTAATAAAGTCCGTCTTCCGATTCTCCCGAAAACTCGTAGCACAATCTTTCGGAAGAATTGCCGAAAGGCACTACGCAAAGTCTCGTCGTTTCGACGTTTATGCCGTCCGAAACCTTTTCCCGTGCGGTCGCCGCGGATAAGGCGGGCGTTTCTATATCTCTTTCAACGTGGTTATAGTAGTAGGAAGTCGCTTCCATACCTATAACTTCGCAGGTCTCGGCGCACACCCTTATCTTTATCATATCGGGGTATAGTATAACGTTTTCCTTTTCGCCCACGAAGTTGAAGGTGTAAAGGTTGTTTGCTCTCGTGTACCATACGGCTTTCATATCGGGAATACCCAAGTTTTCGAGAAACTTTCCGCACTTTTTCTCCGCCGCCGAACTCTCGTAGTTCACGGCGTTACAGCTTCCCGAGAAAGAAAACATTATAAGTTTCCCGCCCGTTACCGATATCTGTCCGTAAAGCGTATCGCCGTCCCTTTCGCCCTGTACCGAAAAAGAAGGTATTCCCGTCTGCGTTTTGCCGACGCATACTACGTTATTTAAATGGTATTCGGAAAAGATCGCGGAGAATATATCCACGGCTTCCGCTTCGGTTATCTCGCCCCCTGAAAGCCCCCTTATTTCCCTTACGTCCTTGCCGTCGGAAAACGGTCCGTCGTAGATAAGTTCGGGAAATTCCGTCGAAAGGTTTTCGAGTTCCGATAAGTTGGTAACGATAGTTCCGTTATCGCTTTCTATTGCGTCCGCAAAAGAAACGCCGTCTTCTATGCCTTTCGCGACGTTTTGCAGGGAGTTTTTAAGGGAAAGGTTTAACGAATACAGTTCGCGGAGATTCGAGTATTCCGTTTCCGAGATCTTTTCGCCGCCGCCGAGTTTTTTCAGTATATATTTGGCGTAATCGCCTATCTGATTGATAAGTTTCGAAGTGTAGAACTTGTTTTCGTCCTTTAACGGGAGTTGCTGTATGCCGTTTTCGGCGAGTTCGCTGTTCACGGCAAGGTCTAAAAGATATCCTTGCATAGCGGCGGTATCTTTACTGTTAAGGCTTTTCGACAGGTTAAGGTCCATGTTATCCACTTCCGCCATGACTTCGTAAAAGGACTTTTTATAAGAACTTTCGAGCGTAACGTCGCTTTCCGTCGGCATGACAAGGTTAAAGGTCAGTACCGAAGCGAGAATAAGCGTCGCGATCCCTAAAGTTATTATCGCCGCGAGATACCCGCCCACGCCGTTTTTACGGCGGGGCTCTTCGCGGGAAGGTGCGGAGTGGAAGGCGTTTTCCGTCTGTTGTTTTACCGACGGGGTGTTTCTTTTTTTCCCGTTTTCGGACTTATCGAAGGCGTCGTTTTTATCGTTTTTCATAATTTCTCCTTAATTTATTTCGCGAAGACGTGATTGCCGATGGTAACGGTCGTCTGTCTTGAAAATATCCACGCGCTTGTTGCGGTTCTGGGGTTATAGTAGTATATCGCGCCGTAGGTGGGGTCCCAGCCGTTCATGGCGTCCTGCGCCGCTTTTCTCGCCGTGTCGTTGGGGGTAAGGTTTATCTGCCCGTCGTCCACCGCGGTAAAGGCGTAACGCTGGTATATTACGCCCGACATGGTGTTGGGGAAAGACGAACTTTTTATCCTGTTCATAACCACCGCGCCGACCGCCACCTGCCCGACGTAACTTTCGCCCCGCGCTTCGCCGTAGATGAGTTTGGCGAGCAGGTTGATATCGGAATTGCTGTAAGACGAAGTCGCCGAAGAACTTCCCGAAGAAATACCCATGGCGGCAAGGGTTTTCGGTCCCGCTATACCGTCGGCGGTAAGTCCGTTTTTACGCTGGAAATATTTCACCGCCGCAACGGTTTTCGCGCCGTATATGCCGTCCACCGCGCCGGTGTAATAGCCCCAGTTTTTGAGTTTCTGCTGTAAAGTCTTTACCGTAGAACCCGTACTGCCTTGCTTTAACACGAGAGCGTACGCCGGTTGCGCGGCGGGTGAAAACGAAACGCCCAAGGATAAAGCGACGGCGAAAGAGCAAAAAACTATCGCCAGAATTTTCAAAGATCTTTTCATTACTTCTCCTTATTATCGAAAAATTTTCTTATTATTTCGTAGATTTTGCTTTTATATACGTAGCCCGCGCCGGTTTTGGTAAAGCACAGCGGCGGATACACCACGCACCACCAGTTGTCGCCTTTTCCGCTGCCGAGTTCTATTATCAGCGCGTCGTAATATCCCTTTTCAAGGGTGAGTTCGCCGTAAGTTCTCGTAGGGAACTCTTCGGATTTAAGTTTCGCCGCGCTTTTATAGGTAAACCCGTTTTCGGCGAGTATCCCGTCGGCGATAAGTTCTATGGAAGAAAGGTTCTTCTTTAACACGCTTTCCGCTTTTTCCTTGTCGTCGCACTCGGCGATAAACGGGGTGAGAAAGTCCACCACCGCGTCCTTTATCAGGTACTTTACCGCCTGATCTTTTTCGTCGTTGGAATCGGCGCGTATATGTATTCTTAAATATTGCGTTTCGGCGTCTTCTTTAAAAACCGTGCCCGCCGCAACGAATACGACGAGAATAAACGAGAGTACGGCGATAAGATATCTTTTCACTTTGAAACTTCCTTTTTCGATAGATAGAACGATTATAGACGGATAATCGGCGTTTTATACCCGTTGAGAGTTTCCGCGTTTGACTTTTTTCGCGCAAGTGGTATAATATACTTATTCCGAAAATAAAAGGCGAAAAAATGAGCGAAAGGTTTTCCCGTTCCGAAAGGCTTTTGGGGGAAGGGAATCTTATAAAACTTCATAAAAGCCGCGTGGCGGTGTTCGGTATCGGCGGAGTAGGCGGCTACGTCGCCGAAGCGCTTGCCCGCGCGGGCGTAGGCGCGATAGACGTTATAGATAAGGACGTCGTTTCCGAAACCGATATAAACCGCCAGATATACGCCCTTTCTTCCACGATAGGAAAAAACAAAACCGACGTCGCAACGGAAAGGATAAAGGATATCTCGCCCGATTGCACGGTAACGGCGTATAAGACCTTCTTTCTGCCCGAAAACGCGGAAGAGTTCGATTTTAAGATTTACGACTATATAGTGGACGCGGTGGACACCGTCGCCGCGAAACTCGCGATAGCGGAAAAAGCGCAAAAAGAAAACGTGCCCGTAATCTCTGCTATGGGCGCGGGGAATAAACTCGACCCTACGGCGTTTAAGGTGTCGGATATATATAAGACTTCGGTGTGTCCCTTGGCGAAAGTTATGAGAACGGAGTGCAAAAAGCGGGAGATAAAAAAACTCAAAGTGGTTTTTTCGGAAGAAAAACCGACGGATGCGCATACCGAAAACGAAGCGAGACGCAAAGCCGTGCCCGCGTCTGTTTCCTTCGTGCCGCCCGTTATGGGTTTTGTAATAGCGGGGGAAGTAATAAAAGACCTTATAAAATAAGAAACGGCGGCAAGAATTTGCCGCCGTTCTATTTATTTTCTTTTTTCAGTAATATACTTTGAGAGTGTCGGAAACTATTTTCACTTCCACGGGGATATCTTCGTAAAGTTGACCGTCCACCTGCACGGTGTAATGCCCGTCGCGGGTAAGCACGGCGGAATCGAAAGTTTCGTGCGCGGTCTCGGGTAGGGATAATACCTTGCCTTTTTTGAGTTTAATGAAGGCCTTTATCATTTTAAGACCTTTTAATTCCCCTATCGCGACGAAATTTAAGGTCTTATCCACGGGGCTTGCCGCAAGGCATATCTCTATCCCGCCGCCGTAGCGATAACCGTTTGCGAAACAGGCGATAAACGAACGGTAATGCGTCTTTTTCCCGTTAAGTTCCACGTCGAAATCGGTGTAGTCGAACTTAAAAAGCGTCTTTATAAGGCATTTGGTGTACTGAAATTTCGTTTTCTTTCTCGCCGCTTCGTACTTTTTAAGAACTTCCACGTCCACGCCCATACCGATTATGTTAAGTCCCCGTACCGTCGGCATCTGCATAAAATCGACGTATTTCGGCGTGCCGTTAAGTATCTTTTCCAACGCCTTTACGGGGTCTAAAGGGAGTTTAAGAGCGTTTGCGAAGTCGTTGCCCGTTCCGCAGGGGATTATCCCCAAGTTTACCTTGTCGAAGGAAGAAAAACCGTTCAGTACTTCGTGTATCGTACCGTCGCCGCCCATTACCACTATGTCGGTCGCGCCGTTTTTTATGAGCGAATCTGTTATCTCTATCGCGTGTTTCGGTTTGTGCGTAAAGGTGATAACGTAATCGGTCTTAAGTTTTTTAAGGGTTTCTTCCACTGCCCGAAGGGCGCGTTTTATCTTTTTTCCGTTCGCGCCGCCCGCGCATGGGTTGACAATAAAATTAAGCATTTCTCCGCCGCCGGACCGTATATTTTCGAATAACGAGAATATTTTACAATAAAAATGCCGAAATTTCAAGTTTTTGGCAAAATTTCTCCCGAAACTTCAAGGTTTATTTTGAAAATCCGTGTTACAATAATTATATGTACGAAATTTTGCCGCAAGACTTAAAACTTTTAGCCGAAGTTCTTCCCGCGCCGATATTCGCCGTGGGCGGTTTTACGCGCAATTATCTGATAGATAAAACGGCGTCTTCCGATATAGATATCGCAGGGAGTATTCCGACGGAAGAGATACTTTCCGCCGCAGAAAAATGCGGGTTTATAAAAATCGCCGAATACAAGCGCACGGGGACTGCTGTAATCGGAAAAGACGGGGTAAAGTTCGAGTATACCCGTTTTCGGACGGACAGTTACTTTAAGGGCGAACACACCCCAAAGTCCACGGAATTTACCGACGATATAAAAAAAGACGCGTTGCGCAGGGATTTTAAGTGCAACGCCGTTTATTACGACATAAAAAACCGAAAATTCGTAGACCCTTTGGGCGGCGTTTCCGATATAAAGAACAGGGTTTTGGACACGGTGAAAAGTCCCGACGAAGTTTTCTGTTCCGACGGGTTAAGACTTATGCGTCTCGCAAGGTTTTCGGGAGAACTTAACTTCCGCCCGACCGTACGGGTTATTTCTTCGGCGCGTTCGTTTGCGGGCAATATAAAAGATATTTCCGCCGAAAGGATATACGAAGAACTCAAAAAAATACTCGTTTCCGACACGGCATATCCGTTTTCCGACAAAGCGGGGCATTATACCGCACTTAAAATTCTTGACGAAACGCGGGTTTTAGATAATATCTTTCCCGAACTTACTCTCGGCAGGGGTATGGCGCAGAGAAAGGATTTTCATAAATACGACGTTTTGGAACACACCCTTAAAACGGTGCTTTACGCCCCCAAAACAGTAAGACTCGCCGCGCTTTTGCACGACGCGGGCAAACCTTACTGCATGGTAAATTACGGCAAGTTTCACGGGCACGACAAGGCGGGGAAAGAAATTGCCGAAAAGATCCTTATGCGTCTTAGAGCCGATAAAAACACGGTAAAAGAAGTCGCTTTTTTAACGGAATTTCACATGCTGGATATGAACGGCGACGTAAGGGAAGGCAAGTTAAGAAAATTCATCGCCGAAAACTACGGTAACATATATAAACTTATCGCCTTAAAGCAGGCGGACTTTTCGGCGGGAAAGGACGATACGGGCGTTTGTCCTACCGTTACGAAGTGGAAAGGTATTATCGGGAAAATGAAAAAAGACGGCACGCCGTTTTCGGTGAAGGAATTAAAGATTTCGGCAGGCGACTTAAAAGTTTCGGGGATAGAAGGCGAAGATCTGGGGAAAACTTTAAAATACCTGTGGGAACTTGCGGTAAACGACCCGAAACTCAACGAAAAGGAAAAACTTTTCCGCCTTGCGGAAAATTTCGCCCGCAGAAAATAGCCGTGCTTTTCAATCGCTTGACATAAAAGGCGGGAAAGTCTATAATTTAAAACCGAAAAAGAAAGGAGTTACATATATGCAGGACGTAAGGATAAACACGCTTGCGAAGAATCTTATCAACTATTCTTGCAAACTTAAAAAGGGCGAAAAGATACTTATAGAGGCAAAAGGCGTGGACTATATGCTGGTCAACGCGCTTATAAAGGAAGCGTACAAAGTCGGGGCGTACCCCTTCGTTGAAATGTTCGACAACAGGGTGAGCCGCGAACTTTTACTCGGCGTAACGGAAGAAGGGGCGAAACTTCGCGCCAAGTACGACGCCTTCCGCATGGCGGATATGGACGCGTATATAGGAATAAGGGGCGGGGAAAACTCGCTGGAAAACAGCGACGTGCCGCCGCAGAACTTACAGATAGACGGAGAGTTCTATTCTCACCCCGTTCACCACGAATTGCGGGTGAAAAAGACCAAATGGGTAATACTCCGTTACCCCAACCAGGGCATGGCGCAGCAGGCGGGTATGAGTACCGACGCTTTCGAAGATTTTTTCTTTGACGTGTGCAATCTCGACTATTCCAAGATGGATAAGGCGATGGACGCGTTAAAATTGCGGCTCGATAAAGCGGACAAGGTAAGGATAACCGCCAAAAACACCGATATTTCCTTTTCGATAAAGGGAATAGGCAGTAAAAAGTGTTCGGGAGACCACAATATTCCCGACGGCGAAATATATACCGCGCCGGTAAAGGACAGCGTGAACGGCGTTATAACCTACAACGCCCCGTCGGTGCAGAACGGTTTTAAGTACGAAAACGTTTCGCTTACCTTTAAGGACGGCAAGATAATAAAGGCAACGGGAAACGACCCCGAAAAGATAAACGCCGTGTTCGATACCGACGAAGGCGCAAGATACGTCGGCGAGTTCGCTTTCGGCGTAAATCCCTTCGTAGTAAAGCCCATGGGCGATATCCTTTTCGACGAAAAGATATCTGGGTCTATCCATTTCACCCCCGGTTGCTGCTACGACGATTGCTATAACGGCAATATTTCCGCGGTACACTGGGACTTAGTGCTTATCCAGACGCCCGAGTACGGCGGCGGCGAGATATATATCGACGGCGAACTGATAAGAAAAGACGGGAGATTTCTGCCCGACGACCTGCTTTGTTTAAATCCCGAAAATTTAAAATAGCCGTATAAAACGTTTGACTATTTTTCGGCTGAAATATATAATTGTTATTGAAATTTGTAAAATATTATCAACGGAGGACATATCAATGTCAAAAGTAACCAAAGTTGCAATCAACGGATTCGGGCGTATAGGTCGTCTTGCGTTCAGACAGATGTTCGGGGCGGAAGGCTACGAAGTAGTTGCTATAAACGATCTTACGAGCCCCAAGATGCTCGCTCATCTTCTCAAATACGATACCATGCAGGGTAACTACGCGAGAGATCATAAAGTCGATTTCATAGACGCCGAATATGCGGAAGACGGCAAGACCGTTACCGTTCCCGGCGCTATCATAGTAGACGGCAAGAAGATAACCATCTACGCCTGCCCCAAAGCGCAGGATCTTCCCTGGGGAGAACTCGGCGTAGACGTCGTTTTGGAATGTACGGGTTTCTATACTTCCAAGGCAAAGGCGCAGGCGCATATAGACGCCGGCGCGAAGAACGTCGTTATTTCCGCTCCCGCGGGCAACGACCTTCCCACTATCGTTTACAACGTCAACCACAAGACGCTCACGAAAGACGATCATATCATTTCCGCGGCGTCCTGCACCACTAACTGTCTTGCGCCTATGGCGAAAGCGCTTAACGACTACGCGCCCATCGTTTCCGGCATCATGACCACCGTTCACGCTTACACCGGCGACCAGATGATACTCGACGGTCCGCAGAGAAAGGGCGACCTTCGCCGTTCCAGAGCAGGCGCTATGAATATAGTTCCCAACTCCACCGGCGCGGCAAAGGCAATAGGTCTCGTTATTCCGGAACTCAACGGTAAACTTATCGGTTCGGCGCAGAGAGTTCCCACCGCTACCGGTTCCACGACCATACTCGTCGCGGTAGTAAAGGGCAAAGACATTACGAAAGAAAGCATCAACGCCGCTATCAAGGCGGAAGCGAACGAATCTTTCGGCTACAACACCGACGAAATAGTTTCTTCCGACGTAGTGGGTATGAGATACGGTTCCTTGTTCGACGCTACCCAGACCATGGTCAGCAAGATCGACGACGATACCTATCAGGTACAGGTAGTTTCCTGGTACGATAACGAAAACTCCTACACCAGCCAGATGGTAAGGACTATCAAGTACTTCTCCGAGATAAAATAAGAGAATAAAAATTTTCCGCCCGCTTTTGCGGTGGCAAAAGCGGGCGGCCAAATTTTAAAAACTATCTGAAAACAGTTGTGAAAAATTTTTAAATGTTATATAATGATGTAGCGATTGTTTTACGGGGGTATGGCTCAGTTGGGGCGACGCGTAAAGCAAACAGTCCTGTGGACTGTTTGTAGCCAAAGCCCACGAGACTTTACGTCGAGGGCGGAAGAGCCTCGGGCTCTACCAACGTCGGCGTATGAGAAAATAGCCGTTGGTTTTCAGATGCAATACAAGAGATATGTTGGGGGTATGGCTCAGTTGGTAGAGCGCCGCGTTCGCAACGCGGAGGCCACGAGTTCGAATCTCGTTATCTCCACCAAACTAAAAAGTACGGACAGGGAAACACCCCGTCCGTACTTTTTTTTGTGCCGTAACGGCACGAAATTTTTTCGTGAGTTGTTGCGGATTTCGACGGTGCGAAAAATTTTCTTGAAAAAAATCTCGGCGCGTGTTATAATTAAACAGCAAAAGGTTATTGTCGGGGGAAAACGGTGGAAAGCGCGGTAAAAATAATTATTTGCGATACGGAAGGAGTTTCGCCGTCCGTTGCGGAGAACCTTCCTTTTATCACCGAGAGTGATAAAAAAGCCGCCGCGGAGTATAAAAAGGAAAGCGACAGAGTTTCGCGTCTTTTTTCCGCGTACTTAAAACGCAAATATATAGGCAAGTGGCGAATATCAAAAAACGGCAAACCCGTTGCGAAAGGCAAGTATTTCAATATTTCGCATTGCGACGGGGCGGTGGTGTTGGCGATAGCCGACGCCGACGTCGGCGTGGACGCGGAAAGGCCGAGAAAAATAAGCGACAACCTTATAGCGCGCGTCGCAAAAAGTGAAGAGTGCGAAAAGGCGGGTGCAGGCGGGTTTTTGCGGGTATGGACGTTGAAAGAAAGTCTCGTAAAGGCGCAGGGCGACGGTATAATGGGCGATTTAAGGAACGTACCCGCTTTGCCCGAAAACGGCGTAAAGACGTACGGTGGCGAAAAATATTTTTCTTACGTTGCGGAATATAAAGATTTTACGGTAGCGGTGACTCGCAAGGGGGAAGAACCGTTTTCCGTCGAAATGCAAAGAGAGAAAATTTTCGGTTAGAAACTTACAAGGCGGAAAATAAAATGGAACGCAAGATTATACTTAATGAACGCATGGACGAAGAAAGGGCGCTTTACAATTTAACGCACGGCGACGTAACGGGCTGCGTGTTCGCGGGGCCGAACGACGGAGAATCGGTACTTAAAGAGGCGAAGGACGTAACCGTAACCGACTGTAAATTTTCTTTAAGATACCCTTTGTGGCATGTAAAAAAGTTTTCGCTTCGCAATTCTTCTATGGACGAAAAAACCCGTGCGGCGCTTTGGTATTCGGAAGACGGAATAATAGAAAATTGCGTTCTTTCGGGTGTGAAAGCGGTAAGGGAGTGCAAAAATATCGGGATAAGCGACTGCGAAATAGATTCCGCGGAATTCGGTTGGAAAAGCGACGGCATAACGGTAGAAAGCGGTCGGGTTACGTCGGAATATCTTTTTTTAGACGCGAAAAACGTTACGTTTAAAAACGTCATAATGCATGGGAAATATTCTTTTCAATACGTGGAAAACGCCGAGATAGACGGTTGCGATTTAAACACCAAGGACGCTTTCTGGCACAGCAAGAACGTAACGGTTAAAAATTCCGCGATCAAGGGCGAATATCTCGGGTGGTTTTCCGAAGGGCTTACTCTTATAAATTGCAGGATAAGCGGCACGCAACCCTTTTGCTATTGCGAGAACTTAACGCTTATAAACTGTACGACGGAAAACTGCGATCTTGCTTTCGAGTATTCTTCGGTGAACGCCGATATAAAGGGCGGTATAGTATCGGTAAAAAATCCCAAGGCGGGCGTTATAACGGCGGACGAAGTAGGGGAAATAATAAAAGAAGGGGCGGTAATGCCCTGTCACGGGAAAGTTATAATACGCAAAAAATGAGTAAAAAAGATATACGCAGAGATTACGAAAATTTAGATTATCTCGACGAAAAAGGCAAGGTAAAGACGAAAGTCGTGTATAAAGGCACGTATTACGTGCCCGCCGACGGTGAAAATTACAAGATATACGCTGCAAAAACGGTGATTTTCGCTTTACTCCTTACTGCCGCGTGGATCGTTCCTTTGGTCGTGGTGAACGCGCCGGTAAAGGCGCTGTACTTTTCCCTTCCCTATATATTGCAGGGGATAAGTGCGATATTTGCGCTTACGGCGGCGTTGGACGCCGTGACGGAACGACCGCCGTTTCGCGAGAAAATAAAAAAATCGCTGTTCGACAGATTAAAGACCGTCTCGGTGATAGGCGGGGTGTTTTCCGCGGCGAGCGTTATAGGTTACGTTATAATATGGTGCATGGGGGAACTTACTTCCGCCGCCGATATTATAACGGGCGTTTGCACCGCCGTGTTTACCGTCGTCAACGTTTTTATGGGCGTTTCGGCGTTCGGATTTAAGTTGATAAAGACGGAAAATCTTCCGAAAAACGACGAAAATACACAAAAAAACCCCGCAGAAAAGCGGTAACGGAGCGTGTATTTCGAAAAAATTTCGCAATATCGTTGACAAATTTTATGATAATGTTTATACTATACTAAACAATGGCGGTAGAAATATCGCCTTTTCGGGCTTCGATTTTACGCCTTTCGGCGCTGTTTTGAAGCCAAGGGGGTACCCCCTTTCCGTTTGCGTGCAAACGGAAAGCCGTCTTAATAGGGTTATTCGGATATTTGACCGCAAGCGGGAAATAATCCTATCCCGTGCGTGTTTGAATATAAAAAAATGAAAGGAGTGAAACAGATGAAAAAAAGACTTTTCAAAATGTTTGCCGTGATGCTTTCGGCGCTCATGACGGTTTCCGTTATCGTCGGCGTCGCTGCTTGCGGCAAAAAAGAAGAGAAGACGGAAGATAAGACGTTGGTCGTTGCTTACAACAAATTTTCCAACAAGTTCTCCCCGTTCTTTGCGACCAGTGCTTACGACGTTGACGTGTACACCATGACGCAGGTAGGACTTCTTGCGTTGGATAGGGGCGGCAATATCGTATACAGAGGAATAGAGGGCGAGACCACGCCGTATAACGGGACGGATTATACCTATTACGGTCTTAGCAATCTCGTCATCACGCAGAATCAGGACGGTTCCGTTTATTACGATATCACGATGCGTACGGGGAATAAGACGGTATATTTCAGTGACGGCAAGCCCGTTACCGTTAAGGACGTCATTTTCTCCATGTACGTTTTAAGCGACGTCGATTACGACGGTGCCACCACTTTCTATTCCTTACCCATAAAGGGTATGGCGGAATGGAGAACGAACCTTTCCGGCGACGTTTACGCGAAGTGGAGCGCGATTTCCGACGCTATACTTGCGACCGTTTTGGAAAACGGAGATTTTGAATACGTCGAAGGCGAAGGATATACGCAGGAACAGTTCGAATCTCTGGCGGGGTACTTAGCGGATAACGCGTGGGAAGAACTTGCGAGAGATATAGTCATGTACGTTGCCGTGAAATACAGCAGCTACCTTGCCGATTACAATAACAGCGAAGTCGCTACCGGTATGGCGCTCTGGGGATTTGCGGGCGAAGGAGAAGACGAGAACCTGTTCTACGATTCCAACGGCAAAGGCTATACTTTAGAGGGAGACGACGTCCCCACTATCCAGGATTATGCGGACTGCTTAAAAGCGGCTTATGAGGACGATATTTTTACGGCGGCAGGCGTTGAAGCTGCCGACGGCAGTATAGATTCTTATTTTGCGGCTGCGGCGGAAGGATGGATAGCGGAATCCGGTGCCGAAGACATGGACGGCGCTACCATAGACAATATTTCCGGTATCACTTTCGACGAAACGGCGGGGACTATCCGTGTAGAAACCACGGAATATTCCGCCACCACCGTTTACCAGCTCTCTCTTGCCGTTGCGCCTATGCATTATTACGGCGACACGACGAAATGGGATCCCGCTAACGGTTCTTACGGCTTTACGAGAGGCAATCTTAACAGCGTAAGAGAAAAGACCACCAGACCGGTAGGTGCGGGACCTTACAAATTCGTAAGCTACACCGGCGGAATAGTTTCCTTCGAAGCCAACGCGAATTACTGGGAAGGCGCGCCGAAGATCAAATACTTAAAGTTCAAAGAATACGACGACGCGGATAAACTTCCCGCGCTCTTAAACGGCGACGTGGATATCGCTAATCCTTCCATAAGCGGTGCGGTTTGTAACCAGATAAAGGAAGCCAACGGCGAGAACACGCTTTCTATGAGCTCTCCGAAAGTAGCTACCGACCTTACCGATAACAACGGTTACGGTTATATCGGTATCAACGCCGATCTCGTAAACGTGGGCGGTAAAGATAACAAGGCTTCCGAAGCGTCCAAGAATCTGCGTAAAGCGTTCGCTACTTTGTTTGCGGCTTACAGAGAATACACCGTAAGTTCTTATTACGAAGACAGAGCGTCCGTTATTCAGTATCCTATAACCAATACTTCCTGGGCGGCTCCGCAGCCTGCCGACGAAGGTTACGCTATCGCTTTCTCGAAAGACGTAACGGGTGCGGCTATTTATACCGCGGATATGAACGACGAAGCGAAGTATGCGGCTGCGTTCGAAGCGGCGAAAGGTTATTTCGAAGCGGCGGGATATACTTTGGAGGGCGGTCAGTTCGTTGCGCCCGAGGGTGCTAAGACCACGTTCGAAGTCATAATAGGCGGCGACGGCACGGGCGACCACCCCACTTACGCGCTTTTGACCAAGGTCAAAGAAGTGTTGGCTACGGTGGGTATCACGATAGAGATTACCGACGATTCCGACAACCTGTTCGACAGAATGGAAGCGGGTACCGTTGATATGTTCGTGGCGGCGTGGGGCGACTCCACCGATCCCGATATGTATCAGGTATATCACTCGGATAATAAGACGAACAGCAACCACTATCATATCGCCGACGAAGACCTCGACGCGTTGATAATTGAAGCAAGAAAGAGTTCCGACAAGAATTTCAGAAAAGCCACTTATAAACAGTGTCTCGACATCATTCTTGATTGGGCAGTGGAAATTCCCGTCTATCAGAGAAAGAATTGTATCGTTTATTCCGCGGAAAGAGTGGATATCGCTACCATTACTCCGGATACGACGCCTTTCTGGTCTTATCTTGCCGAAATCTACAAGGTTGACATGAAATAATCGACTTGTATAATTTTCAGTCCCTGTACGGGGAAAATCCCCCGTACGGGGACGCAAATTTTTCTTTTTTGGAAAAAAATTACGGTTTTTAGGATTAACAGGAGAGCGTTTTTCCTTAGGGTGAACAGACGCTCTTTTTGCTTTTTTACAGTACGGCAGAGACGTAAATAAAGGATATATTATGGTAAAATACATAATAAAAAGGCTCATAATAAGCGTATTCATACTGCTTTTCGTAATGCTTTGCATATATACGCTTATGTATTCGTTACCGCAGAGTTTCGTTGATACGAAGGCTATGGAAATGCTTGTGAAACCCGGTAACATAAAAACTTTTGAGGAGCTTAAAGCCGACCTTGCGGGAAGGTACGGTTTGGATAAAGGCGTAATAGGCGGATTTTTGACCTATCTCGGACATTTCGTACGGGGTGACTTCGGTGACAGCTGGTATTATTCTATTCCCGTTACCGAAGAGTTCCATAAAGTGATATGGAACAGTTTTATTCTGGGCGTAGTTTCCCTGATGGCGGAAATTCTTATTGCGATACCGTTGGGGGTTATCGCTGCGAGAAAACAGTATTCCAGAACCGATTACGCCGTGACCGTAATATCTCTTATAGGTATTTCTCTACCAACCTTTTTCACCGCTTCGCTGTTAAAACTTATCGTACTTAAAACGGGCATAGGTCTTGAAATAGGCGGTATGCACAGCGCAAGGATAAACCCCGGCAGCGCGGCGTATTTCTGGGACGGCGTAGCACATTTTATATTGCCGTCATTGACGCTCATAATCGTCAGTATCGGCGGGCTTATGAGATACACGCGTACGAACATGCTCGAAGTACTTAATTCCGACTATATCCGTACCGCAAGGGCGAAGGGCGTGCCGGAAAGCAAAGTTATAAGTAAACACGCTTTCAGGAACACCCTTATACCGCTCGTAACTATGCTCGGCGGCATGCTCCCCGGGCTGTTTGCAGGCGCGCTTATCACGGAAACGCTGTTTTCTTTGGAAGGTATAGGATATGCGTCTTATCACGCTATGATAGGTGGGGATATACCGTTTACTATGTTCTATCTGTCGTTTATGGCGATATTGACTCTGCTCGGCAACCTGCTTTCGGACATATTCTACGCGATAGTGGATCCGAGAGTACGGTTCGATTAAGGAGACGATTATGAAGGAAGAAAAAACGACCGTTACCGAACGGGAAAACGATAAAACGGTTACGGAACCTATTGAAAAACCGGAAATGAAACTCGACGACGCAAGGAGAGTAAAAGCGGTTTCGCCCGGCATGCTGGTTGCGAAAAGATTTTTCCGCAACAAACTTGCCATGATAGGGCTTATTACGCTCGTGGTGTTGTTTTTGTTTTGCTTTTTAGGATCCGCAATATATCCGTACAGCGAATCGCAGGTATTCACGACTTATAAAGATATACAGTTCGACTATGCTTTCACGAAAATAAACGAAGAATTTATAGTTTTCCCGTCGGAAAATCCGCAACCGGGGACCACTCTTAAAAACATGACGGACAGCAACGTCAAGAAAATGAAGACGGAAGGGCTCGACACCTACGGGGTTACCGATACTTCGACGGGATATTCCTACGTTTACGATAAGTTGAGCGACGACGTTTTTACGCTTTCCTTCGACGACGAAGAGACCGCCGCAAGACTTGAAAAAACTTTCAGGGCGGGCACGTACCGTGCTACGAAAATCGATATCACCATTACGTTAAACGTCGCTGACGAGGAATTGTCCGACCAGTTGAGACAAGCGTGGATAGACGCGAATAAAGTGGTTGCGGACGTTTCGGTTTCAAAGGACGGAAAAACCTATACGCTTAAAAACAACAACGTATACTGTACTTACGACGGGATAGTCGAAAACGTTTCGTTGAGAAAAGAAGGCGTTTCAGACGAGGTTGTTGCGGCGGCGTTTACGCATCTTTCCGACGACAGTTTTATTTTTGACGGGGTAGAATACGAAGTCAGCTACTACAACGACGCGCAAGGCGAAGGGTACGATATAACGGTGTATAACCGCTACGTTTCCTTAATCGCAAGCGATTACGTTTTCGACAGATACGATTTAAAAACCCAACTTTCCGACAATTTCAGATTTACCGCTCTCGCCGCAATAGGGAATTATGACGAAGGCGATATAACCACACACTCGTTTGAAGCGGACGGCGTTACCTATTCCGTTTCCGAAAGCGAATACGGCGTAGAGATAAGTTATGAAAACGCGCAGAACGAGAAAGTAGATTTCGTTGCCGTAAGCAAGTATTCGGTGCGTCGTTACAGCGGAGAAGACAGCGTTTCGGTCGCCACCAAGCGGGCTATGCGCGCCGTTATGATGAATATGGTTGAAAACGAAAAGTCGGAAGACACCGTAGTCATTTCCATGGAAGCCATAGACGAAAACGGCGAATATATTTTGGACGAGGACGGGATCATACAGTTTGACGACGAAGAGTTCTATATCCGTTCGGAAAACAAGGGTATGGGGCGGCAATTCGTTTTCCGTAACGTGCAGAGTAAACACGTTGCCGACATATACGCAGAGCCCTCCGCCGAACATATTTTGGGGCTTGACAGCAACGCTATGGACGTGTTCGCCCGTATTATGTACGGCGGAAGAATATCGCTTATAATAGGTTTTATCGTAGTGTTCATAGAGATACTTTTAGGAACTATCATGGGCGGTATATCGGGATATTTCGGCGGGATAGTCGATAATATCATAATGCGTATCGTGGACGTTTTCTACTGTATACCCACGATGCCCATACTTATTATTCTCGGCGCGGTGTTCGACGAAATGAAACTGCCGAATTTAGATCGCGTTATCTGGATGATGGCGGTTCTGGGATTCCTGGGGTGGCCGGGGATAGCGAGACTCGTCAGGGGACAGATACTGTCTTTGCGCGAACAGGAATTTATGATAGCGGCGGAAGCCGGAGGGCTTTCGGTAAAAAGAAAGATATTCAAACACCTTATACCTAATGTCGTGCCGCAACTTATAGTTCAGGCGACCATGGGACTGGGCAGCGTTATAATAACGGAATCTACGCTTTCGTTTTTGGGGCTGGGTGTGAAGTTCCCGATGGCGACGTGGGGACAGATAATAAACTCGGTCAGCACGATAAACGACATGGTGAAGTACACTTACATCTGGATACCTGTCGGCGCGCTTATCTGTATCGCCGTTATAGCGTTTAACTTCGTGGGGGACGGACTGCGCGACGCGTTCGACCCGAAAATGAGCAGATAAGGGGGAAATATGAAGATATCCGACAGATTAAAGCAATATTTCGCCAAGCGTAAAGAGAAGAAGGGCAATTACATCAGTTTCAAAGAATCAGCCCGTATTGCCCGCGAGAACCGCAAGATAACTTCCGCGATGGAAAAACAGCGCAACCGCAAGAATATTCCGGAAGAAGAATACGTCACTACTATGCGCGACCAAAACAATATCGTGGAATTCGATAACGTGCACACCTATTTTTATACCAGTGTGGGCGTGGTGAAAGCCGTCAACGGCGTTTCTTTCGACGTGCCGAAAGGCAAAACCGTGGGCATAGTCGGGGAATCGGGTTGCGGCAAGAGCGTAACGAGTTTATCGCTTATGCAACTCGTTCAACGCCCGCAGGGGCAGACGGTAGAGGGTGAAATACGCTTCAACATGGGAGACAAAGCGTATAATATCGCCAAGACGCCCATAGACGTTATGCAGAATATCAGGGGCAACAAGATGAGTATGATATTCCAGGAGCCCATGACCAGTCTTAATCCCGTTATGAGGATAGGCGCGCAGATAATCGAAGCGTTGGAACTTCATACGGACAACGACAAGGAACAGAATTATAAACGCTGTATAGAACTGCTGGAAATGGTAGGCATAGCGAATTCCGAAGGCGTGTATAAAATGTATCCGCACGAACTTTCGGGCGGTATGCGGCAAAGGGTAATGATAGCGATAGCGCTTGCGTGCGATCCGAGCCTTATAATAGCCGACGAACCGACAACGGCATTAGACGTTACCATACAGGCGCAGATATTAGACCTTTTAAGGAATATCAAAAACAAAACGAACAGCAGTATAATGCTTATAACTCACGATTTAGGGGTTATTGCCGAAATGGCGGACTACGTCGTGGTAATGTATTCGGGGCGGGTGATAGAGCAAGGCTCGGCACAGGACATATTCGCGAATCCTTTGCACCCTTACACCATAGGGCTTATGAAGTCCAAACCGGTAGTCGGGCAGAAAGTGGATAAACTTTACAATATTCCCGGCAGCGTGCCCAACCCCGTCAATATGCCGAATTATTGTTATTTTAAGGACAGATGTTCCTTCCGCACGGAGAAATGCGACGGAGAGTATCCCTGTTTTATCGAAGTCGGAAAGGGACATTTCGTGAGTTGTTACAGAGATTTTTCTTTGAAAGAAGGACAAGCCTTTAACGGAGGCGACGTAAATGAATAAGATAAAAGACGATATCGAAACGCCTATCGTTCACGACGAAGAGAATTTACTGGAAGTAAAGGATCTTAAACAATATTTTCCGATAAAAGCGGGATTTTTCAAACGCACGGTAGGTTACGTCAAAGCGGTGGACGGGGTTTCTTTCAATATAAAGCGCGGGACGACTATGGGACTCGTCGGAGAATCTGGTTGCGGCAAGACCACCGCCGGCAGGACGATTTTGCGACTTTACAAAAAGACGGGCGGTCAGGTGCTTTTTAACGGCGAAGACATTTTCGCTATGAACAAAAAGAAACTGCGCAAGTTCAGACCGAAGATACAGATAGTTTTTCAGGATCCGTATTCCAGTCTTTCGCCGAGACTTCCCATCGTGGAGATAATAGGCGAAGCGGTGAGAGAGCATAAGATCGTGCCGAAGGAAGAGTTCGACGATTATATAACCAAGATAATGAAGGACTGCGGGCTTCCCGAATACTATAAGGAACGTTATCCGCACGAATTTTCCGGCGGGCAAAGACAGCGTATCTGTATAGCGCGCGCCCTTGCCCTTAACCCCGAATTTATAATCTGCGACGAGCCGGTATCGGCTCTGGACGTGTCTATTCAGGCGCAGATAATAAATCTGTTCAAAGATTTACAGAAAGAATACGGACTGACGTATTTGTTTATTTCGCACGACCTTTCGGTGGTAGAACACATTTCCGACACCGTAGGCGTTATGTATCTCGGCGATTTGGTGGAATACGCCGATACCGACGAATTATTCGCCAATCCCAAGCACCCGTACACGCAGGCCTTGTTCAGCGCGATACCCGTGCCCGATCCCAACTACAAAATGAACAGGATAATATTAGAAGGTTCTATTCCGTCGCCTGCGAACCCGCCGTCGGGCTGTAAATTCCATACGCGTTGCAACAAATGTATGGATATATGCAAGACCGACGCGCCGCCCACGATACAACTCGGCAACGGACATTACGTTAAATGCCATTTGTATTCCGAAGGAAACGCAAGTGAAAAAGAAGAATAAAGACAAAAAAATCAAAAAGGAAAAATTCGTCGACGACGGCAGGACGATAGCCGATATGAACGTCGACGGTATGCCCTGGTTTCACGGCAGGCGCGTCGGCGAACGGAAATCGGCTTCCGACGGCGAGCAGGAAACTTTTGATTTTAACAGTCTTTCGCCTGAAGAGAAGAAAATTTACCGTAAAGAGACGCGCCGCATAATATGGGGCGTGATATTGAGATTTTTGCCGTTTCTTCTGACGTTTATAGCCGCTTTTGCCGCGCTTATAATTTGTCTGTATTTCCTGTGGTAATAAAATGAAAGAAAAAAAGAGCAGTATAGAAAAACACACGGTTACGTGTCCGCATTGCGGGAAAAAGGCGTTGGATCACATGACCTCCTGCCCGCACTGTAAGGGGGAACTTAAATCGGCGTATTACGATACCGCGAATATGGACAGTCCCCAAAGAAGAAAATTGCGGGTTTTAATACTCGCGATAAGTCTTTTGGCGGCGGTGGCGATAATCGTCTTAAAAGCCGTATTGTAAAAAAATAAAAATAAAAAACGCTGTCAATTCTGACAGCGTTTTACTTTTTTTAACGGGAATATTCCGTTCTCGACAAAATACGACAAAACAAGA